>QWCD01000122.1_pt1 | contig 37356 bp, 30 predicted proteins | sample 1972461 | NCBI WGS metagenome assembly QWCD01 (sample SAMN09866717, study PRJNA288562) | Human vaginal metagenome isolate term4_vaginal, whole genome shotgun... | isolation source: vagina | host: Homo sapiens | place: USA: California | reverse complement strand
AGCAAGAACTTCATCTCTCTGCACCCACGATCGTTCGCGGAATCAAAAAATTGCACTACCATTCGTTTACAGAATTTAAGTATGCGGTCGTTCACGAGCAAGAAGGGCAAAAAATTTCTAACAAGAAAAGTAGTTCATTGGATCAAGAGGTTAAAAAGTGCCGCAATGATATTCTTCAAACCATTGCTATGTTAGACCAAGACAAACTTCTTGAAATTGGACATATTCTCAAGAAGGCTCACCACATTTTTTGCGTAGGTGTCGGTTCTTCTGCTTATGTAGCCTCTAATTTTAATCATCGGCTTAAAAGCATTGGGTTGTGGTCAAATGATTATACTGAATTTTTTCAAATTAGAGATATGCCAGAAATCGTTAAAAGTGAAGACTGCCTCTTAGTCTTTTCTCTCAACGGCTCAGAAAATAACGTCCTTGAAAGCATTTCCGCTTGCAAAGTAAAAGGTTGCCAAATCATAGCCATTACAGGCTTCTCCACGAATCCCCTCACTGAATTAGCAAGCATAAGCGTCAGAACTCACCCTTCAAAATCCAATCGTGAAAAAATGAAATCTCGATTGATGCTTTATGTAGCCAGCGATCTCTTATTTGAGGCTATCTATTCTATCCTTTAAGTCTTCCAGTTCTTTTATATACAAAAAACAAGACGAAGTCATTCACTTCGTCTTGTTTTTTTCTTTATTTTCCTGGTAATAGATGTTCTCCCAATTCACTAAATGTTTGAATAACAGTTGTTACTTTACCCAGAACTGCCGGAGCTGCATGTGCTAAACAGAAAGACTGGTCTGCTTCCTCAAACATGGAGCTATCATTTTCTGAATCTCCCACACAAATGAAATGCAAATGGCAATGCTCTGCCAACATTCTAAGCGCTTCACCCTTACTAATTCCTTTTGGCGTAATTTCAATACGTTCATTTCCGCTCTTACAAATCGTCAACTGTGGGAAGTGCGCCCGTAACGTTGCCAACATTTCATCAGCTTCGTCGCTCTTAGGCCGTAAGTTAATTTTATAGATTTTTTTCTCTTTGAGTGTTTGATAGAGATTTGGAACAGTCATCAAGCGCATATTCCATAGTTTCTTCAAATTCGTTGTTGTATAAGTTCCAATTCGATCCACATTATCCAAAGCATCAAAAATAATCTGATGTTCTTCAATATAATCCATTAACTCAGCGAGGTCATTTTGTGGCAAGGCACAATCCTTTAACCGCTGACCTTTATAGTCAATAATCCCTCCATTAAAAGCAATCTTAATGTCACAAATCAGTCCACACTGCTCTTCAATATAGTGGATCTCCTTCATTGAACGTCCTGTTGCAATTCCAATATACATCTTTTCAGACAGTTGATGGAGAAGTGCCTTATCTTCTTCAGCCACTTGCGTCGAATCCGCAACCAATGTACCATCTAAATCTGTAATAAAAGCAACAGCATCGTTTAAAGCTTGTTGTTCTTCTATCATAACCTTATTCCACCATTCCAAGAATTTCTCGAATTTCGACTTTCAATTGGTTGGCTCTTCCTCCATAAATAGATTGCATTTGCATACCTGATTTAGCAAATCCCATGGCTTTTAATTCGTTAACGATGAGATCTTTATCCACCAAAGATTCATCTTTCACATTAATTCTTAGTCGTGTGATGCAGGCGTTAACGTTCGTGATATTGTCAGGACCCCCATGCGCATCAATAAGAGCAAGTGCTTGATCATGGAGTGTTAATTCTTTATTTGAAGAGCCTTCCATTTCATCCTTAATGGATTTAACTCCTAATTTTTGACGGGTTTCCTTCTTTCCGTGAAGAGCAATTGTCGAAGGATCTTCCTCTCTCCCTGGTGTCTTAAAGTCGAACTTCTTAATAGCAAAAGTGAAGACAGCAAAGTAAGCGAAGAAGCAAATAACCCCAATAATTGGTAATAACCACCAATGGGTCCGTGTGCCTTGAAGCACCCCATAAATAATATAGTTAATAAGCCCATGTCCAGTTGGTGTCAAGAAAGCTGCCCCACAAAGATTAGTTGCGAGTAAGGTGAAGCCAGCTAAAACAGCATGGATAACATAAAGAGCCGGTGCTACAAACAAGAAAGTAAATTCAATAGGTTCCGTAATCCCGGTTAAGAAAGCTGTTAAAGCAGCAGCAAGAAGTAAAGATCCTACCGTTTTCTTATTTTGAGGTTTGGCGCAAGTATACATGGCTAAAGCAGCCCCTGGTAAACCGAACATATTGTAAATAAATTTACCAGATGAGAAACGCGTAATCATTGGATCAATCGCACCGTTAGTCCCGAGGGAAGCCATATAAGCAGAAATTGTACCTGCGTATTGTTTGCCTCCAATGGTAAATATTCCCCCTAATTCTGTCGTACGAATTGGCCAATTCAAGCCATGGTGTAAACCAAATGGCAAAAGCAAACGTTCAACAATTCCATAACCAAGTGTTCCAAAATAGCCAGAACGAAGAATAACTACAGAAAGTTCATTAATTCCTTGTTGAATAATTGGCCAAATAACAAAGAAGACGAGTGCAACAACGGCCATCACAGGAATCGTTAAAATAGGAACTAACCGAGGGCCACTAAAGAAGCCGAGCACTTGCGGCACTTTCATTTTAATAGCTTTCTTATGAACGAGGTAAACAATCACCCCAGTAATAATCCCACCAAAGACATTCAAATCCATGGTTTGAATACCTAACACCGTAGTTTGCATGTGTTGAGCAAGTAGAGCGCCTGTTGGATCCTTAGCCATATTCACTAAAGTGCCACTTACCTTCAACAAGTAATTCAAAGTGTTATGCAAAACCAAAAAGCCAAGTAAGCCAGATAAGGCCGCAGACCCTTTCTCTTGCTTCGCTAATCCTACTGCAATCCCTACAGCAAAAATAACTGGCAAATTCTTGAAAGCGACGCCTCCCAACATGCTAATAAATCCCATAATCAATTGCAAAGTCTTATCTGCCATCCAAGGATGCATAGCTATGGTTCCTTTATTAGTAAAGGCTGAACCGATTCCTTTAAGAATACCAGCAGCTGGTAAAACCGAAACAGGGAGCAGGAAGGAACGACCAAAAGTTTCAAAGGTACGCATACATTTTTCTTTAAAACTTCGTTTCTCCACTTGAGGAGCAACAGTTGTATTCATTATTAATAACCCTTTCTATTGATAAATTTGTTCTTATTATAGCTTGTTAGCGCCTTCAATATACGAAATCGTTGCACAAAACATCCAAAAGAAAAAAACTAGCTTTTGAGTAAAATTTTACCTTGCTAGCTTTCCCTAAAAGATTATATTCAATTTCAAATAAAAACTTTCTCCAGCGCTTTGTCTTGCCCTAAATACCTAAGATATATATCAAAAGTAAGGCAAAACACACTTGACATAGTCCAACGCCTATCCCATAAAGCAGGAAGCGAGGACCTTCTGCCATGAATTTTTTAAAATCTAATCGCAACCCAATAGCCGCTAAAGCGATTGTTTCGAACCATGAAGAAACAAAATGGGCGCTTTCTGCTAACCAATGAGGAAGCGACAAGAAGCTATTGATCACGCAGACCAAGATAAAACCGGTCACATACCACGGTAATTTCTGTTGAGAACGTTCCATGTGTCCCTCAAAAGCCACATGGTCCTTCTTATCCTTAGACTTAATAAAATGTTGGAAAGACAAAACCACAAAAACTAAGCACAAAATACGCATAATTTTGAAAAGCATTGCATAAGTCACCACTTGACTATCTAGCATAGAAGCCGCGGCAACTACTTGTCCCACCGATTGTAAGATTCCACCAATCAAAGCACTTTTTTCAATGAGATTATCTCCAAATAAAGCGAGGCCTAAAAAAGGGACTGTCAACATCATCACAGTTCCGAGTAAGTTTACGAGGGTTATCATTTGTCCTTTTTCTTGATCTTTGGCTCCAATAGCTGGTGCAATAGATCCAATCGCTGAAGAACCACATACCGCATTTCCTCCAGCCATAAGAAGAGAAGTCGTCGGTTGAAAGCCTAAGCGACGTCCAATCTGATAAGCAGCAATAATCGTTAATGTCATCAAAATTCCTACATAAAAGATACTCTTCAGTCCTAATTGACTAATCGTTTGAAAAGTCACCGTTGCTCCTAATAAAACCACCGAATACTCTAACAAACGTCCTTCTGAAAATTTAGTCCCGGCCTCTAAATACGGCTGCTTAAAATAAACATTTCCTAAAAGAATACCTAATAAAATCGATAAAGTCGCTCCACCCAATTGGGGAAGAAACAGACCTAATCCCTTTCCTAAAATTGCTACCATTATAGAGAGCAATAATCCTGGTAAAATTTTCTTACTCTTTGCCTGCATGTTCTCGCCTTCTTTCTATACTTAGGCATTATAACAAAGATTTATGAAATTCTTCCATAACATTTTGGAAACTGATTCTAGCAAAAAAGAATAGCTCCCCACAGCAGAAACCCTTCCTCATAAAAATAGGCGAGTGACCATATTCAGTCACTCGTCTATTCTTTAATTATTCATGACTTATTCTATTTTATACGATTTTTTACAAACCGATAAAGGGTTTTGACAGGGACACCCGTTGCTCCTTGTGGGAGGTAACGATAAGCCTTTTCCCCAAAAGCTGGGCCTGCAATATCTAAGTGAGCCCATGGTTTTCCTTCTACAAAGTGTTCTAAAAAGACACCTGCGGTAATGGTGCCCCCAAAACGTCCGGCACTATTCAACAGATCGCCATTCGTTCCTTTTACTTTTTGACGAAGGTCTTCTGTCATTGGCAATTCCCAAATAGGCTCTCCCGAGTCACTAGCCGCTTGATTTAATTCCATTAATAAGTCACGGTTATTCGTCATGATAGCAGAAGTTCTCTCACCTAAAGCGACTAAACAAGCTCCCGTTAAGGTAGCCAAATCCACCACACATTCACTATTCACACGTGTAGCGGCATAATACAAGGAATCTGCTAAAGTCACTCGGCCTTCTGCATCGGTATTCACTACTTCAATAGTTGTTCCCTTCATGGAACCAATAATATCCCCATTTTTGTAGGAGGTAGCAGACACAAGATTTTCTGTTAAGCCAGCAATACCCACCACATTTTTACATACCTTATTCTTTGCTAAAGCATATAAGGTACCTACCACTGCAGCAGCTGCCGCCATATCATCCTTCATATCCAGCATAGAGTCAGCCGGTTTAAGAGCATAGCCACCTGAATCGTAAGTAATTCCCTTACCGACAAGAGCGATGGCCTTCTGGTCTTCTCCTTCAGGGAGGTATTTCATCACTAAGAAACGAGGTTCGTTAACAGATCCCGCATTAACAGCGAGTAAAGCCTTCATCCCCATTGCTTCAATTTGAGCTTTGTCATAAACTTCGACCTCTACGCCTACTTCTTCCAATAGCTTCTTCACTTGATCTGCCATTTGAGCTGGGCTTTGGTCATTCGATGGCGTATTCACCAAGTCACGTGTATGATTAATCCCTTCTACTAAAACCTCGACTTCTGCTACTAATTGATCCAAGTTAGCGACTTTTTCAGGGACATTGATCACTTTCAAGCTAGCACTCGATTTATCCGTTAGATAGCGATCAAATCGATACTCTGCTTGTAAAAAGCCTTCCATCACTGCTTGAAGAGCTTGGCAATTATTTACCTGCCCTTTAACCTCTAGATGAATATTTGCTGACTCTATATGCACTCCATTTAAAGCCTTGGCTGCTTGATAAGCGGCATAAACGTAATCATCTGCTGTAAGATGGCTTTCTTCGCCTAATCCGACTAAAAGGATTTGGCTGCCTTTAGGGCCAAAGTTTTGATAGATCTGTTCCTTTTTGCCTTCAAAGGATAAGACACCTCTGACATACTCTTCTTCTTCTTGATCAAGCATGGTAAGTTCTTGCCCTTGACTAACAAAATAGACTTGTGTTTTAAAAGATTCATGGGCTGTAAATTTCATACACACATTGCCTCTCTTTCTTGTTTAGCATTAGATTGACAGATAAACTCTACTTATCTTCTATTATAGCAAGACTTCCCCATTTCGCCAATCTAGGCTCTTAAATCATGCAAGCTTGACATTCACTGTCTCCTGAACAAGTGAAGTTACTTTTGGTCGATGCAATGACTTGGTCTTCTGCATAATGCTCACTACCATCTAAAACTTCTTGACGGATGCGCACATAGTAGATCGAGTCGCAGCCTTTGCTAAAGGCATAGATATAAGCACGGTTTAAATCACGAGTTGTCGCTTCAGAAGTCATAAATAAGGTTAAGGAAATGGCTTGATCGACGTGTTTTTGTGCAGCTGCCACAATATCAATAATGGCATTAGGCCCCACTTCATAGGCTCCTTTTTGATAATAGGCATAATTTTCATCATCAATTCGGAAAGCTGGAACATACACTCTTCCTAATTTGCCTTCTTTACGCACTTCTACAGGGGACACCACAGGCTGCAAACTTGGCGTACAGGAAGATAAATAAGAAATAGATCCCGTTGGAGCCACAGCTAATAGGTGAGCATTCGCCATCCCAGTCTTTTGAATCCGTTCACTCAGTTTCCGCCAATCTTCCGCTGTTGGAACTTCTAGTCCGTACTGTTCAACTAATTCCTTGACGCGAGAGGTTTGTGGCTGTTTATCTTCTGTTAGATATTTTTCGAAGTAAGTACCATCCGCATATTCTGATTGCTCAAAGTTTTCAAAATTTCCATATTGTTCGGCTAACCGGTTAGACGCCTTGAAAGCATGATAAGCCACACAATAGAAGAAAATATCTGTAAAGTCAACAGCTTCTGGCGAATCATAGTAAATATGGTTGGTCGCTAAAAAGCCGTGTAGGTTCATTGCCCCTAGACCAACGGCATGGTTTTTCCGGTTGCCTTGTTCAATAGATGGCGCACAACCTAAATCAGCAGAACGTGATACATGGTCTAAAGCCCGGATGGCATCTTCCACCAATTCTCCAAAATGAGGCGCTTCTTCCATTACTTTCGCTATATTCAAAGAACCTAAATTACAGCAAATATCATCTCCAACCGTTTCAAAGGATAAATCTTCTTGATAAGTACTTGGAGTAGATACTTGAGCAATTTCTGAACAAAGATTAGACATAACAATTCGTCCAACCTTCTTGTGAGGATTGCGACGGTTTACAGTATCTTCAAATAAAATATAAGGATAGCCTGATTCGAAGTGAAGCTCTGCAATCGTTTGGAATAATTTCCTAGCAGAGGTATAGGTCTTTTTAATCCGTGGATTAGCCACTAAACGATCATACTCTTCAGTAATCGAAATATCCGTCATCGGTTTTCCATATTCCCTCATAATATCATAAGGAGAAAAGAGAGCCATATCCTTATTGTCTTTTGCTAATTGGAAGGTAATATCAGGTACAACAACACCCAAAGATAAAGACTTAATCCGAACTTTCTCATCTGCATTTTCTCGTTTCGTATCTAAGAAACTCAAAATATCCGGATGGTGTACATTCAAATAGACTGCCCCAGCTCCTTGACGTTGTCCTAACTGGTTAGCGTAGGAGAAGGAGTCTTCTAATAATTTCATTACTGGAACAACACCAGAAGCTTGGTGAACAATTCCTTTAATAGGTGCTCCAGCTTCACGTAAATTCGTCAAACATAAAGCGACGCCTCCGCCACGTTTTGATAATTGTAAACTCGTAGAAATGGAACGCCCAATAGATTCCATTGAATCTTCTACACGGAGCAAGTAACATGACACATATTCGCCCCGACGTAATTTCCCTGCATTAAGGAAGGTAGGCGTAGCCGGTTGAAAACGATTATGGATAATATCTAAAACTAACTTCTTAGCTAAATTCTCGTCTCCATTAGCTAAGAATAAAGCGTTCATCACTGCTCGATCTTCAAAATCTTCTAAATAGCTTTTTTTATCATCTGTCATCAAGGCATAAGCTTGATAAAACTTCATAGCCCCCATCAAACTTGGAAATTTAAAACCTTGAGCATAGGCAAGATCAAAAATTTCTGCAATAAAATGGAAATCATAGGAAGCAAGAACAGCCGGATCATAATACTTTACCTCTTCCATATAAGAAGCCACTGCTTCTTTGTCTGATTCAAAATGATAGTGTCCTTTTTCATCTCTAAATTGCGTCAAAGCATTTAAAGAAATATAACTTTCTTCTTTGATTCCTGTCATTCTTTCTCTCCTTCATTAAGCGTCTCTTGAACCAATTTCTTCACACGCTCAACATCTTCTATCGTTCCTAACAATTCGAATTGATAAAGGAGAGGGACCTGTAACTTATTAGATAATACGGGTCCTGCAATCGCATAACTATCTCCAAAATTTGTGTTTCCAGATGAAATGACTGCTTTACAGTGTGACCGATTCTCTTCATGATTTAAAAAATGAATAACGGGTTTAGGAACTGCGCCTTTGACAGACACTTCCCCATTTTCTTTTTTGACTCCGCCTGCATAGGTAGGAACAATTAAAACATAATCCCTATCTACAAACAACTCTCCTTCTCCATCCATAGGAATGCGTTCGTTTTCATAGCCTAATTTTTGAACAAAACGATGCGTGTTATTAGATTTCGTTGAATAATAAACAATTAACTCTTTCATTAGAATTCCCAGTCCTCATCTGTTGTTTCTTCTGTTGTTCCGATAATATAAGATGATCCACTTCCAGAGAAGAAATCGTGATTCTCGTCTGCTCGAGCAGATAATTGAGCAAAAACTTCTGGCGAAATATGTGTTTCTTCTTCAGTAAATGGGGAATCATACCCTAAGTTTTGTAAAAATTTTCCTGCATTATATAAGCTGAACCGAATAGCATCCTCTGCAATATCAAAACCTTGATACAAGTCTCTTAAGTAAGCTTTTTCTAAGTCAATCAAGTGATACATTAAATCAAAAACAAATTTCTTCATTTCTGCTTGTCTTTCTTCACTTAATTTAGCGACCTTCATCTGATACTTGTAACCACTATAGAAATTATGAATTACCTTATCTCTTAAAATAAGACGGATGATATCCGAAGTATTCGGTAACTTCCCACGTGCAGAAAGATAGAACGGTAAATAAAAACCTCCATATAATAAGAAACCAGGCATCAAAGCAGCGGCTACCTTTGATTTCAAAGGATCGTCTTGCGTATAGAAAGGAATCAAAGCTTTTGCGCGCGCTTGCAGTAATTCATTGTCCACTACCCATTCATGTGCTTCCTCAATTTGTTCACTAGAACAAAGTGTCGAAAAAATCGTTCCATAAGAACGCGCATGAACGGCCACCATAAAAGCAAAGTTGGCGTATACAGCTCCTTCAATATCGGTTAGAGAATGACGAATTTGAGCGATGTCCCCGACAGAAGCTTGGATAGTATCCAACAAAGTAAGCCCTGTAAAAGTTCTTGTAATTAGTTGCTGCCAAGCCTCACTCAACTCATGCCAAGAAGGGAGATCATTAGAAACTGGAATATTTTCTGGAAGCCAGAAATTTTGAGTCACTCGATTCCAAACTTCCAAATCTTTTTCATCAACAATTTTATTCCAATTTATCGCATGCATGTTGCACCCTTTGTCATTAAATGCGTAGTCTACCGGCGCTTGTGATCGTTCAAAATAAGTTTCACTCATTTTTTAACTCCTTATTTTCTAATTTTCCTTTTTGAATAAGAACTCTTCTTTTTCAAAACCTTTATCAGACTACCACAATATATTGTGTTCCTCAAGTGAATTCTCATCATTATATTGTGTTATACAAAATAAGTGCCCCCCTAAAAAGCTTGTCACTCTCTTCTTGTCGTTTTTAATATTCCTTTAGCCATCGCCTTTTCGAGTTTTATTATTTTGTTGCCTTTATATACAAAAGTGTTCTTTTTAAAGTGGGTAGAATTCATTTTTAACTTTATTTTTCTCGATTCCAAACAAAAAACGTCAAACAAATTAGCAAAAGTTTTGTTTGACATTTTTTCCTTATTCAGATTATATCAGGAGATCTCCTCCTCTAATCTGCAATATCTTCTTTACTAATATCATTATGAAATACTGCTTGTCCATTATGATAAATCGTTTCTGGATAATTTTCTTTAGCATTCAGCAAACGTGCAAGGGCAAAAAAATAATCAGATAGTCGGTTAACAAATTTTATAGCGACCTGATTGGTAGGCATCGTCCACTGAAAAGTAATCATTTCTCGTTCTGCTCGACGTGCAACGGTTCTCACCAAGTGTGCCATACTTGCCGCCAAGCATCCCCCAGGTAATACAAAGGTACTGACTTCTGGCGGGATTTGAGCGTACACATCGATTCTTTCCTCAAGCCAATCCACACTTTCCTGTTTTAACCGATAAACTGACGGACCCTCTGGTGTCGCAATATCATTTCCACAATCAAACAACAACTGTTGAATCTGTTCAAGTTCTTGTTTTAAGGCTTTGTCTTCTATCAAAGCTCCCAATACGCCTAAAGCGCTATTCAGTTCATCAATCGTTCCCTATGCTTTTACACGATCATCATCTTTAGACACACGTTGCCCCCCCACTAAGCTAGTAAATCCCTTATCACCTGTTCTCGTATAAATTTGCATACTTCAACCTCCTATAAATTCCTACTAAGCTAGATTCATAACGATTACCCTAATTCCTCAGGCCTGTCTAAATTTTCTAACTTAAGATGTTCTTCTCTGTCATCATAACACGCTTCCTTCGTAAAAATCCTCAAAAGACATCGATTAGAAGTGGAAACCATTTTCCACTTGATCGCTTTCATTCCTTAAAAAACATCGTATTCCGAGCAGATGCGATGTTTGCTGACTATAATCCTGTAAAATTTTCGACTTTTCAAACCTATTTGCAATTAATAATTCTTTCCCGAATCCATTGCTTGAATCCTTGACGATCAATCGTCACTGGAACAACACAATTGGCTGGGCGATCTGTCTTATGTTTAAGGTCTACCACCGTTTGCCCATAGGTTAATGGAGATACTAATTCAACTTCTACATTACATTCTTTTTCTTCAAATAGTTCTGGTGCTAAAAGATAGCATACAGCCGTTGGGTCATACATTTCCCATTCACCATCTTGAAGAGAAGAACGATAGTGCTTTAGCATAGCATTAAGCATCTTACCGGTTTCACTATGTTGTGCCCAATCTTCTGCTTCTGCTGGACTCACTGTTGCGATGTTGCCAATATCCAAACCTACCATTACCGTAGTTAGAGAGGATCGGAAAACCATTTGAGCGGCCTCAGGGTCCGTCCCAATGTTAAATTCATCCATCACATGTTTATTCCCACGGTTGAAAGATCCGCCCATGATAATAATTTTTTCAATCTTTTCTTTGACTTCTGGGAACATAGTCAATAAAAGTGCAATATTAGTCTGTGGACCCACAGCAACAATCGTGATTTTTTCATCACTTTCCATTAACACGCGGCGCATTGCGAGTACCGCATGTTCGTCCAATAATCGTGATAAATCAGGAGCAGGGAATTCATATCCATCCATACCGGATTCACCATGCACATCTGAAGCATCTTCAAACTCTGCCAATAACGGGCCATGATTTCCAGCAGCTACAGGAACATCTTTCCCGAAAAATTCCACTAATTTCACAGCGTTCGCTGCTGTTTTTTCTAAAGCAACATTTCCACCAATTGTTGTAATTAACTTAAGGTCCACTTCTTCTGCATTCAAGAGAATAGATAAAGCAATCGCATCATCAATCCCTGGGTCTGTATCAAAAATAACCGGTATCTTTTTCATTCGTAATCCTCCTAAAATCTGACTTCTTTTGATTTAACTTTTCCTACACTAAAAATCCAACAATAATTGCTGTTACCATAGAGGTTAGACTCGAAATGAAGACAATCTCTAAAGAGACTTTGGCAATCACTGAGGCTTGGTGGTCATCAATTGCTTTAATGCCTCCAACTTTATCTCAGCTCATATTCTTCATGCCAGCTTTCTAAGACTTTTCTTGTGGTGATTCTAACCTTTCTATAATCTGATCCAAACCTGGCATTGCTGCTTGTGGCCCATAACCTTCTGTCGATAGAGAAGCCCCCACAGTCGCGAAACGAATAGCTTTCTCCAAGCTCTCTCCTCTAGCAACTAAGCTGGCTAAAATTCCATTGAATGTATCTCCTGCTCCAGTGGTGTCCACAACATCCACGTTAATAGCCGGGAACATATGAACCTGACCCTCTATAACCGTCAGTGAGCCTTCACTCCCCTTAGTTAAAATCAATTGTGTATCGTTTTGTTGCACCCAATCCACCATCGCTGCTTTGAATTCTTCACGCGTCGTTAATTTTCTACCAATTATATTTTCAAATTCGGTTTCATTAGGCGTCACTATGTCCACATATGGCAATAAATCATTAACAATTGGATGATAAGGCGCTGGGTTTAAAATGTTGATTACCTTTAATCCCTTAGCTTTCCGTAAAGCATACTCCAAATCTGAAAAATTCGTTTCCAATTGCGTTAATAAAACTCTCTTTCCAGGAAGTTTTTTATCAATGGCTTGCCGCGTTTGTTCATTAGCCACCTTATTTGCTCCATTAGCTACAACAATAGAGTTATCCCCTTGTATCTTTAAAACTGTAGCCATTCCTGTATGAGCACCTTTTAACATCATAATTGTATCCGTCGGTAGACCTACTTGTCCGAGCTGTCTAATAGCAGTCTGTCCAAAAGAGTCCTCTCCTACACAGGCAATAAAATCTGTCCCTTGAGAGATCTTATACGCTGCCACAGCTTGATTGGAACCTTTGCCCCCTAATTGATAATCTACTCCTTCGCTAAGAATAGTTTCTCCAATTCGAGGTAATTGATTGACCTTCAATGAAATGTCCATATTAATACTTCCCAATACAAGCACATCGCTTTTGCTCATCTTTTTCACACTCCTTAACCCTCAAAAATTATAATTGATTTTGACTGAAACGTAAACGTCTTTTACTGAAAAGAATCCTATTCCTTATTATCCTACAATAAATTTTCACAAAGGAGAAAGCAAAAGTAGTCCCTCCAAAAACACAACAACTGTACCCTAACATTGGCAACTTCTCATAAAAATAAAAATCCCCCGCCTTCAGACGAGGGATATTATAAATAAGTCGCTTTTACTTATACTCTTAGGCTTTTTGGAAGACGATATCCACTAATTCTTCAGGGGTAATGTCACCAAGATATTTCTTAAGATCTACACCTTGAAGAGCTTCTACCATGTCTTTCTTATCATATTTTACACCCACTAATTTTTCTTCAACATCAGAGATTTCTCCTAAACCAAAGAAGTCCCCGTAAATCTTAGCGGCTGTAATATGACCACCGCTCACATTCAAGCGTAAGTCAACGAAGCCAAATGGGAATTTGTGACTGCCCGAAACATCAAAATCAGGAGATTGGCCATAGTTCCAATTCCAATTTCCCATACGTTCAGCATGCAATTTCTTAACACCTTCCCAAATTTCATCGGTGAGGTGGAATTCTGGCACTTCTTCACGAGAGCTTACGCCAAAGATTTCTAGCAAAATCCGATCCCGGAATTCTTCTGTTGAGAGGTTACGGTATTCAGGATCCACAAAAGGCTTAATGTTTGTAACACGAGAACGAACAGATTTAATCCCTTTTGATTCAAATTTTTCTTTACGTGGTTTAAGCGCATTATTGACTTCATTGAGGTCTGCATCGAATAAAATCGTTCCGTGTGCAGTCATCCGCCCATTCTTAGCATACATAGCGTTACCTGAGAACTTCTGATCTCCAATCACAAGGTCATTTCTACCTTTTAGAGCTGCCCCTTTCACTCCCATTTTGTGCAAAGCGTCAATGACAGGTTTAGTAAAACTTTCAAAATCGCGGAAACTTCCATCATCATCTTTAATAAAGCAGAAGGAGAAATTCCCACGGTCATGGTAAACAGCTCCTCCCCCAGACATCCGACGCACTACCTTTATGTGATGTTCATCAACGTAAGGTTGATTGATTTCTTCATAAGTGTTTTGATTGCGACCAATAATAATCGACGGATCGTTAATATAGAACAAAAGAATAGGTTCGTCGACTAAACGATTTTCAACTAAATAAGTCTCTAAAGCAATATTCATATCTGCATCATAACAATTGCCATTATCTACAAAAATCATAAAAAACCTCATTTCTTTTTTACAACGCAATAAAACTCACCAACTCTTATTATACCATGTTTTTCTGATTATGAATACGCTTTATTTTAGGAATACCTTCTATAGAAAATAGTTTTTTTATCTTCTTGCTTAATTAAACGCCTCTTTATCAAAAAAGAAACGCTTATCACGTTTCTTCTGATCAATAAACCATCCCCCTCTTTTTATCAATCAGCTAATCCACTGAAAAGAGAGGGATGGGTAGATAAGAAAAGAGGGGGGGGAATTAATCACTAGTCCGTTTGAAACCTATTAAAAATACAAACGATACATAAGATTTGTCACTAGTTGGGGAAATTAATTCCTACAGGTAACTGATTCCTTACAGTTTCATCTGCTAATAATCAAAGACATTCTCCAATACCCTGTATCTCCCTTTCTTACCTTTTGGTGAAACGATTTCTCGCCTCACTACCAATCTAGCATGTTTTTCCTTTTTGTGGGCTCCCTAATTCAAAAAAATGGCACATTTTTCATTAATTTCCTTTATTTTGAGACAAACTGAACTTGTAGGGGTGTAAACCTGCTCTGTTGGTCAATTCATTCCTCTGAGTCGGCTTTGTACTCTACTTTTATGCTCAACCAGTACCACAACTTTAAGTAAAAATGTAAACTATCTTCTCATAAAAAGCCTTCCATCATAAAAAAGCGTTGAATTTATATCAACGCTTTTTTATTTTAAGAGGAAGCGATCTTTATCCTTTAGATTTCTCAATCACTTCTGCTGTGTCCTTTCCTTTATCTGATGAAGGAGAAGGAATTGCTTCTTCTTGAGAAGCGTTGGTTGTCTGGCTTTTATCCTGAGCTGAATCTTTTTCTGACTCTAGCTTCTCATTAAAAGCCTTCTTAGATTCCTCTTTTGGTTGATCAGATGGCACCCCTTCTGATTCTCCCTTTTTCTTCGTCTCTTCCTCTGTCTTTTCTTCAAATCTCAATTCGTAGAACCAAGCCTCTCCCCTTTGGAACACACGATAGCTATTATTCAATCCTGTAAAGTCTTTCTTTAAAGCTTCTTTAGCCGCTTTTTCTGCATTTTCCTTGCTAATATAACCAAGAGTATCATTATCTTCTGTGACGGTCACTTTTTGACCGTTCTCACGCATCCATTCTTCGACCTGTCGAAGTTCAGATTGTTCTAATTCTCCCAAGGGAATAAAATGTGTATGTCTGCCCTTATCTGTTACATGAGTGGCATTTACCCCATCAGATTCAACGCTAATAATTGACTTTTTGTTGAAGGTATAATTATCGTCAGTGGTGTATGGCTTTCCGTCTAGTCCTTTATTAAATTGTTTGATCCTGCGTCCATTGAAGGTTGCATAGCTAGGGACTTCTCCATAATCTTCACCAGGTTCCACTCCAAAGCCATTCTCCGGTGGCAATTTATATTCTGGATGTTGAAGTAAATAACGCATAGAGGCTTTTGCCTTTTTGATCTTTTCTTGATCATTATTAAACCAAGTATTCAACAGGAAATCATCAATCTTATGCCAATGGTCATAATGATAGACATAAAACTCGCCGTCCTTTTCATGGTGTGGGTAAGCCATTTGAATATTAATGTCTTTGAGTTCTTGAGCAGTGAAAAGTTTTTTCGGATATTCGGTTTTAGGCTTTGGAGTATCTGATTCCTTTTGATCCTCTTGGGATGGTTTCGACTCTGGGCCTTTTTTATCCTCTTGGGATGGTTTCGGCTCTGGACCTTTTTTATCCTCTTCAGACGGTGTCCATTTTTGCATGAGGTAATATTCCGCTAATTCGCGTTCTAATGCTGTTAAGCGTGATTTTTCAATCACATGATGGTGATCGCCGTGCGGAACGACATAAGCCGTTCTATTATTCGTTTCTTTTTCTACCATTTTCGGATCAAAGATGAGGTCCCCATCTCTTGTCCGTTGACTTTCAGGAAGACTCTTCAAATACGCATATTTTTCTTCTGGGGTCTTCCTTGAAACAGCAGGGGCCTCTTCTTCCTTTGATTGCTCTTCTTGATCAGTCTCAGATTCCTCTTTATTGGATTCATCCGTTGAAGAAGAAGAGTTATGTTTACGCGCTAAATAAGCTTGAGCTGCCGCTAATTCTTCTTGAGAAAGATCTGCTTTAGGGACATAGTGTTTGTGATCTTCATGACGACAGATGTAGGCATCCCCCTCATCGGATAGAATACTTTCTGGGGAGAAAATATAACCATCATCTGTCGTGTAGCGCCCTTCTCTTCTTGCTTGAGCCACGGCATCATCCGTACTTTGAGATTGCCCTGTTTCTTCATCAGATGGTTGTGATGAATTCTCCTCACTGGTATCCGTTGGACGGTCTGACGAGTCCTTTTGGTCTTCATCTTCTGTTGAAGTATTAGCATTGTCAGCTCCTTGATACACAAAATCTGGGCGATTTAAATGCGCTTCTGTTGCTGCAACTTCTAAATCAGACAATTGATCCAACGGAATCACATGGAAATGATCCCCATGAGGATGTACATATCCCATCGGTGTCCGCTTCGTCACTTTCATCGGATCAAACACTAACCCGTCTGCTTCAACATGACGTTGATCCATCGGTAAGTTATACAATTGATCAAGCATTTTTTGAAGAGGATCTTGCACACTGGAAGAAGAGTCCTTTTGATCTTCTTGTTCGTTATCTTCTTGTTCGTTATTTGCTTGTCCTTCTTCACCATTATTCTCTACAGATTGACCATAACCGCTTTGTGCTAAACGTTGAGCGACATAGTCGTCATCTTGGCTAACAGCGGTCGTTCCTCCTTCATTTCCTACGCTACGTCCTGCCATATAGGCCTGCGCAGCTGCCAATTCAGCTGGCGAAAGGTCTGCTTTAGGGACGTAATGGAAGTGGTCTCCATGTGAACAAATGTAAGCATCCCCTGCATCTTGAACAATAGAACCTACCGTGAACACATATCCATCATCTGTTGTATAGCGACCTTGCTCTTTAGCCTGCGCTACAGCTTGACTTTGTGCTTCCGACATTGGTTCGTCGCTACCACCGTGCTCTTTGACATTATGAAGTTTACGTTGTTCTTCAATTTGTTCCTTTGTTCGAACATTTTTGGCATTCTTAGGATCTTTGAGGTAGAGGTAATATTTACCATTAACTTTAATAATGTAACCGTCTTGAACTTCATTAATAATATCTTCTTGACGTAATTGGTAATTAGGATCTTTCATCACCAATTCTTCACTAATAATGGCATCAAAAGGCACCTTGCCATTGTAATAGTGGAAGTGATCTCCATGTGAAGTGACATAACCTTCATCTGTAATCTTAACAACAATTTGTTCCGCTTCAATCGCATCATCCGCATCCGACAAATTCTTAGCGTCTGATTGTCCGGAGCCGTCGCTATCAATATATTGAACGCTACTTTGATCCGCCTTATTTTGTCCAATAACATAACCAGCATAGCCTGTTCCTCCTAAAAGAACGGCAGCCGCTGATGCCCCTAAGGCGAGCTGTTTTATTTTTTTTACTGGCATCTCATGTCCTCCTTATTTTTCTTGTTTCAAAGCCTTATATAAGGTCTCTAAGTTGTCGTCTAAATTTTCAATCATATCTTTTTTATTTTTAGGATCAGCTTCTAAGGGACTTAATGTTTCAATCTTTGTTCCCGTTGCTTGAGCAATCACTTCTGCAATTTTTTTGGAAACCTTTGGTTCTACAAAAATTGTTTTGACTTGGTACTCTTTCACGAAGTCTTGAATTTCAGAAATTTTTTGAGCAGAAGGCTCTTGTTCAGGTGAAATCCCCGAAATTCCTAATTGTTTCAAACCAAACCGATTCGCTAAATAGGAAAAAGCTGTATGTTGTGTCACAAAGGTTTTGTGTTCTAGACCTTTGAACTTGTCTTGATATTTATCCACAAGGTCTTGGGCTTCTTTTTGAAATTTATCGGCATTTTTTTTATAGATGTCGGCATGATCTGGATCCATTTCACTTAATTTTTTGGCAATGGTTTGGGCTTCTTGACCAGCCAAGACCGGGTCTAACCAGGAATGAGGATCATAGAGTTTCTTTTCATCCATTCCTTCTGTTACTTCTACATTCTCTAAACCAGGCACTCGATCAAGCGTCAGATCTTCTGATCCTTCGATCACTTTCACGGAAGAGCCTTTAAGATTTTCTTTAAGATTTTTTGCCCAAGATTCTAAAGTCCTAGAATGATAAACGAATACATCTGCCTTTTCAATATGAGCAATATCGTTAGCAGAGGGTTCAAACGAGTGAATCCCCGCTCCACTTTGAATCATTTTAACGGTATTAACATCCCCGCTAACAGCTTTTACCATTTCATACACAGGATAGAAGGATGTGACAATATTTAATCCTTTCTTTTCCTCTTTATTTGTTGATTTCCCACATGCACTTAAGCCGACCACTAACCCTAATAAACTAGCTAGCAGTACTATCTTTTTGAATACTTTCATAATTCCTCCTTCGTTTATAAACCGTAATGCTTACGATTTATATTAAACAAACTTTACCCCTCTTGTCAACTGTTAATCGGAATTATTTCGATTTATTTTTTTATTTTCTTTCCATTGCTATTCTTCTTTCTTTTTTAAGCATAAAAATAGCGTAGATGATCACAGATCTTCTACGCTTAAACTAAATTTCGAAAGCAATTCCTTCTTCAAAAAGAAATTATAATCTCTCTAAATAATCAATCTTATCAAATTTTTCATTGTTCGCAACCGCCACGACAATGTCATCTTTTTCAAATTTGTAATCCGCTCCAAATTGGGTATACAGGGGGTCTTTAGAATGTTTACGAATTCCGATAATATTAAGGTCATATTTCTTACGTAAACTTAGCTCATTCAGACCTTGTCCAATCCATACCTCGGGTGCTCTAAATTCAACAACTGCAGTTTCATCATCCAAATTAATCAAATCTTCAATGGATTGGCGACTAATCACATCCGCCACATGATACCCCGATTCAACTTCTGATAAGACCACCCGTGAGACCCCTAATGCGAGGAGAGCTTGTCTGTAGCGCTGATTCTTAGCCTTACAGATAATACGTTTGATCCCCAGTTCTTGGCAATTGATCACACCCAATACAGAAGATCCCAAGTCTCCACCTGTTCCAATGACTACGATGTCACAATTAGCAAGTCCTACTTCTTTTAAGAAATCAATATCTGTAAAATCTCCAACACTTCCAATGGTAAGACAATCTTCAAGCTCGGAAACATGTTTTTCTAGCCGGTCACACCCAATCACTTCTATTCCACGTTTTGCCAAACGTTTAACAATTGCTGAGCCAAATAATCCTAATCCTAAAACGCCAATTACTCGTTTTTTACGTGCCATAATAGCCTCCTAACCAATAATGATATCTGTCTCTGAATAACGGACATCGTATGTTTTACTTTTCTTACCTAAACTCATAATCATCGTCATGGGTCCAATGCGTCCCATATACATAAGAAGCATTAGTATCCAATGACTTGCTATACTTAAAGTAGGAGTTAGTCCGGCAGATACCCCTACTGTCGCCAAAGCAGAAATAGCTTCAAATAATAATTTTAAATAACCTGCTTCAGGGTCAAATGTTAAGAGTAATCCCGAACCTATTAGTAAAGTTAAAATATACATCAAAGCGATGGTAAAGGCGCTTCGCATAATAGCATCCGGCACCGTTCGATGAGCAAAATTAACATATTTTGTTTGTCTAACTTCTCGAACAGCTAATAAAATGGTTAAAGCAAAAGTAGTGACCTTCAGTCCACCTGCAGTTCCTCCAGGGCCGCCACCAATAAACATAGTGCAAACAAACACCAATAAAGAAACAGGCTTCACCAAGGTATAATCCACAGTTGAGAAACCAGCAGTACGCATGGTAATGGTTTGGAAAAAAGCAGTCATAATCTTATTCCCTACCGATAAGTTCCCAATAGTAGAAGAATTATTCCATTCCGCCATTAAAAACAAAATCACACCACTTAAAATCACTGTTCCTGTCATTATTAAAACCAGTTTCGTGTGTGGCATCAAGTGTTGAATATAGAATTTTATATTTCTGCCATTGGTCTTGTTTCTGAAATGACCCCATTGTTGAGCGACATCAAACCAAACAGAAAACCCAATACCACCTAAGACAATCAGCGCCATGACTGTCCAATTCAAAATAGGAACAGTTTGATAATCCACAAAACTATTATTACCAATAGCATCAAATCCCGCATTACAAAAAGCAGAAACTGCTGTAAAAATACTATTCCATATTCCCTTTTTAAACCCTAATAGAGGCACAAAGAAAAAGGTGAGCAATAACGCTCCGGTTGATTCAATAACCGCTGTATATTTTATAATCCGTGATAGGAAACTACCTAAGTGTGTTCTTTCTGAACTGTTGATAGCCTCTCCCATGGCTATTTGATTCTTTAAACCAAAAGATTGCCCCATGGAATGATAAATTGATCCAACAATTGTCATGAGCCCAAGTCCCCCTGTTTGAATCAAGATCACCATAACTATTTGCCCTAAAATATTATACGAATCGTAAATAGACTCTGTCCACAAGCCTGTCACACAGACAGCAGATACAGAAATAAATAAATTATCCAGATAAGTTGCCTGCGAATTTGCGGTTTGACAAATAGGCAAAGTAAGCAACACAGATCCCGTTAAAATCACCAGAAGAAAACTCAATGCAATTTTCTGAGAAGTACTTAATTTTTGAAATAATTTATCCATACGCCTTCCTTTTTTCTATCGGTCCCTTCTATGAACCAATTTTATTCTAAAATAAGGGAAATGAGCCCTTATCTACTCTGATTTCCCATAAAAACAACAGATTCAACTCATAAAGTCGAACTTTTATATAGAATAACGCTTTTAAAAAAGAAGTCAAGCTTTCACTAAAAAAAGAGCTCCTTGGAGCTCTCCTTTATTAACCAAATCGGCCTGCCACATAGTCTGCCGTTTGTTCTTTTTGTGGATTATTAAAAATTTGTTCTGTTGGCGCATATTCCAGAATTGTCGAATGGCCTCCTCCTAATTCTGGATCTGCATAAAAGAAGGCAGTATAGTCTGAAACACGAGCGGCTTGTTGCATATTATGGGTCACAATAGCAATCGTATATTCTTCCTTCAAATCATTAATCAAATCTTCTATTTTCAAAGTAGATATTGGATCCAAAGCAGAGGTCGGCTCATCCATTAACAAAACTTCTGGTTTCACAGCTAAAGCCCGTGCAATACATACCCGCTGCTGTTGCCCACCAGAAATGGAAAGTCCGCTTTTCCCTAAATCATCCTTCACTTCATCCCAAATTGCTGCCCCTCTTAGAGATTTTTCAACAATTTCATCCAATGTTGCTTTATCACGAATACCATGCGTTCTAGGGCCATACGCTACATTATCATAAATGGACATCGGAAAAGGATTAGGTTGTTGAAAAACCATCCCTACTTCTTTTCTTAAGAGATTGAGATTGACACTTTTATCGTAAATATCTTTGCCTTCTAAAGTAATATCTCCTTCAATTCGACAGCCTTCTACTAAATCATTCATACGATTTAAACTTTTTAAAAAAGTTGATTTTCCTGTTCCAGATGGGCCGATAAAAGCAGTTGCTTGATTTTCATAAATATCAATACTAATGTCTTCTAGAGCTTTAAAATTACCATACCATAAGGACATATTTTTTACACTCATTTTAATTTTTTTATCTTCTGTTGTCATTTTTATTAATGGCCTCCTTTGGCTCCTACTTTACGAGATAGCCATGTTGATACTGAATTAATCACTAAGACTAAAGCTAATAAAACCACTCCAGTAGCCATGGCTTCATTCCGATGCAAGCCTTCTGTCGATAAAACATACATATGTAAAGCTAAAGTCCTCCCAGATGAAAAGAGAGAGTGAGGAGAAGAAGTGGACGTCCCTAAAGTATACATTAAAGCCGCCGTTTCTCCAACAATTCGTCCCACAGCCAAAATAATTCCAGATAAAATTCCAGGCATAGCAACCGGTAAAACAATTTTAAAAATTGTTCGCAATTTTCCTGCACCGAGCCCATAGGAAGCAAAACGTAAAGAATCTTTTACAAACATAAGACCTTCTTCTGTATTTCGAATAATGACAGGCAAGACCATAATTGCCATCGTTAAAATTCCAGAAATTAAAGAGAATTGAAATTTAGCATCTAAAACAAAAGCTAACATTCCGAATAGCCCATAAACAATAGAAGGAACTCCAGTTAAAGTATCTGTAGCAATTCGAATAGCTTCAACCCACTTATTATTTTTCCCAGCATATTCTACTAAATAAAATCCTGCAAATACACCGAGAGGAACCGCTAATAAAAGTGACCCCACCACAAGGAAAAGTGTGGTAAAAATAGCTGGCAGCATGGAAACATTCTGTGTCGTGTATTTCCAAGAGAATAGGCTCAATTTCAAATAAGGAAGGCCATGAATCAACACATAAAGGATAATAAAAAATAGCCAAGCGAAGGTAAAGAAGGTAAAGAAATAAGTCAAAAAGCGTAGCGTTTTATCTTTCATTAATGACGTCCTCCTTGCCGATTAATATAAGCTAAGCTGGCGTTAATAATCAAGATAAACACAAATAACACTGCACCTGTAGCAATTAACGCACTCTGATGGGTCCCGGAGGCATAAGCCATTTCCATCATAATATTGGTCGTCATTGTACGCACTCCTTGAAATAGTCCTTTAGGGAAACGTGCTTGATTTCCAGCCACCATAATCACGGCCATTGTTTCTCCAATTGCTCGCCCTATTCCTAAAATAATCGCAGATATCACTCCTGACCGCGCAGCTGGAACCATAATTTTATACACCGTTCTATCATGCGTAGCGCCTAGTCCAATCGAAGCTCGATAATAGGCCTTAGAAACCGCACGTAAAGAAGATTCAGAAATAGTAATAATGGTAGGCAAAATCATAATACCCAAAACTAGTCCAGCTGCCAAAAGAGACATTCCTGTCGTTTGAATTCCTACTAATCGGCAAAATCTACGAAGCGCAGGGACTATGACCGTTAGGCCAAAATAGCCATAAACAATCGAAGGAATTCCAGCCATCAAATTAATAGCCGGTTTTAACCATCTATGTAGTTTCTCTGGACAATAAAAAGCCATAAAAGAAGCTGTAAAAATTCCAGCTGGCACGCCAATTACCAAAGCCAATAAGGTTACATAGAGTGATCCCACAAGCATAGGCGCAATTCCAAATTGTCCTACCTTTGGCTTCCAAGTAGCTCCAAATAAGAAATTCCAGATCCCATACTCTCTAAAAAAAGGCAGGCTTCCCATAAAAATAAAATAGCAAATGGCAAATAGGGCTACAATAGATACCACAGCTGAAATACAGAATACCCATTTCATTAAGCTTTCTAGTGTATTCTTTTGCATAGTTTTCTCCCTTTAATAATATATATTAACTCTATTATAATATAAAACATTCCAAATAAAACAGGCTACTCTCTTCCAAAAAGTAGCCTTCGTTCTCGCAATTTTCTTACTGGATTTCCTTCCAATTTAATAACTTGCCTGAGTAAATATCGCGAATTGTCGATAGGCTCACATCATCTAAAGGATTTTCTTTATTCAAAATCACTACAATACCATCTAAGGCCATAACCACTCCTGTGACATCCTTTTCGTTTTCCGCGAGTTCTCTTGAAGACATCCCGAAGTCATTGGTTCCTTGAGCAGCCCCTGTTATCCCAGCACTCGATCCGTTTTGCGTGATATCAATTTGAGCATTAGGGTTGAGTTGTTCATAAGCTTCTTTTAATTGTTCCATTAAAGGTCCTACTGAAGTAGATCCAGAAATATTCACAGTTCCACTTATTTCCTTGACATGATAAGAAGGAGCGTCCTGTTTCACAGGAACATAGCCCGCTTTTTTAACAAGATCTTGTCCTTCTTTAGAAAAAATAAAGTCATAAAAATCTTGGGCAGCTTCTTTCAATCCTTCGCGATAGACTAAAACGAACGGCCTAGAAATCTTATAACTGCCATTCATAATCGTCTCTTCACTGGGAGATACTCCGTCTACTTTAGCAGCTTTGACCATATCATTTAAAGAGCCTAGAGAAATATATCCTATTCCATAAGGATCGTCTGCTACATAGCTAATGATTTGGTCTGTTCCATTTTGAATCAAGGCTTCTTGTACAGGATCTTCCAAATTAACAATTTTTTGAAAGGCTTCTCGCGTTCCGGAACCTTCTTCACGTGTAATGACATTGATGGAATCTCCACTCTCACTACACGCAGAAAGTGTTACTAACATTCCTAAAGCCACCAAACAATTTCTTACTGTTAGATGCATGCCATTTTCCTTTCTACGACTCACTAACAATTATTTTCAGACTTATTATACATGGTCAATGTAAAATTAAAGTGAGTTTTTCAAAAAAAATCAAAGGAATGTAAATTTTAAGTGAATTTTGGAGAGAATTATGCCGCTTCATGCTTCTTTCAGTCTTCTTCTCCTCTCGGATCACTCGGTAGATAAACAGTAAAACATGTTCCTTCTTGCCATTTACTTTCAACTAAAATATGTCCATCCATAGATTTGACTAAATTTCTAACAATAGATAAGCCTAATCCCGTTCCTCCAGAAGCTTTACTTCTCGCTTTATCCACCCGGTAAAAGCGTTCAAAAATACGAGGAAGGTCTTTTTTAGGAATGCCGATACCATTGTCCTTAACTTTAATAATAACTAACCCGCTTTTAGGTTGACTATCGATACTAATCCAAACATCTCCTCCTTGAGGGTGATTATATTCAATCGCATTAATAATCAAATTCAGCATAATCTGCTTAATTCGACTAGGTTCACTAATGAGGTCTATAGGCTTAGAAAATAAATTTTCAAAATGTAATTGCACGTGACGCTTTTGAGCCTTTTGCCTTAATTGAATCAGAATCTCTTCGATCAGTTCATCTAAACACACATTTTCAATTCTGTGTTCGCGCTTATCTTGCTCAATTCGAGCTAAATCTAAAGTATCATTAATTAATTGGCCTAACCGATTACTTTCCTTATCCATGAGTCCCACAAAATATCTAGCAGACACAGGGTCTTCCAAGGCGCCATCCAGCAGAGTCTCTGTAAATCCTTTAATGACTGTGATCGGCGTCTTTAATTCATGCGAAGCATTGGCTACAAACTCAGATCTTACTTCTTCTAAGTGACGAATCTCTGTAATATCATAGAGTAACACAATAACCTGCTCTCCGAAACTCAACTCTTCCCGATTCTGTGGGACATAAAGAACATTGACATCGACAATACGTTTTTTAGTCGAGTGAAAAGTAATTTCTGATTTCGTATTTTTCTTCTTTTTGTAGCCCTTAGCAATCATTTCTTTTAATTCTTGATCTTTTAGGATCTCTTCATAGGTATGATTGAGAACTTTATCATTTAAATTTAAAATGCGATAGGCAGCACGATTGACTACTTTAATTTGATGGTCTTTATCCATCATTAAAATTCCTACAACCAGATAATTCATTAAGAGTTTTAGCCGTTCCTCTTGCATAGAAATTTGGCTACCTTGTTGAGACAAATTATCTGCTAAGCGATTCACTCGATCTCCTAAAGCATCTAACTCTTCTACTCCTAATTGATCATAACGAAGAGAATAATCATGCTTATTGAGTTTTCCAACTAATTGAGAAAGAGAATCAATTGGCTGACTTATCTGACGAAAATAAATTCTCAAGGCCACATACAAAAGCACAGTCATCATCAAAGAACCTAAGATGGAAAAGCGGAACAAACGCAAACGGCTATCGGCTATATCTGTGGTCGGTCTTACAATGCGTATATAAGCTAAAAAATCTCCTTGCTGATTCGTCAAATTCCCTGAATATTCATAAAAAGCCTCGTGGTCAGGACGGTCTAATCGTTTAAACTGAAAATCGTTTGACGAATCTGGTGAGGAAGAAACAACTCCCGGATTTTCACTCTTTAAGCGATCATTCCCTAAATGACAAATTTCTTTTCCCTCTTTGTTATAAACACTCACTTTTTCTACCGAGTGAGACACTGACAACAATTCTTGACGCACAACCCTCCAGTTTTCTGTTTCATTTGCCAAATCCTCTGAGGTTAAATTTTGGCAGGCTTTCTCCAAAGTATGAGCTGTTTCTTCCATGAATGTTTTTGTTTGATCTTCCATACTTGTTTGAACCAAAGTATTCGCATTTAAGGAAAAAATAAGACTAAGAGTAAGAAAAAGAATAGAAAAAATAGCCGTTAAGCCTAAAGTAAGACGTTTCATCGGCTATTCACAATGGCTAACATATAGCCAAAGCCTCTCACAGTTAAAATATATTCAGGATGTTTAGGATCTTTTTCAATTTTTTCACGAAGGTTGCGTATATGCGCATCAATCATTCGGGACTCGCCTGAATAATCATAATTCCAAATGGCTTTGACCAAGTTTTCACGCTTAACTGTTCGTGTTGCCCGCTTAGCTAAATAAGTTAAAAGTTCAAACTCTTTTCGCGTTACACTCACTTCCTGCCCTCTCACTTTCACCCAAGCTTCTTCAGTGTGAATTTCGACATCCCCACAAATAATAAGTGCCCCTTCTTGAACCATTTTCTGTTTACTTACTGTGTCCTGATCAGATTGCCTATGCGTAGATTCTCTCTCTTCATCTTCCTCCATGTAGTCATACCGTCGAAAGATGGCATTGATCCGCGCGAGTAATTCCCTAGGGCTAAAAGGCTTTGTCATATAGTCATCTGCCCCTAATTCTAAACCAATAATTTTATCTAACTCTTCATCTTTAGCAGTTAACATCATAATGGGCGTCGTGACATGGGCTTGCCGGAGTTCTTTGCATACTTTAGTTCCAGATAGTCCAGGCAACATCAAATCTAAAATAATAAAATCATATTTACCTGTTAAGCCTTTTTCTAAGGCAACTTGGCCATCACCAACGCCTTCCACAACAAAGCCTTCTTTTTCCAAATTAAAAGTGAGTAAGGTTCGAATCGACTCTTCATCATCCACAACTAATACACGTTTCATCGCTTCCATCCCTTTCCCATAAGTTCTTTTCCTTATTCTCCGAGTTGATTTTTCAAATAAGCATCAATAAATCCGTCGATTGCTCCATCCATTACCTTATCACTATTTCCTTCTTCATAATTCGTTCGGTGGTCCTTCACCATTTGATAAGGATGGAAAACATAAGAACGAATCTGAGCCCCCCACGCAATTTCTGATTTTTCACCCCGAATTTCATCTAATTCTTTGGCATTCTTTTCCTCTAAAAGGTGGGCTAATTTAGCTTTCAACACTTTCATGGCCGTCTCTCTATTTTGAAATTGAGAACGTTGACTTTGTGAAGTTACGACTGTATTTGTTGGCAAGTGAGTAATTCGAACAGCGGAAGACGTTTTATTGATATGCTGTCCTCCTGCTCCACTCGAACGATACACATCAATTCGTAAATCATCCGGATTGATTTCAATTTCTGTTTCTTGTGTAATCTCTGGCATCACTTCTACCGAAGCAAAAGACGTATGTCTCCGTTTATTGGCATCAAATGGCGAAATACGGACTAAGCGATGAACGCCATGTTCAGACTTCAAAAAGCCGTAAACATTATAGCCCTTCACTTCCACACTCACGCTTTTAATTCCTGCTTCATCTCCTGGCTGATAATCCAAAATACTGAATGTAAATCCTTGTTGATCCGCCCATCTCTGATACATTCTCAACAACATAGATGCCCAGTCTTGAGACTCTGTTCCCCCAGCGCCTGGATGAATTTCCAATAAAGCATCACATGCATCGTGTGGTCCAGAAAGAAGGAGGTTACGTTCATAAGTATTAATCTTATGGGAGAAGCTGGTCAAAGCTTCCTCTAACTCTCCCTTGATTTCTTCGCCCTCTTCATCTTCAGCAACGAGCTCATACAAAGCTTTTAATTCTTCATTTTCTTTTTTTAGATCATGATAATTTTCGTAAATTTTCTTAGCTTGGTTAGAAGCTTCGATGATCTCTTGAGCGTGTTGATTATCCTCCCAAAATCCAGGCTGCATCATTTCGTCTTGATACTCTGCTAATTGAATTGCTAATTCCTCTAAGTCAAAGAGACCTCCCGAAACTAGCAATTTTTTCTTGATAAGTTTCTAATTGATGATGAATATCTGATAATTCCATAAATTTCCTCACATTCTCTTTTAGTTATTATTCCATTTTAACTGTGATAAACGTTTTTAATAAAAAAAGTAAGGGGGCAAAGCGACGAGATCGCTAATTCCCTTACTTTGCGAGTCAACTAAACTTGTTGTCGTTGGAGATTTTGACGGATTTCTGAATTCATAAAGATTCGAGTAGCATCATACTCAATTCCTGAAATCATATCATTAAACCGTTCGTAACCTTCTGTTTGATATTCCACTAAAGGATTATTTTGAGCATAAGCTCTTAGGCCTACTCCTTGTCGTAATTGATCCATGGCATCGATGTGATCTGTCCATCGCGTATCCACTGCACGTAAAATAATGACTTTTTCAAATTCCAAAATCAAATCTTTGTTATTAATATTATCTAATTTTTCTTGGAAGCGTGCGTGAGCTTTATCAACGATCAAAGTTTTCAATTCTTCTGGATTTTTTCCATTTAAGTCACTTAACTCTAAATCATCAGCGCGAAGAATTTCTGTTGTTAAGACATCGTATAAGCCTTCAATATTCCATTCTTCTCCCTCTTCTTCTGTATATTGATCAACCAAACCTTCCATTGCCCGTTTAATCATTCCCCACATAATATCATCTAAAGATTTGGTTTCATTGATGACTTGTTGACGTTGGCTATATATAATTTCACGTTGTTCACGCATAACTTCATCATATTCCAAGACGCTCTTACGGGTATCATAGTTATTTCCTTCTACCCGTTTTTGAGCAGATTCCACTTGGCGAGTAAGCATTGGATTTTCGATGGAAATATCTTCCTCTTCATCCATATTGAGATTTTCCCAAATTTGTTTCACGCGTTCAGAACCAAACCGTTTCATCAAGTCATCTTCTAAAGAAAGGTAGAAGCGTGAAAAACCTGGGTCTCCTTGACGACCAGACCGGCCACGTAATTGATCATCAATACGACGAGATTCATGACGTTCTGTCCCAATAACTGCCAAACCACCGAGTTCTTTCACTCCAGGTCCTAATTTAATATCGGTCCCACGACCAGCCATATTCGTAGCAATCGTAACAGCTCCTGGTTGTCCAGCCTGTGCCACAATTTCAGCTTCTTTGGCATGGTTTTTCGCATTCAACACATTGTGAGGAATATGACGTTCATTCAACATCTGAGACAATAATTCGGAGGTTTCAACGGCTACCGTTCCGACAAGGACAGGTTGCCCCTTGCTGTGGCGTTCTTCAATTTCGTTTGCTACCGCTTTGAACTTCGTCTTCAAATTTGGATAGATCTTATCGTTGGCGTCCACCCGTTTAACCGGTCGATTGGTAGGAATTTGAATAACATCCATATCATAAATTTCACGAAATTCTTGTTCTTCCGTCTTCGCTGTCCCGGTCATTCCTGCCAATTTGTTATACATACGGAAGAAATTTTGGAAGGTAATGGTGGCCATTGTCTTGGATTCATTTTGTATAGGGACATTTTCTTTGGCTTCGATTCCTTGATGGAGACCGTCAGAATAACGACGCCCTTCCATAATACGTCCTGTAAAGCCATCCACAATCTTCACTTCATCTTCTTGAACCACATAATCAATATCTTTTAACATAATGTAGTTTGCACGTAAAGCAATATCAATATGATGAATTAATGGTCCATTTTCAACATCATACATGTTGTCCAAATGGAAAACTTCTTCTGCCTTATCGACCCCTTGTTCTGTTAAACTAATGGTTTTTGATTCGAGATCGATGACGTAATCTTCTTTTTCTTTTAAGGCCTTTGCAAAATAATCTGCACGTTTATATAGAGCGGTTGATTGTTCTGCTTGCCCAGAAATAATTAAAGGCGTCCGCGCTTCATCAATTAAAATGGAGTCCACTTCATCGACAATTGCGTAATTTAAAGGACGTTGTACCATTTGTTCCTTATATACCACCATATTATCCCGCAAATAATCAAAACCTAATTCATTATTCGTAGAATAAGTAACATCACAATTATAGGCTGCTCGTTTCTCAGCAGCAGACATTTCATTAGTATTCAGCCCAACTGTAAGACCTAAGAAACGATATACTTCCCCCATGTCCACAGAGTCCCGTTGCGCCAAATACTCATTGACTGTAACCACATGAACCCCTTTACCTTCAAGAGCATTCAAATAAACAGGCATAGTTTCAGTTAAAGTTTTCCCTTCACCAGTTTTCATTTCCGCAATATTTCCATAGTGAAGAGCTAATCCCCCTACAATTTGAACATGGTAAGGGTACAATCCAAGTACTCGCTTAGCAGCTTCCCGTACTGTAGCAAACGCCTCTACTAAAATATCCTCCAGCGTTTCTCCGTAAGCTAAACGTTCTCTGAAGGAAGCGGTCTTAGCACGTAATTGTTCATCTGTATATTTACTATATTGTTCGGATAATGCTTCAACTTTTTTTGCTTGCTTATTAAATTTCTTTAGCACATGTTTATCATTATCAAACATTTTCTTTAAAATGTTAGCCATGAAATTCTCCTTTACCGTATATCTAATCAAGCTTCGCCCTATCTGCTAATTGTTGAAAAAATTTAAAGAAGCTCAACCGTCTAGTATCTTTTTATTTTAGCATTCCTATCCAAAAGATAAAACTAGAAAATACTGTCTTATTGATTGTAACAAATATTTTGCTTTAATGGTATGAATTCGACAAAATTCTTCATGGAAATCCCAAAAAATTTATTCAAAATGCCTTCATCTTTTTGAAGATCTGTATCTTAACTATACCATATTCCGATTGAACGGTTTTCTCACAAAAAAAGTCGCTTCTCAAGAAGCGACTTTCCTCTGCTCAGTATAAATTTTTATTCTGCAAACTCTTCTTCAATAGCAATCAAGCCATATTTACCATTGCGGCGTTTATAAACTAAAGAAATGGTTTCATCTTCAGAATTCTCAAAGATAAAGAAACTGTGTCCCAACATTTCCATTTGTAAAACAGCCTCTTCAGCGCTCATTGGTTTTACTGAGATACTCTTGGAACGTACAATAGCAATTTCGTTATCGCTGTCGTTGCTCTCATTTCCCACCTCATGGAAAATAGCTTCCGGAATCCCTTTTTCACGAGATTTTCGATTAATCCGTGTTTTATATTTCTTCATTTGGCGTTCCAATTTATCAACAACTAAGTCGATGCTTCCATAAAGATCTTGGGAAATTTCTTCAGCACGTAAAGTTAACCGTGGTAAAGGTATAGTCACTTCTACTTTTGCATTCCCATCTTGGTAAACTTTTGCATTCACGTGTACTGTTGCTTCAGGAGTGTCTTTAAAGTATTTTTCAACCCGAGAGATTTTGTTTTCTGCATATTGACGAATAGCAGGAGTAATCTTAATATTCTCTCCGCGAACGTTATAAGTAAACATAAATACTCATCCTTCCTAAAACCAGCTAACTGGTCGAAGCTTCTACAGCTTCTTTTTTACTACTTTTATTATATTAAATAAAGCGTTTTTATTCAAGTTATTTCCCTTTTAAAAAGAAGATTTTTGACTAATTTCCTCTTTTCTTTAACGGGCTAAGGTTATTCCTTGAATAGAATAAACCCCCGCTCGTTTTAAAGCCGATGCCATTTGATGCATAGTAGCACCTGTCGTATATACATCATCAAATAAAATCACAGGCTTCGTTAATTTTTCAAGGTGATGGATCCAAATCTCCCGCTCGTGATGTAATCGTTCATACCGATTACGATAGGCTTGTTTTTCTCCACTATCCTCAACCTCAAAAACCATTTGATAGGGAATTTTCGCTTCCTTCAAAAAGAGAATCGTTTGATGAAAGCCACGTTTCCTCAAATTCTCATTCGAAGAAGGGAGAGGAATCCAAATATAAGAAGAGAAATCATGATAAAGCTGTTTTAGGGGGTGACTCAAACAACCGGCTAAACGAATATCCCCTTGCATTTTAACCGCATGTAGCCAAGTTTTAAACGTCGCATTATAGGCAAATAAGGCGCGATTTCGTAAAATTTCTCCCTCCTTTTTCTTCCACTTTTCACAATCTAAACACAATTTCTTCGTTTTCTCTCGACCACATCCTGGACACACAGGAGATTCTAAATATTCAAAGCCAGCTTGACAAGTCGGACAAAGTACATCTTGCTCCTCCTTAAACATCAAAAATTGACGTAAAGTTATCACAGAGTGGTACCTTTTCTCACATAATAAACACTTAGTCATCAATCAGCCCCTCTTCCCTCGCTAACACATTCAAAGACTGAATTTGCCGGATCGCTGACTGACTGGCTTTTGTCTTTCCTTCATGCAAAAACCACACTTTGCCTGTCGGACAATCTGACTTTCTTCCTACTCTCCCTGCGATTTGAACGAGTGCTGAGCGTGTAAACACCTCATCTTCGCTCCCCAAAACCATCACATCAATTCCAGGAAAAGTCACCCCTCTTTCCAAAATCGTCGTAGTTAATAAAAAGCCATAAATCTGACGTCTCATGTTTTCAACTTTTAAAAGACGTTCAGGATCTCTAGAAGACACGGACGTAAATATCACATTCGAAAATTTTTGATGTAAGAGTTCTTCTAAGCGTTGCATCAACGCAACATTCGGCATAAAAATCAAAAAATCGTGTCCATCCTCCAAACATTCCTTCAAGCATTTCAAAAAAGCTTTAGGAACAATCCCTTTTCTTAATTTTTCTCGCCAGTCTCCTACCCAAACCATCCGAGGAAGTGGAAGAGAGTGACGATGATATCTTGCCGGAAGCATGGAATAAGAGAGTTGATTTTTTTGGATAGCTTCTTCTTGTCCTCGGGTCGGCGTTGCCGTCAATTCAACGCGAACGCCACTTTTTTTCACCGCTCGAAAACTGGCCACTTCTAAACTTTTATTTCCTAGATAAGGAAATGCGTCGACTTCATCCACTACCAATAAGTCAAACGCCTCTCTAAACCGAAACAACTGATGAGTCGTTAAAATCGTCAGCGGCGAGCGAAAATAGGCTTCTTTCAATCGTCCATGCATCAACTTAATCGTCACTTGAGGAAAGGCCGACTGGAATCTCGGAAACAACTCATTACACACATCCACTCTAGGGCTTGCAATCGCCACACGATCCCCGCTTCTTAAGGCGTAATCCACTAACGGAAAAATCATCTCCGTTTTCCCCGCACCTGTGACCGCCCAAATCAAGTGATCTTTGCCTTGTTGATAAGCGTGAAGGACTTCTTTCGCACATTTCTCTTGAGAAGAAGATAACTTTCCTTGCCATTGTAAATAAGTAGCTTCCCGTTTCCAATCTCCCTTTGTATCTTCCTCTCGATAATACAAACGATCACAGGTTCGTATTTTCCCCATCTTCAAACAAGATAAACAATAATAACACTCTTTTGCACACAAACATTCATTAGGATAAAAGTCCTGTTGATTAAAACAACGCTGGCAAATCTTTTTCTCTCCTTCTTGAACAATTGCAGGCATCCAAGCTAGCCCTTCTATCTCCCCATTCAATTCTTTGTCAGTTAATAATCTTCCCTTTATTTGATCTTTGTCCATTTTTCTCCCCCTTTTTATTAATCACCCGTTTAAAAATGAAAAACTCACTCTTTCTCCTAGTATTTCCCCTTAAAATTAGCTAAAATGACTTATAACACTTAGGAAGCGTTAAGGAGGATATTATGATTGAATATCGAACCATACGAACAGCTGCTAGTCATGAAATTGTCATCAAAAAATCACGATTCATCTGCAACATAAGCCAAGCTTTCACTAAAGAAGAAGCGGAAGATTTTATCTCCAAAATTAGTAAGCAGCACTACAAGGCCACTCATAATTGTGTAGCTTATCAAATCGGCAATCATAACGAAGAACAAAAAGCCATAGACAACGGTGAGCCTTCTGGAACAGCTGGTATTCCCATGTTAGAAGTTCTCAAACAAAACGACCTTAAAAACGTCGTCTGTGTGGTTACGCGCTACTTTGGAGGTATCAAATTAGGAACAGGGGGTCTCGTCCGCGCTTACAGCCACTCTGTTAACGAAGCAATCAAATCTATCGGCATCATCGAGCGCTGTCTCCGTATTCCTCTCTCCCTCCAAGTCGACTACACTTTAAGTGGAAAAGTCGACTACTGGATCGCTAACTCTTCCTATTCCCTCACAAACACCAACTATCTTGAAAAAGTAACCTATACTTTAGACATTCCTCCTAAAGAACTCGATCAAGTAAAACTCGACTTAACCAACCTTACAAACGCTCATGTTACTTTCACAATAGGACAAGAGCATTATGTGGATCTTGCAGTATCCATATAAATACTTACTTTAAGTTTTCTTTTATAAAAGTATCTCCCTCTTAAAGATACAAATAAAAAATCGGTGAATTTTCACTAGTAAAATTCACCGATTTTATTCTCTTCTACTTTTCTAATTTCTGTTTCATCAGCCGCTCATATTCCTTTAAAAGTTGCTGCCTTTCATATTCCGAAGTGACCTCTGAAATCCGATTACTAATCGCAATTAATCTGAAATCAAGGGGATTGGACTCAAGAGACTTATTTTTATCCTCATATTGCTTCCAGTTCCCCTTAAATTTCAAAATTTTTTGTTCTTCGATAATAAGTAAGGTATCCGCTATCCGATTAACAAATGCGCTATCATGTGTAACAAATAGTAGAGGGCGATCATAGCCTGTTAGTAAATCTTCCAAAGCTTCAAGTGACCTCATATCCAGCTTGTTTGTGGGTTCATCCATAATTAAATAATTAAAATCACTCGTCAACAGCTTCGCAAGTTTAACTTTCGCTTTCTCGCCTTCACTAAGGATCTCCACCTTCTTAGAAAGATCCTCTGTTTTAAATCCTAATCGTGCCAATACCCGCCTAGTCATCGTTTGATCATAGATAGAAGTCTCTCGCACATTTGTTAGAATAGTTTGAGCCAAATTTAAGCTTTCGTTTAATTGACTATAGTAGCCTATTTTCAAAAGCGGATGTGTCCAAACTTCTTGGTTAAAAATCATTTGAAGTAAAGTTGTTTTTCCGGAGCCGTTCTCGCCTAATAAAGCTACCTTACTGCCATTTTCTATTTCAAATTTAGCTTTATTAAAAATCATTTGATTATCAAAGTGTTTACTGAGATCTTCTGCTTTAAGAAGTATCTTAGCATGTATTTTTTTATTTTCCCCCACTGTTAGCCTAATCAATTTTTCTTCTTGAGGTTTGCGCTTTACCTCCAAGCGGTCCAGTCTAGAAGTTACTGCTTTTGCTTGTTTATCCAGTTTTTTCTTATTTTGTTGCCCTCCCATCTTGTGAAGCCTAGCTTCTGAATTTCCCATACGTTTCGGCGTCGTTTGTATCTTCATTGATTGAACCTTTATCCGCTGCGCAAGATTCGTTAACCTTCTTTTTTCAGAAATATAAGTATCATATTCTCTTTGAATAAATTTTTGACGCTTTCTTTTTTCTTCAAGATAGAAAAAATAATCGCCATTAAAAACTTCCAACTCTCCATGTGACAATTCAAAAATCTTAGTACAGGTTTTGGCAATAAAATTCCGATCGTGAGACGCCAAAAGAAAACCTACGTTCCGTTTTTTCAATTTCTTCATTAATATTTCTTTTCGAGGCATATCTAAATAAGTGGTAGGTTCATCCATCAAAAGAAACGACTGTCTATCCCTTAAAAGACGACTGATTCTCAACCACTGATATTCTCCTGGACTCAATGTATTTCTGACTATTTCATCCTCGTTTGAATAATCTCTGCTCGACTTCCACTCAATATCCGAATTTCCGAGCCAACAATTAATCTTAATTTTCCTTTGAATATATCCCTCATAATCATTATCTCTACCTGCTAAAATTTTCAAAAAAGTCGTTTTTCCTTCTCCATTATTTCCAATGAGGCCGATTTTTTCATTAGCCTGGATATGAAGTCTATTAATAGTCAACAAATTTCTCGTACCTATTGTCTTTAGTAATGAATCGATATGTATCATAAATCCTCCTTTATCGCATTCGAGAGGATTTACCCTCTCTATTAGTTACAATAAAATTTATTGATTACCATCTTCCTATACCTCCAATTCTCTTTAGAAATCAACTTTATTATACTAAAAAAACATTAAGCGGTAAAAATTCTACCTAGCACATACTTTTTATCAACAGCTTATAATAACTATAAATGACATTCGCTTTCTTTTTCCACAGAACTCTGTTCCTTCTTAACATATATCCCCATTTTTTTATATAAATTCGGATTTTCTCCAAAAGCACATCCATTTATTCACATTTTTTCAACAAACTATTCACACTTTCCACAAGGTTATCCACAAATTCCTTTGCTTTCCTCTTTTTAGATGTGAATAACTTTTACTCAAAATAAAAATTCCCAAAGTTCTGGCTTCTTCTATGTTTTCTTCCAACCTTTCAGTTGATTTAAACAAAGTTTGAAGAAAATTCCAAAACTTTGGGATTTATTAAAAAGTTTCTTTTTTAAAATCGAGGGTATTCTCCTGGGGCACTCTCAAAACCACCAGCAGCCAAAAATTCATTATACAAAATTCTTCGAACATCCTCTTCCGTTAATTGTTGGGTATCCTGCTTAGTATCCTTGGATCGGTTATAAAAACGATGAATAGCTTGAATACTAAAGCCTTCCGCCAAATAATCCTTAATCTCCAACAGTCGATCGACATCGTTTAAAGAATACATTCTTCGATTAGTTTCTGTCCGTTGAGGCGCCACTAATTTTTGTTCCTCATAATAACGGATTTGCCTAGCTGTTAAGTCGGTCAACTTCATCACGGTCCCAATAGGAAACACTGCTTTAGATCGTCTTAATTGCTTTTCTCTCATCTTTGTCCTCCTCCCAAGTTAAATCATCATAAATATGTTACATTATCTAACATACAAAGTCAACAATTTCCCATAAGGGGCTCGAAATTTCTCTTATCAGTTATTGTAAACTTCCCATAGAATAA
>QWCD01027821.1_pt1 | contig 38248 bp, 28 predicted proteins | sample 1972461 | NCBI WGS metagenome assembly QWCD01 (sample SAMN09866717, study PRJNA288562) | Human vaginal metagenome isolate term4_vaginal, whole genome shotgun... | isolation source: vagina | host: Homo sapiens | place: USA: California | reverse complement strand
GTTCTATTAGTATTGATGAAAATGGTAATTTTACTTTATATTTGGAAGCTGCAGACAATCCATTTGTTGAAGGATCTACTCCATTTTCTCCTACTGATTTAGGAGAGCGTGCTACTGGAAAAACTGAATGCCAATATATGTTGAAGTATATTGACGTTACCGTTTTTAATCGCAATATTTTTGATTATTATATGGATCTTGAGACTGTAAGTTCTTTGATGCGCGAATTAAATGATGATAATCCGCGTTATTGGAAGCTAGCTAAAGCTTTACAGAACTCCTTAAACGCGTATGATGAGCATGATTTTTCTACTGTTCAAAATGCTCGTAAAGAGTTGTTTAATGTATTAAGTAGCCCTGCTGCAGCAAGCTCTATAAAGCATACGGCTGTTGGTCATGCTCATATTGATTCTGCTTGGCAATGGCCTGTGCGTGAAACGCACAGAAAGGTTGCGCGCACTGTATCTAACGTTTTAGCTCTTATGGATGAGGATCCTGATTTTACTTATGCTATGAGTTCTGCTCAACAATACGAGTGGCTAGAAAACGAGCATCCTGATTTGTTTGAGCGTATGAAAAATAGGATTAATGAAGGACGTTTTATACCCGTTGGCGGTATGTGGGTTGAGTCTGATGTAATGATGCCATGTGGTGAATCTTTAATTCGCCAAATGACTTTTGGTAAGCGCTATTTTAAGGAGCATCTTGGTGTGGATCCGCATGGCATTTGGCTTCCAGACAGTTTTGGCTATACTGGAGCATTGCCTCAAATCGCTCGCCGCGCTGGATTTGATTGGTTTTTAACTCAAAAGCTCTCATGGAACGATACCACTAAATTCCCGCATCATTCTTTCCTTTGGGAAGGAATAGACGGTTCTAGGATTTTGGCTCATTTTCCTCCATCTAATACTTATGCTTCATCTGTGAGCATGCATGAGTTAGTTTATTCTCAACGCAATTTTTTGGATAAAGATTTATCTGATCACGCAATATTGTTATACGGTTTTGGTGACGGTGGTGGCGGACCTACTCGTGAAATGACTGCTCGTATTAGGCGCGATCGTAATCTAGAGGGTGCTCCTAGAATTGATTTCGGCACTCCTGATGAGTTGTTTGAAAAAATACGCGAAGATATTGTTGATGATTCAAATGGTGATACACCAGTATTCAAGGGTGAGCTGTATTTAGAGTTGCACAGGAAAACTCTTACTTCTCAGCAAGATATGAAGCGTTATTGCCGCATGGAGGAATCATTGTTGCGTGTGGCTGAATATCTTGTTGTTTTAGCTCGAGTGTATGCGCCAGAATATCGTTTCAATAACGATGAGCTTACTAGAATTTGGAAGACTTTATTATTGAACCAGTTCCACGATATTCTTCCTGGTTCTGCTATTGCATGGGTTCATAGGCAAGCTAGAGAAGAATATGCTAGAGATATTTCTTGTTTACGTAAAATTATTTCAGATATTGCCAATGCGATTGTAAAAGCTAACAGCACGGTTAACGCGGTTAATGCGCGTGAAAATGTAAAGTTGTTGACTTATACAGGTAAAAATGAGGTCGCTTGGAATTTATATCAATGTAGTGAAAGCTGTAAAAATAATACAACAACTGTAAAACACAAAAATGATGGTGGAGTAATTCTTAATAATGGTGTTTTAAGTGTGACTATTGAACGCGATGGCACAGTATCTTCTGTTGAAGATATTAAATTTAATCGTGAGCTAATCCCATCTGGTTATCGCATGGCGCAATATGAGATATTAAAAGATGAGCCGTATCAGTGGGATGCATGGGATATTGAGCGAGATGCATTTATGAGGAATCGTAAGATTGATGATTCTTCAATTGTTGACGTTAAAGAGCTTTTATCGGGCGGTGTATCTGTTGAAATCTTGGCATGTAAAAAGGATGTTAAGATTAAAACAAGTATAATTTTAGAGCCATGTGTTAAACGACTTGATTTCCATGCGCAAGTTGATTGGAATGCTAAAGAGCAATTTCTAAAAGTAGATATGCCAACATCCGTATGTTCAGATAAGGCCCAGTATGAGTGCCAATATGGTTTAGTTGAAAGGCCAATAGTAAAAAATACTCGTAGTGATGATGCAAAGTTTGAATCATGCACACATAGGTTTGTTCGCATAGAAGATTCCTCGTATGCTGTTGCTGTTGCAAATTCGTCTACTTATGGCGCTGATACTGCTCCTATTGGCGATTATTCTTCATCTTATGGAACTATGCTCAGATTATCTTTGCTTTCTGCGCCTCTTTACCCCGATCCTAACACCGATCAAGGTAAGCATGAATTTACTTGGTCATTTATTGCTGATGCAAATATGGATTCAGTTCTAAGTACAGCTGATTTTTTGAATTCGCCAATTATTGATATGCTACCAGAAGTCGATCCATTGTTTACGATTCGCAGAAACTCAGGTCTAATTGCATTAGATTGGGTTAAGCTGGCTGATGATTGTTCTGGAGATATAATCTTACGTATTCACGAGCCGTCTGGTGGATATGCAAATGGGCAAATAAAACTCAATAAAATCTTGCGTTATTCCTCAATTGAAGAGGTAGATCTTATGGAAATGCCAGTGCTGCATGGTATGCCTATAGCTTTGCACAATAATAATGACGCGTTAAATGTAGAATTACGTCCTTTCCAACTATGTTCATTGCGTATTCGCATTGCATCTTAATGTTGATATTTTGTTTATATTTTGATGCTTTTGATTGCATATACCTTAATGATTATTGCGATTCGCAATATATTTAGCTAAAGCACGTATAGGATTATCTTTATGCATATAGTTAATTCCGAGCGCATTCATTATATGTACTATGATTGGTTGGTCAATATGCGCGCGTTTTATTATTTCTACATTCTGGAATGCAGATTCGATGCTCCCTTTGTATAACACATTTCCGTTATCAAGTATGAGAGCATTTTGACAATTTTCGTATGCGAATTCCATGTCATGGGTGATAAATAATACTGTTACATTTATCGTATGTAAATAATTAAGTATTTTTACAAGTCGCATTTTTTGTGGTTTATCCAACCCACCAGTCACTTCATCCATAATAATAATATGTGGTTCTCTTAGTAGTGCAGATGCAATGTTAATAAATTTTCTTTCAGCGAATGACAAATTAAATGGGTTTGTATTTTCTTTATCGTTTAAACCAGTAAGATTCAGAACGCGACTGTAAAGATCATTGTTTATATTCTTTATCCCATATGTAATTTCTTTATGTACAGTGCTGTTAAAAATTTGATCATTTGGGTTTTGAAAAATATAACCAACGAGTGATGTAATATCGTGTTGCTTTAATGTCTTATATTGTTTTCCTTCAATAGTTATGTCTCCAGAAGTTGGCTGTAATAAATTATCTATTATTTTGGCGAGAGTGCTTTTACCTGCTCCATTGCTACCTATTATTGCGCATAATTCACCACTTTCGAATTCTATGTTTACGTGTTTTAGTATTCTGCAGGATTTTTCTTGTTTATCATTGTTTTTATTTTTTATTTTTTTCATTTGAAGGATATTGAAAACTTACATCGTTCAATTTAATTGCGATGCTCATCGCATTTCTCCTTTAATAAAACTATTAATTCGCCTATATCTGTTATGTCAGGGGTTATTTGGATATCAAACTTACGTAACTTTTTCACAATTTTGACAACTTCTGGAATATCAATACAGTCAGAAGGGAAAGTTTCATCATAAAAAACATCATATTTATTTCCATAATGAGTGATAAAACCATTTTGAAGAACAATGATATTATCTGCATATTCCGCTAACAAATTTGTATCTTGTTCACTAATTATTACGGTATGTCCCTCGTCTTTGTATTTTTGTAGAAAATTATAAATATTTTTAGTTTCTTCTGGATCAAGTTGTGAAGTAGGTTCGTCAAGAATTAGTATTTCTGGATTATTAACTATAACGCACGCGATTGCAACGCGTTGAACCTGCCCTCCGGATAGGGTTAGTGGGTTTTGAAGCGCAAGTTGTTCTATGTTAAGTAATTGCATAACTTGTGTAACCAGACTCTCTATTTGTTGAATAGGGATACTGCGATTTTCTAAGCTGAATGCAATTTCTTCAAATACAGTTTTTTTGATATGACTCAACTGCGAAAAAGGATCGCTAAATACAAAGCCTACGCTGTCACATTCATTAGATTTTAATAAATCAATCGTGTTGTTTAATAGTATTTTTCCAGAATATTTTCCTTTATAGAAATGAGGAATATATCCCTTAAGAGATAAGCATAGACTTGATTTACCTGAAGTATTAGCGCCAATTACTCCATATATTTTCCCTGATTCTATCTGTATTGTTATGTTGCTTAAAGCTGGTTTTGAAGTAAGTGGATAAGTGTATGAAAAATTGCAAATATTATATGATATAACCATAAATTACTCTTCCTAGAATAAGAAAAACTAGTGTAATTGTTCCTATTGTTAATACCAATTTTTCGTGACCATTATGATTAACCTGTTTAATATATGTCTTTTTTTCTGAACTAAAAAAATTTCGCGAATCAAGCATCATTATGCGTTGCTCGATGTTTATTAATGAAGTAATAAATGCTGGAAGCAAAATCGAAGTAAATGTGCCAATTCTACGTATTAAATTTCCATTAAAGTTTATTCCACGACTTTTTTGCGAGGTTATGATTGCTTTAATTTGCACTTGTAAATAATCAATAGTTTGGAAAGTAGAAAGTATTATGAAACATGTTTTATTGCTCATCCCAAGTTTGTTTAAAGATATTGTAATATCTTCTATATCAGTTATTTGGAAAAAACATATGACTATAGTTGATATATTTAAGGTATTCATTCCGAGCGTTATAGAATTAGACAATGCTGTATCTGTAATCTGCAAAAAATTAAGACTTAATATTGTATTTCCTTGTCTACAGAAAGCGACTTGAAATATCGCAACAAATAATGAGAACATGGCTATACTTGATACGAGCTTATATCCATTCTTTTTTATTCCACATAGAATCATCAGAACAAGTAGAGCAACAAAATAGGGGAACAATAAAAGTCGCAAATTGTATAATGTGAATGAAAAAGTATTTAATATAATATCTACTAATATTAAATATATGGTCAATATAAATTTTGTTGTCGGGTATAGCGTCGCAAGTATCTTGGTATTTTTTACTTGATTAATAGTATCGATATAATGCATGTACATAATTACTTTTATCTCTGTATTTATATAGTAAACTCGATTTAATTTTTACTATTCAGAATCTGAATTTTTTAAATAAAGTAAACCTAATGGGAAAAGAAGCAGTAATTTATTGGGCAAGCATTTTATAACGCTTAAGCATATAATGATTGTTAATACTCTATCAACCCATGTAAAGAATCCTTCAGTAGAGAATACAGAAATCCAGATATTCATTCCAGATGCAGTTATTAAAGCCGCTATAATAGATGATCCTCCGCCAGTGAACCCGCTAAATACTAGGACTACAATCGGTGCTGAAATAATAATGGATATTGTTGCCATGATTATTGAAGAAATAAAAATTTTCATATAATTTGAAAACATTTTATGTTTTGCTAGAATACCAGCGCATAAGGCTAGAGCAATATTGACCACTATGAATGGAAGCATGGTTGGCATAGTGATTGATGAAATTATTGAAGATAGCATTCCAGTTGTTATTCCTACAAGTGGCCCAAAAATCATGCATGCAAATAAAGTACCTATAGTATCAAGGAAAATAGGTAGTTTTAGCATACCTGCTATAGTTCCAGAAATATAATTAACAGCAACACATAATGGTATTGTGACAACTGCAACAGTAGTAAATTCTTCCTTGAATGATTTAATTATCTGTTTCATGCAATCACTTCCTATTTGATTACTACAAATATTATCTTTTTGACTATTTAATTATCAAATGACATTTGTCATTTGATAATTAAATAGTCATAGAAGAGTATCTTTTATGTAGCAAAGCAAAATGTTGGTCCGTTATAACCAATTTTCCTCTTATGCTTGTTATAAGATTCTCTTTTTTCATGGATTCTAGATACCTGTATAAAGTTCGTAAATTAATATTTAGTATTTTTGCTAAATCTTCGCGAGTATATGGGCATATATACGGTCTATCTTTGTTTGCTTGAGTATATAAATAATATCCAATAATGTCAATTGATTCAAGTAGTCTTTTCGTTGCTGCTTCTTGCATTGTTCTTCCCGCTGTTTTTGCGAATATTGATAATACGCAATAGCAAATTTTGCCATTTTCTTGAACAATTTCGCGAAATAGCGAAGATGGAATTCTAAATACCAAACTTTTTTCTTCTGCCATAACGAAAGCAGTATAATGCGGTTCATTGGTAACGAGTTCAAAAAGTCCCAGTATTTCTATTGGTTCAATATTTGAAATAACTCCATCGTTACGATTTAAACTTCCTCGAACTGTAGCTTTACCATCTAAAAAGATATATACATATTTTGCTGCACTATTCATATTTATGAGAACATCATTAGTGTGATATGTTCGTATGAATTGGTGAGGAATGAGTTGTTTTGCTTTCTCTATTTTTACAATCGTACTCATGCTATCCGTTGCATCTAGTATAAATGCAAGCGCCGTTGCTATACATTTGTTGTTCATGATTTACTTTTACTCCTTAAGAACAAAATTAGTCATGACAAGTGTCATTTTAAGCATTATAAAATCATGATATTTTTTAGGCAAGCCTCTAATGGTTTATAAATGTTAATTAAAAGAACTAGGAAAGTGTGAAATCATGAAGCGTAATGATGCGCTAAAAGCTTTTCTTTCATTTGCTATGTATTTCTTGGCAGGTTCGACATGTGTAATGATTGGCAGTACGTTGCCACAGTTAGTACAAACCTATGGACAGAAGATTGAACTTGTCGGTTTACTTGGATCAGCATATGCTCTTGGTAGAATTCTCACCGTTAACATAACAGGTGTTCTTGTAGAGAAAATTGGATCAGTAAAAGTTTTAGGAATTGGTACTTTTATTACTGGCATATTTATGTTTGGTATTCCTACAATTCCTAGTTTTGTTTCTGGTTTAATACTTGCGTTTGCGGGAGGCATTGCATTTGGCACGCAGGATGCTGCATGCCCAACATTGTTAAGTAGCATATTCAAAAAGAATTATGAAAGTTCATTGACTTTTGGACAAGGACTATTTGGTGTAGGAACTACAGTTTCACCATTTGTATTAGGTCTGTTCTTGAGTGGTAAATTATCTTATGCATGGTCATATTATGTGTTAGGTATTCTTTCATTTATTATCTGTGCGGTGTCTTTTATAGTCAAAGATACGTCTGAGATTAAAGATACAGAGAAAGAGGAAGAACATATCAGGCCACTATATGCTAAGAGTAAGATTCTTGCCTATGCTGGAATTGTTATTTCAGTTGCCGCATTCAGCGGAGTATCGACTGCTATAGGTATGTATACAACAAGTTTTGCAATAACAAAAGGAATAAGCGAATCAAATGCTGCATTTATGTTTACACTATTTAACTTAGGTTGTGTCCTTGGAGGTTTCCTTTTCACTTGGATTCTGAGATATGTAAAAGGTACCTTAGTGCTACTCATGAATTGTATCGGTTCCTTTATTGCTATTCTTGCCGCAATGCTTGTTAACACTGCCTTGAGTTACTATATTGGGCTTTTCGTTGCTGGTCTTTTCTTAGGCGTTTTATTTAGTGTTATTGTTGCAATTGCCTCTAGAATTATGTATAAGCGCGTGAGTATAGCATGCTCTATCGTTGCTACAGCAAGTGGCGTAGCTGATATGCTAACTCCTATCGTTGTTGGTGCTGTTATTTCGCAATTTGGAGTAGGGTTCTCATATACATTTGGGCTTATAATGCTGGCAATATGTATTGCTTCGGCTGCACTGCTAAAGATAGTTACATTTGAAGATACAGTTTCTATTAATTGATAGGGTGTTGAGAGTTTATGGAAAATAAAGAAATTTATTCTAAAAAGAAAATAATAATAGATACAGATTGTGGTTCGGATGATGCTATGGCAATTGCCATGGCTTTAAATGATCCTAGATATAAGATATTAATGTTTTCCACTGTATCAGGAAACGTATGCATGGAACAAGCGACTATTAATACGCTTACTACTATCGAGCATGCTGGTTCATATGAACCACCTGTATATAAAGGAAGTAGCAGCATGCTGTTGCGCGATTTGGTTTATGCTCATGAAACCCATGGCAGAGATGGAATGGGTGATATTGGTCTAGTGCCTCATCGCTTAAAAGAAAGTAATGGTAATGCTGTTTTGAAAATGATTGAAACTTTGAGAAACAGTGAGGATGGTGAAATAGACATTATTGCATTAGGGCCATTAACTAACATTGCTCTAGCTATTAAGGTTGATTATGAAGCGATGAAAAAAGTTGGTCGCATAGTAGTTATGGGATCTGCTGGTCTAGGTCGTGGAAATGTTTCTCCTGTAGCAGAATTCAATATTTGGCAAGATGCAGAAGCTGCAAAGATATTAGTTGATTCTGGTCTTAAAAATATTATGTTTGTTGGATGGGATGCATGCTTGGGAGAATGTATGCTGAATCCACAAGAAATTGCTAATATTCGCGAAAGTGGAGAACTTGGTAAGTTTGCCATTGATTGCAATAGGGAATTAATGGAAATGAATATTAGCCGTTTTGGGGATGCTTATCTCGATATGGCTGATCCATCTGCTGTTGCCGCTGCGCTATATCCTGAATGTGTAAGCGAATGCACAAAATATTATTGCCAAGTTGATGCAACTCCTGGACCAAGTTATGGTTCAGTTCTTGTTGACGCTAATTTCTTCTCTGGGAAGACTCCGAATGTTGAAATATGTAGTAAGCTTAATCCAGAAAAATATAAAAATTACATTTATCGTACTTTACATGTTGTAGATTAGCAAAATTTGTCTTTACCGACATGCTTTTCTATCTTGCAATAACATTTAAATACGACCGGGTTTGTTTATTGTTATTCATAAACTTTCTCGGTCGTATTTATATTTAATGCGTATATGTCCAGTAAATATACTTTTCTCACATCCCTAGTATTTTTATATACCAATCCAATACTTCTCGTATCCTGTACAAGTCTGCCGTTTTACCTATTGATTCCCAACGATTTTGATATTGTGTGAACCATTCGTTCAAATTTGTTTTAAAAGATTTTGCTTCAGCTAGAGTAAATCTCTGGTTTAGTATGTACAACCCTAATTGGTTGAGTAGTTGTTGACCTTGAATGTTTAAAATGCTAGTGCTTATAAAATCTTTGTTTATATTTTCACAGTTTATATTTTCGCTGTAAGCATTTATATCGTAGATGCTCTTTGAGCATTCTGATAGAGTGCGATTATATTCTTTAGCATTTAATATTTGTGCTTCTCTTTCATTTAAGAATCGTTTTCTTGCTTGTTCTAGGGAAGTGTTTTTTGGATATCCTAATGAAAATAGTACATCCTCGTTTGCTATATTTTCGTTATTGTATTCAAGTTCTTTGAATTGCACAGCGTCAGACCAGCTGAATGCTTGTGCATGAGACGCTTGTTTAATAATGTTAAGTAAGTTTGAGTTTGTTCTGTTAGCAAATACATTACTTACCTTGTTTATTAAATCTTTTTTTGCAATATTATTAGATTTCCAAGCATATTCCGATGATATTATTACATACGGAAGTGAGAGTATGGGATCGTTTATATGTCCATAATCTCCCCAATCAGTTAACAAAAATCCTAATACATGATTTTTGTGCCCATATTCACATGTTTTGGATATGTTATTTATAGCAGAGTCAAAATCTGGTATAAGCCTATTCCAAGATTGTGTGCCAGGGCATACGTATTGATCGCGATTCTGACTTTTTATTAGTTTTATATTGTTTTCATTCATGTTTGCCGAGTAATCCCAATTTGCAAAAATAACATTTTTTGGAATATCAGCTAATAACTCTGGGTGTTTTATTGCAATATCAGCATACATTATTGGCTGCAAATCTAATTCGTGTAATTTTTCACATAGCTTTTTAATATAGGACAAATAAAGATTTGCCACTCCTATTTTTTCAGCAACATTTTTACTTTCACCGCATCCAAGGTCAAAGGTCTCATCGGCGCCAATATTAAACTTATTAGATTTAAATAGTGATGCATAATCTTTAATCCTTTTAGATATAAACGGTATAGTGTTAGGATTAGTGGGATTTAGAGTATGATGCATCATTCTTTCAACAAAACTGAAGGGTCTTTCTGATTGTTCTGGGAATTCACCAAGCTGTTTATATGAGTTACTTCTTAGTATTTCATACATGTGTCCAAAAGTTGCAAGTGTTGGAACGAGTTCTATTCCTCTTGCATAGCAGTATTCATCTAGATCGATAATCTCACTACAAGTTAATGGTGAATGTCCAATCCAGGATTCAATTGTGTCATCTAAATCGATAACATGTTCTACGTATAGTTGAAGTTGATTATATTTGTATAGACTTAACTGGTCTACTAAAGTTTTTAACCATGAAAGTTTTGGCACTCTTCCTCTTGAAACATCATAAGAATATGCTCTTACAGGTATTTCTGGAAAGTCTTGAATTTGTAATGATGGCAGTATTAGACCATATTGCATAATTAGTTGTCTTATAGTTTGTATTGCAAAGCATATACTCGCTATGCTCCCAGCTTCTATGCTTATAAGTGTTTGATTGGTCGAGATTTTAGATGAAATTTTATATTCTTGAATACGTAGATTTTTGTTAATAGCTGCCGATATAGCGCTTTTATATCCTTCTGAGTAGCTAATGCTCCAGTTGCAATTGTGATTGTTTTTCAAATCTTCACATAGCTGTTTTGCTGCTGTAGTTATTCTTAAGTCTGGTTTAATATTTATGAAACTAATATGACTTGATTGTGGAAGCGTAATAGTATCTTTTGCGTATATTGATATGTTTTGTGGTGAAGGTATTATTTTGGTATTTGAATTGTCGATTTTCATTTTGTGCTTCTTTGCTACTAGTTTTTACATTAATTTTTTGTTGATTGCTTCTTTGCTTTTTATATCTTAGAGATTCATGATTCTATTTTGAATTACTGATATACATTCTCCTATAAGAGTTATGTCATTGTTGCAAGTGCATCTTCTTACTGTACAAGGATGTTTTGGACTGTATGGACCATATTCTTGTATTGCTTTTTCTGTAGAGCTTATAAATACCTTATTTACAATGTCGGATGGTCCATAAATTACCACGTCTGTTAGGTCTAAAAGATTAATTGTTGTTGTGAGAGCTTTTCCTAAATAATTACCTGCCTCTGCTAATATATCTTCTGGTTTTCTATTTGATGTAAACATTTTTCTATGCAGTGTTTCCGCGGAAATATATGTTTCTAAACATCCTTTTTTGCCGCATGAACAATCTGGTCCTTGCGGATCTACTGTAATATGACCAATTTCTCCTGCAGAATTATTTATTCCAGTGATAATAGCATCATTTATTAATATTGATGCGCCAACACCTAACGATAACTGTATAAATATTGTATTTGGTACGCCGTTGCCGAAGAATCTTTCGGCTAGTAATGCGCTATTCGTGTCATGATCAACGATAATTGGACAATTAAAATGCTTAATCAACTCTTCTTTAATGTTTATATTTTCCCACTGAAGATTCGATGAGCGAACTACTCTTCCTTCATCGTCTACGATCCCAGGTACAGCAATTCCTATTCCTAGTATGTGATTATTTGAATTATTTATTAGAGTTTTGCAAACTTCTATGATTTTTTCACAGTTCGCATCTGTGCTTTTATATAACGATATTTCCGATCTTTTTAATATATCTCCGCACAGATTAACAACAGCGCCTTGTATGAGACAAGGTTGTGAAAGATCTATAGTTATAATGTTCCAATAGTTTGCGTCTACTTCGAGTAGTGTACCTTTTTTACCTCTTTCTATTTTTGACTCTTGACCACTTTCTACTAATATGTGGTCTTCAAGCATTTCGTACACGACGGTTGAAATAGATGCTTTTGATAATTTTGTTTTTCTTACGAGCATAGCTCTAGAAAGTATTTGTTTTGGGAATAAATAGTTGAATATTAGCATTCTGTTATTTATTCTTGCGTCGGCAGGTATGGTTTTTTGAGACACTGTCATTAATTGATTAATCATTGGCTTCGCTATTGTTTTTATGCTCATGTCGTCGTTCCACTTTTAATGACCATTGTTTTATACATGATATTCTATCAGATAAATATATAGTTTGGAATATATACTAAAACATGTTTTTGTAAAATATTTTCTAATTTTATTTTTTATATATGAAATATTAGGGCTATAGATTCCTTTATTTTTCAATGTTTTTATTAAATATATTAGATAGTCTTGCATTTTTATCTTTTAGTGCAATAATTGTACTTAATTGGTTTAATAGGGTTCAACTTCAAAGCAGAAGTATTTTTCTAAGGAGTTTATTATGACGCACAGCATGCCGTCGCATATAAGCATAGGGGTAGATGTAGGTGGAACAAAAGTATTATGTGCAGCTTTCAATACTAATAATGAACTGATTGCGCATTCTCAAGTTTCTACCAAGCAAGGTGAAGTAGAGATTGTCGATGAAGTGTGCAAGCTTATTTCTGAAGTGATTAATCAAATTATCCTAAAATATGGCAATGATACTAAATTCACTATAGGAATTGGTGTGCCTGGTTTAGTTAATCAACATACTGGGCAAGTATCTGAATCAGTAAATTTGGGATCTCATAGTATAGATTTTAAGACTGAAATACGTAAACGTTTTGGATTGAATTCTGTAATAGATAATGATGTTAATGCTGCAGCATTCGGTGCATATAATTATTATGGTTCTGATTCTAGTAGTTTAGTGTTTTTGAATTTAGGTACTGGAGTTTCTGCTGGAATTATCATTAATGGCTCTATTTTCCATGGCTCCACTGGTGTGGCTGGAGAAATAGGTCATATAGTTGCTGATACGCAGGGCAGGGATTGCCCATGTGGGCAGCGTGGATGTGTAGAAACAATAATCTCTGGAACTGGTTTATCTAAACTTTGGCCAGCAAATAATGAGTATCCTATTGCGTCTTTGCTGCGCAATGTTTCTGCTAAAAATAAAGAAGCTGAAAAAGTATGGAATAAGTTCATTTCCACCTTAGTTAGTGCACTACAGATTATTACAGTTACTTTTGATCCAGAGATTATTGTTATTGGTGGAGGAGTGAGTAAAACAGGAGCAATTTTATTACAAGGCGTAAAAGAATACATTTGTAGACTTGAACAAAAATCGTCATTTTTGTCCTCACTAAAAATACCAGATCGTGTAGTGATTGCAAATCAAGAAGTGTTCTTTGGTGCGTTAGGAGCAGCTCTTATTGGCAGACGCTACGATGATAAAGCAAAGGAGGAAAATTAAATATTTAAACCGTGTTGTAAAAGTATTATAAAAATCTCCGCATTGCATTTATTCTTCAGAAAACTACCTTTAACTATCTTTAAATTGGCAGATGATAACTGAATTAATGCAAGTGCGGAGATTCTTCTTATGCAATTAGCACTCTAGTTGTCACAATCAACCTAGTTGCCAAAATCAATGTCTCCAAGCTTTTCAATAAGCTTCATGTTTTCGCTATAATCCACTGGGCAAGCTATAACGTCAACGCCGCTTTCTTGTTCCAAAGCTTCTTTAAGCATGTTGTATAAGTCTTCTGGCTTTTGTACAATATGGCCTCTAGCTCCAAAGCTTTCTGCCAATTTTGGAACATTTGGATTAGTAAAATCAACGTATTCGTGTTCTCCAGCGTGTAAGTCCATCTTCCACTTAATCAATCCATAAGCGTTGTCTTCCCAAACGAGAACAACCATTCTAGAACCCACGCGAACAGCAGTTTCAATCTCTTGAACATTCATCATAAAACTGCCGTCGCCCATAACGGCAAGAACAGGCTTTGTGTTGATTTTTCCACTATTATCTTTAATAAACGATGCTCCAACAGCTCCAGGCAAAGTCCAAGCCATTGTAGAAAGGCTGTTGTCTATAATGCAAGTATTTGGGTGCATTGTAGGGTAAAGCCTTGCCATCCACATTTTTAAAGCGCCTGTGTCTACAAGAACCTTGGTTCCTTCTGGAACAGCGCGCCTAGTGTCGTATACAACACGCTGTGGCTTCATAGGAATGCTGTTATCGTTTTCAAACGAACGCAGTTCGTCTGTAATCATTTGACGAATCTTTGGGTGAGCTACATCAAAAGTAATATTTCTATCCTTAAGAACATTTGTAAGAGTTTTAAGAGTCTGACCAATATCTGCCATAATGTTTAGTGCAGTAGGGTAGTGTGCGTCTGTATCTTCAACAAATGTGTTTATGTGAATAATCGTCTTGTCAATATTTGGATTAATCTTCTTAGGGTCAAACTGTTGTATAGAGAATCCAACAGCAATAATCAAGTCTGCTGTATCGAAAGCAAAATTCTCATAATCCCTATGCATGAATCCGACTACGCCAAGAGCATTAGGGTGATTGTCTGGGAACACGCCTTTGCCTTCAAATGTTGTTGCAACTGGAACATTAAGCTGTTCTGCAAAAGCGCGTAGCTGGTCTTGAGCATGGCTTCGTGCAACTCCGTTTCCTGCAAGAATAATCGGCGTTTTTGCCTGGCTAATGATTTTAGCAGCTTCGTCAATAGTATCTGGAGCTGGAAGGATGTGCAGAGGTCTTGGAAGTGGAAGTGGCTTTGCATCTTCTGGAACGCTCATTTCGCTAATGTCTTCTGGAATTACAAGGCAGGTGGCTCCTGGACGCTTTCTTTGAGCGATTGAGAAAGCTTTACGAACCATTTCTGGAGCAGTGCTTGGAGCTAACATCATCGAAGACCACTGAGTGATCGGTTGGAATAATGACACCAAATCAATGATTTGGTGAGATTCTTTATAAAGACGAGATACGTTTCCTTGAGCGCATATTGCAACAAGCGGGGTTGTGCTTGCGTTTGCCTGAGCCACTGGAAGAGTAAGATTTAATGCTCCAGGTCCAAGCGTTGCTAAGCACACGCCTGGCTTTCCCGTAATATGAGCATAAGTTGCGGCCATAAAACCTGCGCCTTGCTCGTGGCGAGTAAGCACAAAGCGTATGTTTCCATTTCGTTCAATTGCTTCTAAAAGCGGAATATTTTCTTCGCCTGGGATTCCAAAAACAACTTCAACGCCTTCATTTACAAGGCATTCTACAACCAAATCTGCTGTGTTTCTTTTATGATTGTTTTGTTTTGTTTTCTGCAATTCTTCGTTTGCCATAATTGCGCTTCTCGCTTTTGCTTTAAGTTGTTTCAGCCTTTAAGCTTAAACTTCAAGACTTCTTTTCCATTTATAATATAGTCTTCTACGACATGCGCCCATTTTGCGCGTGTCATAAAAATGGGCGGATTTTTGTCTATTCGCTTTGTGGCAAAACTAAAGCTCTTTTAAGACAATATGCCTTGTTATTTCAACGATTTTGTCGGAAATTTTTGCCCCTTTGGATTGGGTTTCTTATACAATTGAACGAGTTGTGTATTTTTGTCACGGAGGAACGATGAGGCGTTGGCTTCTGAATTTGGTCAAATGTGAAACCATCCTTATTGTGGCTGCCGTCTTAGCTGTTATTTCTTGTTTTTTCGTTCCACCAGACGCACAATATTTTGGCTACATTCATGTAAACACTATTTCTCAGCTTGTTTGCTTAATGATGGTTGTTTGCGGATTCCAGCGAATAGGCGTTTTTAGAAGCATTGGTGCAAATCTTCTTAGGAGAGTAAGAACTGAGCGCGGATTAGTTCTGGTTCTTATGTCTCTAACGTTTTTCTCAGCTATGCTTATAACTAATGATGTTGCACTTGTAACTTTTGTTCCTTTTGCGATTTCTGTTTTGATGATGGCGAATGCAGAAAAGCACGCAATTCTTGTTGTGACTTTAATGACGATTGGTGCAAACGTTGGAAGTATGTTAACACCTATTGGCAACGCGCACAATTTGTATCTTAAAGCGCTTACTAAAATGTCTACGGGCGATTTTCTTTCCATTATGGCCCCTTACACTCTTAGCGCTGCGATTCTTATGATTGCGTTTGCGTTTGTGTTCTTTAGCTCTAGAAAAGTCGATCAATTTGAAGGCTTGCATGGTGATGACATTGAACAAAGTGTTTTGGCTCCGCACTCTAAATCACCTAAGCCAGATGAGATTCGCGTTATGGGTTATGGTGTTGGCTTTACTCAATGGCGAGTTATTGTTTATAGTCTTTTATTCGTTTTGTGCTTGTGTGGAGTAGCTGGCTGGATTCCAGACTGGATTATGGTTTTGGCAGTTGTTATTGCCTTTATTATTTGTGATTCTCACGTATTTCGCGCTCTAGATTGGGCTTTGCCTCTTACGTTTATAATGTTCTTTATTTTTATCGGGAACATGCGTAGGGTTCCAGGATTTACTGAGATTGCGCAAATGTGGGTTGGTTCTCATCCTATGGAAGTTTCTGTTGTATCTAGTCAGGTGATTAGCAACGTTCCAACTACTATCTTACTTTCTGGCTTCTGTGATCAGTGGAAGATGCTTATTATTGGTACTAATCTTGGCGGTATGGGAACACTTATTGCGTCTATGGCATCTTTGATTTCATACAAGAGTATTACACATAAGTACCCTCATCATAAGGGTCGCTATTTGCTTATGTACACAATTGTGAATCTTCTTTTCTTGGCTGTTTTGATTGGTTTAGCTTGGATTATTGAGTAGCGTCTTTCTGGTTTTTGCGTGATTTTTGCGTGATTTTCGCATTGTGGGCGTGTCTTTTATTGCAATTGTTGTGATTATTTTCACATATTTTTATGTTATTCTGCAATGGAATGCTAGTAAATTTCGGATTGTTTGCGATTTTGTTGTATTATTTTCTATTAAATTGCAATTATGCTTAATAATTTTCATTTTATTTAAAATATATACGAAAATCATCAAAAATTGAATATAACATTATAACAAATTTATGTCTTGGCTTATCCATTATTATTTCTTCTTGCACTAAGTTAAGTTTGGGCAAAAGACTTTTGGCATTAATTACATTTTCTCTCTTGTAATTTTGTAAATTATGCATGCCAAAATCAGCTCACATATTAATAAATAACATATAAGGAGAGAACTATGAACGGTGTTCTGTCTATACTGCTAGATGTTTTTAGACAACCATCTGTAATAGTTGCAATGATTTCTCTAATTGGTCTTGCAGTACAAGGCAAAAAGATTTCCGACATAGTACAAGGCTCTATTCGTACAATGATTGGTTTCTTAGTATTGGCAGCAGGATCTGGAGTGGTCACTGAAGCGCTAAATCCTTTTGGGAGCATGTTCCAATACGCGTTCCATGTTCAAGGCGTAGTACCAAATAATGAAGCTATAATCGGTACAGTTCTTATGAAGTATGGATCAGAAGCAGCATTAATCTTCTTCTTTGGAATGATTGTTAACATTGTTTTATCAATAACATCTAGATTTAAGTTCATTTACTTAACTGGTCACGTTGCATTCTATATGGCAAGTATGCTAGCAGTAATCTTCAATGTCGCAGGTTTTAATACTCTAACCGTTATTATTCTCGGATCATTCGCTCAAGGTTTACTTATTACGATTTCTCCAGCATTGGTTCAGTCATTTATGCGCACTGCTTCCGGCAAAGATGATGTTGCACTTGGACACCCTACGAGTAGTGGAGTTCTTATTGGAACTTTGATTGCAAAACTTACAGTTTCTAAAAAGCATCCGTCTAAGTCTACGGAAGATATTAAGTTCCCAGCTGCTCTTGGATTCTTAAAAGATACTACTGTTCTCATTGCACTTTCAATGGCAATTATCTACGCTGTTGTAGCACTTTTTGCGGGTCCGCAATATATTGAATCGCATTTATCTAATGGACAAAACTTTATTGTGTTTGTTATTCTTAAGGCTGCAATGTTCTCTGCAGGCGTTTTCATTATTCTTGCAGGCGTACAGGTTGTTTTAGATGAGATTGTTCCAGCATTTAAGGGAATATCCGAAAAACTCGTTAAAAACGCTAAACCAGCATTGGATGCTCCTATGACTTTTGGTTTTGCTCCAAACGCTGTTCTTATTGGATTCTTGGCAAGCTTTGCTGGCGGAATTGTTGGAATGGTTATTATGGCTTTGGCTGGCACAACAGTTGTTATTCCAGGAATTGTTGCTCACTTTATGGCTGGTGGTGTTACTGGCGTATTTAGCAACGGCCAAGCTGGTAGAAGAGGCTGCGTTATAGGCGGTTTTGTTAATGGTATTGTTATTACATTCTTGCCGTTACTTCTTTTGCCTGTTTTGGGTAACCTTGGTTCTGCAAACTCCACTTATTCAGACGCTGATTTTGGTGTAACTGGAGTTTTTCTTGGTTACACGAATATTGCAGGAGGCAAAATCGTAAGTATTATTGCAGTTGTAATATCTTATGTTCTTTTCTACGCGTCTTCAATATTGTTGACTCGCAGAGAAAATAGTAAAGTCAAATATGCAATTGAAAACTAATACAATTGTGAAGAGTTATCGTAGAAATTAAACTTAAATCACAATTAAAAATAGAAACGATAAGTCTAAAAGGTTATAATCTTGAATTTGCGATTAAATAGCAACTTTAATCAATAATTTAAGATTGTAGCCTTTTTCCGTATAGGCACGCCCTAATCGTATATTGGCATAATATACTGATACTATGTAATTGTTGTGTATTTGAAAGCAGATTTGTAAAAATTTTCTTAAAAGCTTCATTTTTTTAAGATTTTTTTTTTAATAGCTTTTAAAAGAAAATTACTATTTGGAGAGTGGATTGTGACCGAAGGTGTACCTAAATATATTGCCGTGCGAGACAATCTTAGGAAACGCATTGACTTAATGGAGCCAGACGAACAGCTTCCTCCAGAAGTAGAATTGTGTAAGCAATACAACGTTAGCCGAATTACTCTTAGACATGCAGTTGATAATCTGATATTGGAAGGTCTGCTTGTAAGAATACAAGGCAAAGGAACTTTTAGAGCAAGAGATGTTATTCACAGTGTTAACCGTGAAGTTATATCAGACCAGGTTCAAGGCTTTTACCAGAATTATTCTGAAAGCAAAGAGCATATACGAATCAAAGTTATTCAAAATGATGTAGTTAAAGATGAATCTGCTGCTTATAAGCTTGGTTTAGATGAGTCAATTGATCTGATTTGTGTTAAACGATTAAAGTACGTTGATGACGTTTTGTCTAATTACAGTGTAGTTTATCTTGAAGCTTCAAGATTTCCAAAAGTTTTGACTCATGATTTTACGAAAAAATCTTTAGCAGAGTTTCTAGAAAGCGATTACGCTGTAAAGCTTTGTGAAAATGATTTGTCTGTTCATGTTGAGCAACTATGTGGAACCATGGCAAAAGTTTTACAGGTTGAAGATAAAACTCCATCTCTTGCAGTTGAATCCATTGTTAAGGACTCTTTTGGTTCAATAATAGCCTTTGGTGCTGCTGTTTATACACCAAAGTATTGTGATATTCAATTCAAAATGCATATTACTGTTTGATATTACTTTATTTATTCTTGAACGATTCTTGTTTTTCTATATAAAAATGTTCTAGTATACAGAAAATCTCCGTTACCAAATGTAAACAAATGATAACGGAGATTTTTCAAACTCTAATTAAGATCGCAATCTAATGCGACTATTTTAAAGAGCGTTGATTGCCAAAGCAAGACCAGACTTACGGTTTGCAGCCTGATTCTTATGAATCACACCACGACCTGCAGCCTTGTCAAGCTTCTTAGCAGCCACTGCGAATGCAGCTTCAGCTGCAGCCTTGTCACCAGCAGCGATGGCTTCACGAGTAGCGCGGATAGCAGTCTTCAAAGCAGACTTCACTGCCACGTTACGCTTGTGTGCCTTCTCATTGGTGAGCACGCGCTTTTTCTGCGACTTAATGTTTGCCACTATTACTCCAAACGACGTTTGCTATATCAAGGACATACAAAGGGTAAGCATAGCATGATTCTTGGATAAAACCACTAATTTTCACGAATATTAATCACCACAATGCTTACTGCATGCATTAAATGTAATTAAGTGCATAACTTGCTGTTCTTATCTTCTTGGACTAGGGTAGTCAAGTTGCTACCATTAATGAGTTACAGTGCTTGATGCACATTATACTATATATTCATTGTGTCTTAAAAGGAGATATTTGCTTTGATTACACCGCATAACCAGCCAGGATTTACGGATCAATCGTTGATACGCAACTTCTGCATTATTGCGCATATAGATCACGGCAAGTCTACTGTAGCGGATCGCATTTTGCAGCTTTCTGGAATTGTGCCAGAACGTGAGATGCGAGACCGTTTCTTGGATCGCATGGATATTGAGCAAGAGCGCGGAATCACTATTAAATCGCAAGCTGTTCGAGTTCCTTGGGTTTTTGACGGTAAAGAGTACTCGCTTGGCATGATTGATACTCCTGGTCACGTTGATTTTACTTACGAAGTTTCGCGTGCGCTTGCAGCATGCGAGGGTGCGGTTTTGCTTGTGGATGCCACTCAAGGTATTGAAGCGCAGACGCTTTCCAACCTTTATATGGCAATCGAACATGATTTAACGATTATTCCTGTATTAAACAAAATCGATTTGCCTAGTGCGGAGCCAGACAAGCATGCGGAAGAAATAGCTGGATTAATTGGTTGCAAGCCTAATGAAGTTTTGCGTGTTTCTGGGAAAACTGGCGAAGGTGTAAAAGATCTTCTCGACCAAATCGTGCTGGAAGTGCCAGCTCCTAGTGGGAATCCTAATGGTGCTGCTCGTGCTCTTATTTTTGACTCAGTCTACGATTCGTATCGCGGAATCGTCACATATATTCGTATGGTTGATGGCGAGCTTAAATCGCGTGAAAAATTGCATATGATGGGCATTGGCATGACGCATGATCCTATTGAAATCGGCGTTATTAGCCCAGATATGACTCCAACAAAGGCGCTTGGAGCGGGAGAAGTCGGCTACGTAATTACTGGCGCAAAAGACGTGAGCCAATCTAAAGTTGGCGACACTATTACTAGCGCCGTAAATCCAGCATCCGAGCCTTTGGAAGGCTACAGAGACCCTAAGCCTATGGTTTACGCTGGCTTATTCCCAATCGATAACGCGCAATTCCCAGAGCTAAGAGATGCTCTCGATAAGCTAAAACTTAACGATGCTGCTCTTATTTACGAGCCAGAAACGTCGGTTGCGTTGGGATTTGGTTTCCGTTGCGGATTCTTAGGTTTGTTGCACATGGAGATTGTTTCCGAGCGCTTAAGTCGAGAATTTGGATTAGATCTTATTTCAACTGCTCCAAACGTAACTTACGATGTTACTAGCGAAGACGGCACCGAGCATCATGTGACTAATCCTAGCGAGTTCCCAGAAGGCAAAATCAAGCGCATTATTGAGCCAATGGTTGCTGCCGACATTATTGCTCCAAAAGATTTTATTGGCGCGATTATGGACTTGTGCCAAGATCATCGTGGGGAAATGGGCACAATGGAATACATTAGTGCCGATCGCGTGGAAATGCACTACAGGATTCCTCTTGCGGAAATCGTTTTTGACTTCTTCGATCAGCTTAAAAGCCGCACAAAGGGCTACGCTTCTCTTGACTACCACGAAGATGGCGAGCAAGCTGCAGATCTTGTTAAGGTAGATATTCTTATTCAAGGAGATAAGGTCGACGCTTTTAGCGCGATTGTTCACCGAGATAAGGCTTATTCTTACGGCGTTATGATGACTAAGAAGCTTCGCGGACTTATTCCTCGTCAGCAGTTTGAGATTCCAATTCAGGCTGCGATTGGCTCGCGTATTATTGCGCGCGAAACGATTAGCGCGCTTAGAAAAGACGTGCTCGCTAAGTGCTACGGCGGTGATATTACGCGTAAGCGCAAGCTTTTGGAAAAGCAGAAGGCTGGTAAGAAGCGCATGAAGATGCTTGGGCACGTTGAGGTTCCTCAAGAAGCGTTTGTTGCAGCTTTGGCTACAGACGATAGTGCAAACGATAGAGATACTAAAGATAAGATTCGCGCTGCGCAAAAATCCGAAGGATGAGGCTTATATTGAATTTTGAATCGAACAATACTAGTGAAGATTCGCGTTCAATCATGCCTTTTGAAGTGTACGTGCATGTGCCATTTTGCTTGCGTCGATGCGGTTACTGCGATTTTAACACGTATACAGCTCGCGATTTAGGCGAAGGCGCAAGTCGAAGTGGGTACGCGGATGTTGCGATTCGCGAGATGCGTCTTGTAAAAAAGTGGCAAGAATTTCACGGGATTTTCGAGCCTAAAGCGCAATCTGTTTTCTTTGGTGGAGGCACTCCGACTGTTCTTAAAGCGCAAGATTTAGTGCGAATTTTGCGCGAAATCAGCGAATTGTGGGGCATTATGCCTGGTGCAGAAGTCACTACGGAAGCAAACCCAGATACAGCAGACGAGTCTTATATTGAAACGCTTGCAAAAGGCGGATTTACGCGAATATCTTTTGGAATGCAATCGGCTGTGCCGCACGTGCTAAAAACGCTTGACCGCACGCATACGCCAGAAAACGTAGAGCGCGGAGTTAAGGCGGCGAACGCTTGTGGCTTGCGTTCGAGTGTTGATTTAATTTATGGCGCTCCAGGGGAGAGCATAGATGATTGGCGAAAGTCTGTAGAAATGGCTTTGAGCCTGGGTGTTAACCACGTTTCCGCGTATGCGCTAACGGTGGAGCCGCGCACAAAAATGGGTCGCCAAATTGCTGCTGGCACAATTCAAGCGCCAGATGACGATGATGAAGCAGCAAAATACGAGTTGGCAGATAGTCTTTTTAGTTCTGCTGGCCTAGAGTGGTATGAGATTTCTAACTGGGCGCGCCCTGGTTTTGAGTCTCGTCACAACCTTGGATATTGGAAGAACATTGATTGGGCTGGGATTGGCCCTGGAGCGCATTCGCATTACAATTCAGCGAGCGGCATTAGCAAGCAAAGTATGTATGATTGTGCTGTTTTGGCGGATTCAAGCAAGTTTTACAATCTTAGATCTTGGGATATTTTGCATCCAAAACGCTGGGCGCAGGCGATTAATGCAGGAAACGTGCCTTGGCAAAACTACGAGTGCATAAACAGTGAGGACGCGTTAATAGAAGAGGTAATGCTTGGGTTGCGCATTAGGGAAGGGCTGAGTGTTGATGAATTGTGCGCAAAGATGCGTAAAAATAGCTGCGAATTTGACGATTCGTATTTGCAAAAAGTGCTAATCGAAGTGTGTAAAGAAGATTTGGCAGTGTTGAACGAAAATCGTATTATTGCAACGCGCAAAGGTAGGCTGCTCAACGATTTATTAATCGAAAAAATTGTTGACGCGTGCCAAAATGGCTTAGTTATGCGCTAAAATGATTCGTATTGTGTGAAAATTCAATGCAGAAAGGAATCAGTCATGGCAAACCGCAAGGAGCGTAGAGCAAAAGCCAGGCAGAGTCGTAGGGGAATCCCATCTCAATACGATCAGACGAATGGTCGCGGTCGCGGTGGAATGATTGACGAGTACAATTTGCAAGAACATTCAAGAAGACTTCAAGAAAATGGCGTTGATGGATGGAAGCCATCTTCTAGCGTTACGCAAAGCCAGAACAAGATGGAACGCAATATTAAGCGCGCGCAGGCTGGAGACGATACGTGGAATGCTGTTCGCAAGGTTATTGGCGTGTGCTCTTGGGCTGTGCTTTTGCTTTCTGCGTTTGCGTTCTTGGTGATTATGTGGCTGCCGAGCCAACCAATGGTGCTTGTTGTAACGATTGCTGTGTTGTTTGCTTTGGGCGTGTTTGGGCTGTTCTTTAGTTTTAGTAACGCTAAGCAAAATCCGCGTCTCGACGAGCACGGCACTGCGATTTAAGTGTATTTAGGTCGATTTATGTGTGTTTATAGATAGATAAAACTGTTTTTAATAAATTAAGGCGGGCACTTTGGTAACGCAATGTGCTCGCCTTATTTGTTTTTATTTCGATTTGCTATTTCTTAAAAATCTATTCGTTAAATACGTCTGAGTGTGTTCCTGTTCGAGAAAGTACAAGCACTACGTCATCGTTATCTATGCGATATATAAGCAGCCAGTCTGGCTTTACATGGCATTCTCGAAATACTAAATAGTTTCCTGTAAGTGCGTGGTCGCAGTATCTTTCAGCAAGCTTTTCTTGCGATGCAATCATTCGCACTACACTATCTAAGAGTCTTATATCGTATCCTCGTTTTTTGATTCTTTTAAGATCTCTTTTGAATGAATTTAATAATACGACTTTTAGGCTCATTTTAGTGCGTCCTCCAATGCTTCGGTAACATTGTCGTAGCGCTTGTACTCTTCTGGATGCGCTTTCATGTAGTCATATTCCTTAAACGCGGCGATTGTTTCTTTATTGTATTTTGGCTGTTTTAAGTCGAATGGGAGCCCTTCTACCATAAGCGATTTGTGTAAGAACATGTTGATTGCATCGCTTAGAGTTATGCCGAAGCTGGCGAATAGTTCTTCTGCTTGTGCTTTAACTTCTTTTGTAACTCGCACGTTAATGCTTGCGGTTTTTGCTGAGGACTTTGCTGGTGTTGCTGTTGCGGTTGCGCTGATTGCCATAATATGCTCCTTGATTTTATACTTATAATTTTTGCTTCTATAAGTGCGTTAGTTTTTTGACTCGTTAATTTTGTTTGTTTTTGATTTGTTTTTCTAGCTTTTCTAGTTTCGCTAGTTTTTCTAGTTTTTGATATTCAGCTATCAACTTTTATTACATTCTACAATGTATTGCACTGTTTTACAATATGCTATAAACGTTTTACAATATATTACGATTGTATTACATTTACTGCCTGCTGCTCTTGTTACAAGATACGCTTTCTTGCAATGTGTGCGCTTATTTAAGTAGCAAGTCCGTAAGGTTAATCGCCTTAATGCCGTCGTAAGAGTTATAGTGTCAAAATTTGTAAAAATTCAAAGTTTTTGAATCTTTCGTCAAAAACTTTTGTATTTTGGTAACTTTTTGAATTCTGCGTCAAAAACTTTTAGACGTCTGGGTTAAAATCTTTTTGTGAAGCATAAGCAAGTTTCTGTTTTTATGTGTCTTTGTGCGCTAGTTGTTTGGTTAAGCGTTTGTGCTAATCGCAGAGCATAAATTCTATAAAACGAGGCGGGCACTTTGGTAATGCAACGTGCTCGCCTCAATTTTTATGTGTTTTATTTCGTGCGCTATGCTTATAGATTATTTTTTGCTTTTTGCAATAAGCGATGTTAATAGCGTTGTTAGCGCGATTGTTGTAATTATAGCCGTTATTGAAAGTGCGAGAGAATTGCCTACGCCTGTTCTTGGCAGTGTATTTTTTCTAGCAACGCCTAGTTTTTGCGTGCCATTTTGATTTGTATTTACAGAGTCGCGTGTTTGGGTCAAATTCATAGATCCTAGCGATTTTGATTTATTGTCGCGCCTGTTTTGAGCATTAGCATTGTTCGATTGATTGCCAGTGTTTTTATGATTACTTCCATCTTCTGAGCCATTATCTAAGTCGAGAATTGAACCGCTTTCAGAGTTGTTATTTGGATCCTGTGGATCTTGCGGATCCTGCGTATCCTGCGGATCTTCTGAATCCTCTGGATTTTTGGGATTATCTGGATCCTGCGGATTGGAATCCTTAGTGTAAACTGCATGCACTGTAATATCGTATATCACATTTGTTGTGCTTAAGAATTTAGCGCCAGTTCCGTCTGCTTTTGTATTCCACTCCTTAAACGTGTAACCCACTTTAGTAGGATTTGCCGGCATAGACTCATTCTCTAAAGAATCGTTTACAATATTCTTTCCAGCTTCTACTTCAACAGTCGCAATAGTTTTTTCTCCGTTTTTAAATGTTACTTTTCTATGCGCAGAATCTTCTACAGGAATAAACTTCCACGTTCCAACTAAAGTAATGTTTTTATTTACATTTTCAATAGTCGTAACAGGCTCGCCTTGTCCATCAATCTTCCACCCAGCCATTTCGTCAAAAACCCAAGTGCCAGTCTTCTTAGTGCCGTCGCCAACTATTTCTGGATAAGGTTCAAACATCTCATTAGTTGTTTTGCGTAAAGTAGAGTTATCGATAGTAATTGACTTTCCTTTATAAACATCAATCGACTTTAAGGCATATTGCTTACCAATATACTCAGGCAACGTTTGGTTAGGGGTACCATTTTCAAACTTAAAATGAATCTTGTACGGAGCTTCTACAGGAATTTTTACGTCTTCGTCGCCAAATTTAACGTTAAAAGGTATAAGCTTGTTCGAGTCGTATGCTCCAAGATTTCTATATACGTAATTGATTTTTCCAGATAGCTCACCTTGCGCTGATCCTTCGATTTTGTAGGGTTTTCCAGCTTGTGCATCGGTGTTAAACCATATTGGAATAAACTTAATATTTATCTCGTCAACTAAATTGTTAATCCTACGTTTAATCTCATCATACGAGTAGGCGTAAGGCTTCATCAGCTGATTGCCTTTGTACCAGTCTTTTAGGTACGCGGTTGCTGTAATAGTATGACCTTCTTCTTTTACATCTTTGAGCGCAAAATCACCAAAATCACCTAAAAGCGTTGTTGGGTCGTTTCTCACTCCGCCATATTTCTTTGGGTAGTGTATTGATGGGTCGTCAGGAAGTTTCATACTGGGCGATAATGATATTTCTTTAGGCAACTTAAACGTGAGTTTGATTGATACGTTTAAGTTCGATACGTACACTCTTGAAACATCATTAATCTTTGTTTTTAACCATTTTTCAACATTTTCTAAAGAGGTTTTGAATGGATTGCTGCTAATCTTAGAGCTTATTTCAAGACCATCTCTAGTTATAAGAGGAGAGCTGTAATCTTCGTACGTAACTTTTTGAGCAGTTCCCGATAAAACGAATTTGCCAGTTGATGTAATGTTTTTGTTTTTATTGTCTTTTATTAAATCATTGCTGTAAATAAGCTGATTATAGTCTTTTTTTGTTGTATCAAGAGGATCACTTATTGTACGTTCACCGCCAAGAAGTGGAATGTTCAACTCATGAGTAATATAGGTAAACACAAATCCAGGCACCCAGTTTTCACCATCTTTTCTGTACAGATTTAAAACGCCTGTACCAGTAATGTTTTTATTTTGAACTTGTTCAAGTGAGCTTTTTGTAAACGAAAAATGAGCAGTTAGCTTTACAGTATTGGAATCACTAGAACTAGATAAATCTTTCCACGTGTTTTCTTTTAAATGAGCAATAAGCGTGATTTTATTTTTATGACGAGTAGAGATTTTTGCGCTCGCTGATTCAACTAGTGAAGATCTATTCTCAACTTTAGTGTTTTCTTGCCATTCAATAGGTTCAGGCAAAGATAACGAGTAGCTAAAATCAAGCTTAGCTTTTTCTTTTTTGCAAGATTCTTTTAACTTATAAGTGAATTCATTTTCGCAAGATTTCATTTGTTGCTCAGCTGCTTTATTAAGCACATCATTGAATGGAATATCTAGCATAAGAGTGCCTGAATAAGTAGTAGCGTTGCTGCTGTTTGCGTCTACGATAGCTCCCGACGCATTCTTTGCATTGACGTTTAGAGAAGCATATTTTCCAACTTCTAACAGTGGGCTATTAACGTTTAATCCACCGTAGAATGGCCCAGGAATGTCTTGAGCGTCTTGATTATTTTGAATATTGCTATTGGTGTTTGCAAACGATACTTTGGAAAATGCAGTTAATGACGATGTGAACAACCCCCCCCCCCCAAGGCAAAAATTAGGAAAGAGGTTAGAAATTTTCGTTTCAAAAATAAAATAGTATGCCCGTGTTTCATTGATTGACTTCTCTCCGTATAGATGTGCCCAACTACAATACGAATCAATAGTTTATCATCTTAGCTTTTATTTATGCAATAGTTTATAAGTTCTTTATTCTTGTATGCCTTGTGTTGTATGCCTTGCAATGATTGATATTCTATTAAAAAATGTATTGGGTGGCAAAATGGATGAAACAATAGCTTGGGGAGATAAAAGTACAAAATCTAGCAAAGGCTGATTATACGGATAAACTTATAGAACTTGTGCTGAAAGATTGTGCTGAAAGAGAATGATTGAGAAGTTTGTTGTGATTAATCGCAAGTTAATCGCAGAACATAAATCTCATAAATAAACTAAGGCGGGCACTTTGGTAACGCAATGTGCTCGCCTTATTTGTTTTACGCGCATTTATCTATGCAAATCCTACAAAAGTACCATGCAAATCCTCGTCAAATCATGCAAAATAAATTTTTTTGACTGTAAAGTCTCAAGTTGTAAAACTTGCTAATCGATTAATAAATTTTCTTTCATTAACATTTAGTCACATAAATTATTTCAAATGATTATAACAACATGTCATATATTTTTCATTGAAAATCAGTAATTTTCATAAAATTTTCTAAGATTTTTGAAGATAATAAACAGATTATTCACAGTGTTTTATAAGGGTAAATAATATAGGCTACGTGATTGTACTTGCTGTGTGGCTATACGATTTTGTGGCTTATACGATTTTGTATTATTCGTGCGGCTTGTACTTAGTACTGATATTAATGATTGAATAACTACGATTTAACTACAAGTGTTCGATGAGGATGGTAGTCAATGACATTTATTTCTCGCGCAATACGCTACGTTTTGAGAAAAAGAGTAAAAACAGCAATCGTGTTTGTAATACTAGCTTTGATTTCAACGCTTTTGCTAGCATCTTCTGCAGTTGCGATTGCTGCAGAAAAAGAAGGAAAAAAGGTAGAAGAGCAAGCGGAATCTAGTTTTGTTTTAGCAAATAATCCGCAAGTAAATCCTGGAACTCCTAGGGGAGCGGGAACCGTTAAACCAAGTGATGTTAAAAAAATCGCGTCACTAAAAAACGTTGATTCGTATGTTTTGCGTCAAAATGTTACAGCCGATTTAGTTGATGCAAAAGCAGCTAGAATCAAAGGTGTTCAAGACTACGATGCGCGCAGAGAAAAGCAATTTGGCAATGCTGTAAATCTAGAAGGAACAAACTCTTCTAAGGGCTTAAATGCGTTCAAAACAAAATCAATTCACATGGTTAAAGGAAGGGCTTTGCGTGAATCAGATGAGCATGCTTCCTTAATCCACGAAGATTTAGCAAAACTAAATGGCTTAAAATTAGGCGATTCGCTAACGCTTAAAGCAAACCCTTTCGACGCCGATAACCTTAACCATTCTACGGAGCAAGTAAAAACACGCATAGTTGGAATTTACGGCGGAGCTAACAATCGCCCAGTTGCAACGCGTGCAGAATTAACTGCAAATACTGTGTATACAGATTTAAAAACAACCAGAGAGCTTTACAAATATAAGCCTGGAAAAGAGATATACCAGGACGCAAGTTTTAAGGTTAAAAAAGGAGTGGACGCAGATTCTGTGATTGAAGAAGCGTCTAAGCTGCCGATTGATTTGCAAAACTATCAAATTACTCGAGATGACCAGTTTGTACAAGGCATGATTGGCGCAGCAAAAGGCGTAAAATCCATGATGAACATAACGGTTATTGCAGTAAGCGCGTTTGCTGTTGTAGCTCTTGGATTGGTTCTTATTCTTTGGATTAATGAGCGTAGAAAAGAAATTGGCGTTTTAACTTCCATTGGCGTTGGAAAAGCTTCCCTTGTGTTGCAGCAACTTTTTGAGCTTGTGTTGCTTGCGATTCCAGCTATTGCAATAGGTTATGGTTTTGCTAGCGCAATATCTCCATGGTTTAGCGACTGCGCATTAGGATCGGTAAAAAATTCCGCCGCGCAGCAGCTTAGCTCAATGGGCCAAGCTGGAGGAAACTTGGAATCAAGCATGGCCACTAGAACATTAGATAAGATTGCTGTTCAAGTTAGCTCAGATTGCTTAATTCAATCGTCATTAATGGTTCTAATGATTATTATTGTTGCGGTTGCGCTGTCTTATCTTCCTATTTTGCGAAAGTCTCCTAGAGATTTGCTTGGAATGCAAAAGTAGTTGACGTGCAAAAGTAGGTGTAAAATGACTCAAATTATAAAAAGATCTTGGCTAGCTATAGTTAGAAAACCAAGGCGTAGCGCTATTTTAGCGTTGATTATTACGGTTGTTCTTAGCGCGCTTATTTGCCAAGCGAGTGTTATTGCTTGCGTAAAAAATCTAGAGAATCAAATAACTTCCAGCATTGGTTTAGGCTTTAGCGTTTACGCAAAAACGCAAGGGCAGACTTTGCCAGAGTCTGAATCTTCCAGCGATTCTGCTGGTGATTCTACTGGTGATTCCGCTAAACAATCGCAGCAAGATATTCCTCAAGATTTGCAAAAAAACGAAGGAATTCCCGAAAGTCTTATTGCAAAATTTAAAAAGATTAGTGGAATAAAAACCATTGCAGAAGAAAAAGATGTTTTAGCAAATCCTGTTAACGCTAAAATCGTAGCGCCAATAAATGGTCCGCGTTTAGACAATGATGAAATGTTCTCGCTTGTTTCCATAACGGGAACAACTAAATCACAGTTAGCGCAGGGATTCCAAGAAGGATTATATAAGCTTGATGAAGGCAATCATATTGATTCTTCGGCACCTGGTAGCTTTAAGCGCGCAAAATCTGCAATAATTCACAAGAGCTTTGCTAAACAAAATAATCTTAAACTCGGGTCTGTTTTAACTCTAAAACAAGGCAGCAAAAGCATTAATCTTAAGGTTGTTGGCATTTTTTCTGGCAAGATGCAAACAAAAGGTGCTCTTCCTTCCGATTCTTCCGAAAATCGCGTAATAACTGATTTAGAATCCGCTTTTTACTTGTTTGGAAGTAAAAATCGCAGTTCTATAAAGTGCGTTATGCAAAATCCAAATAATCTAGAAAAAGCTTTAAAAGAAGCCAATAAAATCGCTAAAAACTATGGCAATGGCATGCTTTCTGTAGAAAATAATGCGCAAAGATTTGCCTCTGTTCTTCAATCTGTAAAAACAGTTAGGCAATTAGTGTTTATGATTCTATTTTGCCTTGCGATTGTTGCAGTAATAATTCTTGGATTAGTGCTTGTTTTTTGGGTACGAGGAAGGATTCACGAAGTTGGCGTTTTAATGGCAATTGGTGTAGAAAAACGTGTTATAGCTTTGCAAATGATTATAGAAGTTTTTATAATATCCGCATTTTGCTCAGTGCTGTCTACTGCTATTAGTGGTGCAATATCATCCAGTGTTGGATCAATGCTATTAGCAAATGTTGCAAATGGTGCAATTACGTACTCATCAAATCAGCCTTTGCTAACTGTACAAACATTTTTTGCTATTCTTATAGGATTTGCTATAGCGTTTATATCTCTATGCATTGCTCTTGCGCCAATAATGTTTAAAAAGCCGCGTTCTATACTCAGCTCAATTAGTTAGAGGAGATTAAAGTGGCGTATTTTGTATGCATATAGCGCTTGCGATTAGTTTGCGGAAATGTGTACAGGCCAAAATAATCATAAAAATAATAGATAGATTTATAACACAGATTCATAAAAATATAGATTAATAAAACACAGATTAATAGAATATTGGAGTTTATTATGACAACTTTATTAAAACTAAACAACGTTGATTACTCTTATGGAGCAACTAATATTGCGGTTCTTAAAAATGTTAATGCAGATTTTGAAGCTGGAAAAATCTACAGCATAACGGGGCCATCTGGAGCTGGAAAATCCACCATGTTATCTCTTCTAGCTGGTTTAGACTCGCCAACAAGCGGAACAGTATTGTTTAACGGGGAAGATATTTCAAAGAATGGTGGTTATGCTAATCATCGTAAGAACAATGTTTCTTTAGTTTTCCAGAGTTTTAATCTAATCGACTATTTGACTCCTGTAGAGAATTTGCGTCTTGTTAGCCCAAAGGCGGATTCTACGATTCTTAAAGAGCTGGGTCTTAGCGAAGACGAGTCCACTAGAAATATAACAAAGCTTTCGGGAGGCCAGCAGCAGCGAGTAGCTATTGCGCGAGCGCTTGTATCTTCTGCGCCTGTTATTCTTGCCGACGAGCCAACAGGTAGCTTGGATCCAAACACAACTCAAGAAGTTATAGCAATCTTAAAAGATGCCGCTCATAAACGCGGAAAATGCGTGATTGTTGTAACACATTCTAGCGATGTTGCGGATGCTGCAGACGTAAAATATGTTCTTAAAAATAAGCAGCTAATAAAGAAGCAATAAAGAAGCAATAAAGAAGCTAATAAAACACCAGTAAATCACTAATAAAACACCAATTATTAGCCATTTTTCCGTGCTTATGCGTAAAGTAAAACTTGCGTATAAACTTTGCGCATAAGCTGCGTATTTACGCATATACGGGAGGTTGTTGTGGCAGATATTTTAGATTCAAAACCTGTTGTGGCAGTTGTTATGGGCTCTTCTAGCGATTGGGAAACAATGCGTCACGCATGTGAAATCTTAGAAAAATTTAGAGTGCCGTATATAAAGCAAGTTATTTCTGCACATCGCACTCCAGAACTTATGGCAGATTTTGCACATAGCGCTAGAAAAAACGGTTTTCGCGTGATTATTGCTGGCGCTGGTGGAGCTGCACACTTGCCAGGTATGATTGCTGCTCAAACAACGCTTCCAGTTGTTGGTGTTCCTGTAAAATCCCATGCTCTTTCGGGCTGGGATTCTTTGCTTTCTATAGTGCAAATGCCTGGCGGAATTCCAGTTGCAACAACCGCTGTTGGCAATTCTGGCGCTACGAATGCTGGCTTGCTTGCTGTAAGCATGCTTAGCACAACAGATAGTCGCCTAGAAAAAGAACTTGAAGATTACCGCAAAGAATTAAAAAAGAAGGTTGAGGAATCTAATGCCGAGCTTATGTGAAGCTACTGATGGTGCTGTAAAGTGCTTAATGCCAGGGGCAACTATTGGAATTATAGGCGGTGGGCAGCTTGGTCGCATGATGGCGATTGCTGCTAGAAGAATGGGCTTTAAAATCGGTGTTTTAGACCCAGCGCATAATTGCCCAGTGTTCCAAGTTGCGGATTTTCAAGTTGAAGCTGAATATGATGATTTAGAAGCCTTAAAAAAGCTTGCTAAAAGTTGCGATGTGCTTACGTACGAATTTGAAAACGTAAACGCAGATGCTTTATATAGTGTGCGCGATTTGGTTGCAGTTCCTCAAGGAACCGACTTATTGCGAGTTACGCAAGACCGTGTTTTTGAAAAAAGCTTTATTAACAATCATGGTATTGAAACAGCTAAATGGCGTGAAGTCAACAATTTAGACGATTTAGATAAAGCAATCGAAGAAATCGGGCTGCCTGCAATTCTTAAAACGAGCAGAGGTGGTTACGACGGCCACGGTCAAGACGTTTTGCGCACTCAAGAAGACGTTGATAATGTTTGTAAGCGCGTAGAAAATGGCCAAGAGCTGCCGCCTTCTATTCTCGAAGGTTTTGTTGACTTTGCTTTTGAAGCATCAATTCTTGTTTCGGGAAATGGCAACGAATTTGTGACTTATCCGCTTGTAAAAAACGTGCATCACAATAGCATTTTGCACATGACTTTGGCTCCTGCAAATGTTGATGCTAAGGTTCAAGAAGCTGCGCATAGCTTAGCGCTTAGATTGGCTCAAGGCTTTAAGCTTGCTGGAACGCTTGGAATTGAGCTGTTTATTACTAAAGATAATCGCGTAGTAGTAAATGAGCTTGCGCCGCGCCCGCATAATTCGGGGCATTACACGATTGAAGCTTGCGATATGGATCAGTTTGAAGCTCATGTTCGCGGTATTGCTGGATGGCCACTAAAAGAGCCTAAGCTACTTTCTGCTGCTGTTATGGTTAATGTTTTAGGTCAGCATGTTGCACCTGCTCGCGCGCTTATTGCGGAGCATCCAGAATGGCATGTTCACGACTACGGCAAGGCACAGGTCCGTAAGAATCGCAAAATGGGCCATATTACTGTTCTTTGCAATAATCCTGTTGAGGAAGCCAATGTGTTAGACTCTACAGGTTGTTGGGATGACGAGCTTGATTAAAAGTTTTTGTTGCGAAAGGTTAAATAATGGTTGGTGAGCCAATACGCAGAAACACTAAGCAAAAGGAAACAGTTCTTGAGCATTTAAAAGCTTCGCGTAATTTTGTTTCTGCTCAAAATTTGCATCGCGCGCTTGTAGAAGATGGGGAAATCATTGGTTTGGCCACCGTTTATCGCCAGCTTAATACGCTTGCACAAAGCGGAGATGTTGATACTGTGCGTTTTAACGGTCAGCAGCTTTTTAGGATTTGCGACGAGAACACGCATCATCATCATCTTGTGTGCGAAAAGTGTGGCAAAACTGTAGACATAGAGCCTCCAGATGACGAAGGTTGGATTCATAAGATTGCTGAATCTCACGGATACACGGTTATAGACCACACTTTGGAAGTGTTTGGGCTTTGCAAAGATTGCAATAGTGAGAAACTAGAGCACTGAGTTAGAGCGCATAAAACACAGCGCATAAAACAAAAGAACGAGGAACAAATCCAACTTTGGGAATGTTSSTYGGACTTCTGAGCGATCTTCGAAACGAGATCAGACTTGTTGTATGCCATACAAGCATCCTTTGTGTTAGGGGCCTTCTCTTCCAAAGACCACTTTCACTCATAGATATTAGTACATTTTCCCTACAAATGCGCGGTTTTTCAGCGTTTTATTAAGATTTTTTTACGATTTTTTACTTTTTTTAGTGAATAAAGTGTATAAAAACCGCAAAAATGCCTTATATAGGCTTATTTATGCGGTTTTTAACTAAATATATTCTTTTTTTGACTCGTTAAATTTACACTAATTTGTTATTAAATTAATCCCTTATTGCTAAGACTTTTCATTGCAAAAGCGCCTATTGGTATTCGTAACCAATAGAACATAAGGCGGTAAAGAAGAGTTGCAGATAATGCGATTGTTGTAGGAACGCCAACTGAAGTGAATGCAAAAGTCAAAGATGCTTCAACAGCTCCCAATCCGCCAGGCGTTGGAACAGCAGATCCAGCAGTGTTTGCCACTAAGAACAGAAGGACTGTTTCCCAAGGGTTTGCGTAGTATCCAAAAGCCAAAAGAGCAACCCAATATCCTAGTCCTGTTGCAAAAACAAGAATCAAACCGCCCAAAGTGCCGTTAAAAAGCTGTTTTGGTTTAGTTACAAGTTCTTTTATCTGTTTGCCATAGTCCGAAAGAATTGGAAGATATTTTTTGCGTATAAATTTGCGAATAGGAGTAATCGCCATAAACGCGCATAGGATTATAGTAACAATTCCTATTACAGTAATAAGCATATGCGTAGGAATCATTCCAGAAAGAAGGTTTTTACCAGTAAAAATTCCAACGCTAAATATAACAAGAGCGGTTACTAGCGATTGCAAAAGCCATACTGCGCTTGTAATCGCTGTTGCTTGAGATGTTGAACTACCATTTTTCTTTATAAGTTGCATGTTTACAAACGCAGGACCTACTCCAGCTGGCATAGACACGGCAGTAAAGCCAGAAGCTGCTTGCGATGTAAATAAAACACAAGCATTTGGCTTTGAGTCATCCATAAAAGATCCGAGCGTAATAGAAGACCCAACCCAAGCAAGCATGCTGCATGCAAAGCAAGCAACGACCATCACGCTATCTGCTTTTTTGAGCGCAAAAATAAATTCTTGCGGATGCAATTGAGTAACAATAGCCGAAATCGCTGCAATAATAAGGATTAAGCTAACAAAGAATCGAATATTAAAACGTGCCAAGCGTACAGTGTCGTAGTCTTCTTCGTTGTTAAGCGCGCAAACTTTTTTACTAATCTCATTTTTAAGATCTTCAAAAAGTTTTTTATTACAAGAAGAAAGTGACCTTACAGATGCTGGAACAGCTGCTTTTTGAATAAATGGAAGTATTTGCGCAACTTTATATTCGCCCCAAACGTTTATTGCTGACTCAACAGCAGTTTTTGCATCAATGCAAGACGCGATTATTGTTAAAAGTTGAACTTTATCTAAAGCAATATTAGTTGAATCACTAGCAACATCGCCATTTTGCCAACCTGCAATTAGGGGAGTGCCATCTTCTAGTCGCGCAAGCGATTCTGGTCCTATTCTTCTGTGTGTAATGCCTCTAGAGTTAGCAATATCAAGATATTGCATAAGTCTTTGAGCGTCTTTAGATGTAAGTGTGTTTAGATTGCAAGGAACAAGAACATTACTAGTATGAAATACCATTATTGATGATTTTTCTAGGTCTGTTACCCCATACACGTTTGCTGTTGCAAGATGCAAGTTTCTAAGAGCAAGTAGCATAGAAAGATGGTGATGTATTGAGTGTCTTGCAGAACGGTCTCGTCTAACTGGAATGTCAATTAGCTTAACCCATTGCCATAGCTGATTTAGATACCCAGGCAAGTGCACTTGATTGTCTAATACAGATATAACGTATCTTGTTCCGTGAATATCAATCGCATCGTATAGCCTTGAATTTTCAATCAAATCGTCGTCAAGACTAGACTTAAGAACTCCACTATGGTCGGTTGTTAGTGTTCTTCTATTAAGCTGAACAAGATGCGTAATGCCAATGTTTTCTAGTGCTTCAACAATATCTTTGCCCCACGCTCCTTTGCTTTGCGTTCCCTTAATAAACCGAATTAGTGTTCCAAAAGAACGTCCAATGCACCAAGATGTTAATGCGCCTGTTAGCGAATGCCAAGAAGTTACGATTAATATTGGAGACGCAATTAGCAGCGCTTGCCAAGAGAGTTTTACGATTTTGTTATCTCTTCTAGGTCCGCTAACAGTTAGAAAAGCAACCAAAACCGCGTACATGTCTGGCAATAATTCTGTGCCATGACTATTAGATATTGAATTAAGAGATGCGAATATCGAAGGATTGTTTAGCGTTGTAAGAATGTAGGAAATATACCATACAAGCGGATACGTTAAAAGCAAAGTTATTGTTGATATTGCCGTATTAATCCATTTTTTTGAATCGATCATTGATACGATTACGCCAGCAACAATTGCGATTGTAAGCGCTTGCTGAAAAAGAGAAGACGGAAGTCCTTTTACAATCCACTCAATAATCTTCCCAGCATTTTTTGCGTCGTGTTCTACGCCTGCTGTTGTTCCCGAAAAACACGTTGCAAATAACACTACTGCTGTAGCTACGCCAGCAGATGCAATTGAGTAGATTAAATCTGCCCAATTGCGAACTAGCTTAGGCTCAACATCGTTAATAACTAAATCATCTTTTACTTGCGATTGCATAGTACACCGTTTATTTATTAATAGTTATTAATGTTTAATAAGTTATTGAACAAAATAGTTATTGAATAAAATCCACCAAACGTGATGCAATTCCAGTATAAGATTCTGGAGTAAGATTTTTTAGCCTATTTGCAGTTTGAGCATCGAAGTTTCTAGAAGATATAAAATCTTCAACATCTTGTCTAGAAATACTATGACCACGCATAAGCTCTTTAACTTGCTCGTACGGCTTTTCCATTCCTTCTACGCCAGCAATTTCTTGAGCGCGCATAGCAGTTTGGATTGGCTCTCCAAGAACTTCCCAATTGTTGTTAAGCTCTTCGCTCATCATTTGCGTGTTTGGATGAATTGACTTTAAGCCACCAAGAAGATTGTTCAAAGCAAGAAGAGCGTAGCCAAATGCGGATCCAACGTTTCTTTGAGTAGTGGAATCTGTTAAATCGCGCTGCCAGCGGCTTTCGGTAAGCGTTGCACAAAGAGTGTCGAAAAGTGCGCAAGAAATCTCTAGATTTGCTTCCGCGTTTTCAAATCGAATAGGGTTAACTTTGTGAGGCATTGTGGAAGACCCAGTAGCACCTTTAACAGGAACTTGCACAAAAACGCCGCGAGAAATGTACATCCACACGTCTACAGCAAGATTGTGAAGAATATGATTAATGTGACTTACAGTGCTATAAAGTTCCGCTTGCCAATCGTGGCTTTCGATTTGTGTTGTAAGAGGATTAAAGCAAAGCCCCATTCTGTTTTCTACAAATTCTTTAGAAACGCTAAGCCAATCAACATTAGGGAAAGCAGCAAGATGAGCGCCAAAAGTTCCAGTAGCACCATTTATCTTTCCAAGATACTCTTGGCAGTTAAGGTGTTTTATCTG
>QWCD01000107.1_pt1 | contig 38444 bp, 24 predicted proteins | sample 1972461 | NCBI WGS metagenome assembly QWCD01 (sample SAMN09866717, study PRJNA288562) | Human vaginal metagenome isolate term4_vaginal, whole genome shotgun... | isolation source: vagina | host: Homo sapiens | place: USA: California | reverse complement strand
GTATGATAAAAAACAAGATGGTACGGTAGATACAAGTAGCATTACCTTAGAAGGCGGTAACGATGGTACAGTTATCAAGAATGTAAAAGCTGGCGATGTATCTAGTACTAGCAAAGAAGCTGTCAACGGTAGTCAATTGTACAAGACAAATCAAGGTTTTGATATTTTAGTCGGTGAAGATACAGAGGCTAATCGAGCTAATGTAGCGCTTGGACAAGATAAGAAAGAAACAGTTAAATTTGACGCTGGTAAGAACTTAACAGCTTCACTTGATAAAGCATCTAAGAAAGTATCATATCGCTTGAATGATGAAATTGTATTAGGCGAAGAAAAAACGGCAGATGCAACAGGTATAAATGGTAAGATCACTATCCATGGTACTACTGGAGAAAAGATGACTATGGATGGGAAAAATGGTGAAGTTATCATTGAAACAACTGATGAAAATGGTAAGAAGAATGAAGTATTCCTTAAGAGTCATGATGACACTATGGGCGTTATTGGTAAAGAAAACAATGGAGTTACTTTACACGGGGAAGGATTTGTACAAATCAAAGGCGCTGGCAGTGATAAGGCTATCGATTTGACAACAGAAAAAGGACAAGTTGGTGTTGATGGTCAAGGTAGCTCCACACGTCTTTTGATGAAAGAAGGAAATGTTCCTCATGCATTGGCTACTATGGATGATGGCTTGAAATTCATGGGTGATAGTGGCACTACTGTAGGTGTAAAATTAAATAATCAAATCAATATTGTTGGTGGTGTGGAAGCTGAAAAAGAAGGCGGCGTAGTTAAGAACTTAACTGATAACAACATTGGCGTTGAATCAATAGTAGATGATCAAAACGGCAAGAATGCGAAGATGAAGATTCGTTTAGCTAAAAAACTTTCTGATTTAGAAAGCATTACCTTTAATAGTCAAGATAAAACAAATCCAATGACGATTGATGGTGCAGGACGTACGATTAAAGATTTAACGACTATGACATTCTTGAAAGATGGTAAGAATAATTTCATTACCGGACTTTCTAATGTAACATGGCCAGATAAGGACCAAAGAGGTACTGATTTTGATGTATCTAAAGCAGCGACACAGGGACAAATTCAAGATGTAGAAACTGCAGTAGATGAAAAATTCAAGAAGAGCAATGCAGGTTTTGATGTGTATATCAAAGAAAAAACCGATGAAAACACCTTTAATATTGGTCTTGGAAAAGATGAAAAAGAAGCCTTTGGATTCTTAGCAGGTAACGGACTTGAAATCACACGACATGATAAAGAAATTACCTATGCTATGAAAGATGACATTACATTAGGTCATAAAAATAGCGATGGCCAAGATGATGGCAAGGATGGTAAATTTACTGTTACTGGTAAAGATGGTAATTCTGTAACTGTCGATGGTAAAGATGGTAAGTTGACATTAGCTAGTGCGACTGATGATAAGGGCAAGACTAATCAGATAGTCGTAAATGGTAAAGATGGTAGTGTTCGTGGCGATGGTAAGAGCGGCAATGCGTTTGAAATGAATGCCGATGCTGGTACTGTTGGTGCAAAAGGTGCTGATGGCAGTGCGGTTGTATTAAATGGCAACGATGGCACTATCGATATGAACGGTAAAGATGGTAAAAATAAAGTCACCATAGGCACAAAAGAAGGTAAAGTTGGCATAGATGGTACTGATGGAACAACACGCGTTGTTGTCAAAGAAGGCGATAAAGTCAATGAATTAGCTACCATGAATGATGGCTTGAAATTCAAAGGTGATAGTGGTGATGTAGTCAACCGTAAATTGAATGAAACACTTTCAATTGAAGGTGGTGCAGATCCAACAAAATTATCAGATAAGAATATCGGCGTAGTAACTGATGCAGCGAATGGCAAGATGTTAGTTAAATTGGCGAAAGACTTGAAAGACTTGACAAGTGTAGAAACCAAGGACGATCAAGGAAATACTACCAATATGACTGGTGCTGGCGTTACTACAAAAGATGATAAGGGTAATACAACTGCAACAACAGCTACAGGCATGACGAATACGGATGCTGCTGGCCATGAAACAAATACTACGGCGTCTGGTGTGGTTGCGAAAGATAAAGATAAGAACGAAACAAGCTTAACGGCAACAGGTACAGTTGTAAAAGACAAGGATGAACATGAAACATCCACTACCGCAACTGGTGTTGTTACAAAGGATAAGGACGGCAATCAGACTACAGTGAGTGCTACCAGCGTAACAACAGAAGATAAAGATAAGAATACAAATGTATCGACAGCCAAAGATATAACAGTAGCCGATAAAGATGGCAATAAGACTGTTATTAACAAAGAAGGCATGACGATTACTCACGCAGGACAAGGCGTGATTTCCTTAACGAAAGATGGTCTTAATAATGGTGGCAAGACTATTACTGGCGTAGCCACTGGTGTTAATGATACAGATGCAGTAAATGTTAAACAGTTGAAAGACGAAATAGAAAAAAATCGTACGAAACTTGAAGGTAGTGATAATATAGCTGTATCCGGTTCTGGTAAGGAAGGCGATCCTTTCAAAGTAGCATTGAAAGATGATATCACATTAGGTCATAAAAATAGCGATGGCCAAGATGATGGTAAGGATGGTAAGTTCACTGTTACCGGTAAAGATGGTAATTCTGTAACTGTCGATGGCAAAGATGGTAAGTTGACATTAGCGAGTGCGACTGATGATAAGGGTAAGAAAAATCAGATAGCCTTGAATGGTAAAGATGGTACTGTTAGTGGCGATGGTAAGAGTGGCAATGCGTTTGAAATGAATGCAGACGCTGGTACTGTCAGTGCAAAAGGCGCTGATGGCAGTGCAGTTGTATTAAATGGTAAAGACGGCACTATCGATATGAACGGTAAAGACGGTAAAAATAAAGTCACCATAGGCACTCAAGAAGGCAAAGTTGGCATAGATGGTACTAATGGAACAACACGCGTTGTTGTAAAAGAAGGCGATAAAACGAATGAATTAGCTACCATGAATGACGGCTTGAAATTCAAGAGTGACAGTGGCGATGTAGTGAACCGTAAATTGAATGAAACCCTTTCAATTGAAGGTGGTGCAGATACAACAAAATTATCCGAAAAGAATATCGGCGTAGTAACTGATGCAGAAAGTGGCAAGATGTCGGTTAAATTGGCAAAAGACTTGAAAGACTTGACAACTGTAGAAACGAAGGACGATCAAGGCAATACGACCAATATGACTGGTGCTGGTACAACTACAAAAGATAATAAGGGTAATACCACTACTACAAACGCTACAGGCGTAACAACTACTGATGGAAAAGGTAATACAACTACCACCACAGTGGATGGAGTAACAACCACTGACGGAAAAGGTAACACGACTGTTATCAATAAGGGCGGTATTACTATTAAGGCAAATGGTAAGAACGATGTTTCTTTAACTGACAAAGGACTAGATAATGGCGGCAATAAATTAACCTCTATTACAGATGGTGATATTAGTAAAGATTCAAAAGATGCTGTGAACGGTGGTCAACTTTACAAGACAAATCAAGGCTTTGATGTGTTGGTAGGAGAAGATAAAGCCGAAAACAGAGCTAATGTTGCCTTAGGTAAGGATACGAAAGAAACCATAGAATTTGCAGCCGGCAATGGCTTGATTGCTACTATTGACAAAGATACCAAGAAGATTACCTATGCGATGAAAGATACTATCGAAATCGGTAAAAAAGGCGAAAAAGATGGTAAATTAGTTGTTAATGGTAAAGATGGAGAATCCATTACCATGAATGGCAAGGATGGTATCGTTGAAACTAAAGGCACAGATGGTACAACTGTTACTATGAACGGTAAAGATGGTACTGTGGGCGCTACAGGTAAAGACGGTACAACTGTTACTATGAATGGTAAAGATGGCACAATCGGTGGTAAAGGTGCAGACGGCACAACTGTTACCATGAATGTTAAAGATGGCACAATCAGTGCCCAAGGACCAAAAGGTGCTGATGGCAAAGACGGCGCGTCTGTTACTATCAACGGTAAAGATGGTATTACGACTATTAACGGTGCTACTGATAAAGACGGTAAGAAAAATACTATTTCTCTTAACGGTAAAGACGGCAAGATGGGCGTTACTGGCAAAGATGGCAATAGCGTTACATTAAATGGCCAAGATGGTTCTATCGGCATGAAAGGTAAAGACGGTAAGAATACTGTTCAAATTACGACCAAAGATGGCAAAGTCGGTGTTGACGGTAAAGACGGAGAAACACGTATTGTTGTCAAAGATGGCGATAAAGTCAATGAATTAGCTACCATGAATGACGGCTTGAAATTCAAGGGTGATAGTGGCGATGTAGTTAACCGTAAATTGAATGAAACACTTTCAATTGAAGGTGGTGCAGATCCAACAAAATTATCTGATAAGAATATCGGCGTAGTAACTGATGCAGCGAATGGCAAGATGCTAGTTAAATTGGCAAAAGAAATCAAAGGTCTTGATCGTGTAGAAACAAAAGTTCTTAAAGCAGATAACATCGAAACAAAATCCATGACAATGGGTGATGTGACTGTGAATGAAAATGGCCTTACTATTAAGAATGGACCAGCTGTTACAAAACAAGGTATCAATGCTGGAGGAAAAGCTATTCACAATGTAGCACCAGGTGTGATTGCACCGAATAGCCTTGATGCTGTTAATGGTGGACAACTCTTTGGTACAGAAATGCGTGTAGCAGAACTTGGTGGACGTATCAGTAAGGTCGGTGCTGGTGCAGCTGCATTAGCAGGACTTCATCCGCTTGATTTTGACCCTGATAACAAGTGGGATTTTGCCGCTAGTTATGGTAACTATAGTGGAAATAGTGCATTTGCATTGGGCGCTTACTACCGTCCAAGTGAAAGTTCTATGATTAGCTTTGGTGGAACAGTGGGCAATGATCGCAATATGTATAATGTTGGTGTTAGCTTGAAGATGGGTAGCGGTGAAAATAATGTAACTGGTTCTAGAATTGCTATGGCAAGAGAAATCATTGACTTACGAAAAGAAAATGATGGACTTAAAGGTCGCCTAGATGCAATGGAACGTAAAATGAATCAAGTGCTTACCCAATTAGATGCACCAAAAGATCAGTTGTATACACCAGCGATGTATCCAGATACACCTGACAATCATTGGGCATATGAATATATCAAACAACTCCAAGCAAAAAATATGTTGGGAGCGTTCCAAAACATGGCAAATAAAGCAGAACTTTCTCGCCATGAAATGGCACAAATGATTTATGCCGCATTGAAGAAAGGTGCACCAGTAGATGATATGATGGACAGAGCTTTGAGTGAGTTTGAAAACGAAATCAGAGATGTGCGTGATGCACGTATTCGTGTAGATCGATTAAAAGGTGATGTGTATGATGAATCAATCGATCGTGTTCGCGTTAATCCTGTATATGATACAAAACAATCTCAAGCCAATGTGTAATACATATTTCTAATAGGTACAACTAAAACAGCGAGGCTCATAGAGCCTCGCTGTTTTATGTATGTCCTTTTTATTATTTTATCTATGTTCCTATGCTACATGATTTGATGTATCGTCTTTCACAGTTTTACGTATGTTTTTTATTATTTCATCTATCTATCGATTAGGAAATTACTATGGTGTAGTAATGGATATAGTTATAGATTCACCATCGTAGAAGATGCATAGGCATCATGGATACGTATGGCGAAAGAGAATCTATGTTTTGAAGATAGGTCGTATAAGTTTGCTAGATGTATAGGTTCTATTATAGATTGGTTTAACATTTTTTAAGAGTTGATATGGATAGAAAGAGAGAATACTATGATGTATAGCGATAGTTCTACTAATAGATGAGAACTGCTCTATATATGTGTATCATCATCTATGTGGTATACAATTTTTATGACCTCTATGTAGAAGGAACGATAGATTACTATATTTCATGGTATAATAAAGTAATGTTATATGTTGAAGGATACATTGTTAATAGGTATATATATGGAGAGGGGTAAGTACTATGGATATCGTCATAGCTACGTTTATATTGGGTACCATATTAGGTTTTGTCGGTGCTGGTGGAGCTGGCGTAGTCATTGCTCTATTGACGGTAGGTTTTGGTATTCCCATTCATTTAGCACTGGGCACATCTTTGGCAGCCATGGCATTTACCACTTGCTCTGGCGCATATAGTCACTATCGAGAAGGTAATGTGTACGTTAAGCTCGGTGTTGTGATGGGATTAGCAGGTGCCGTAGGGGCCTATATAGGATCTCATATTGCTAATGCTATTCCAGCTAATTTTATGCATTATTGTACAGGGATAATGTTGATTATATCAGCCATTTTAATCTACCTACGCGTCTATCATCCACACAATGGACCGTTTGCAACCCATGATCGAGAACCTATGGCAGTAGGTACTAAATTTTATAGTACCGCCATTGTAGCTGGTGTGATTTGCGGCATTTTATCTGGTAGTTTTGGCATTGGTGCGACTCCTTTTATACAGCTTATGTTACTTATTATTTTTGGCGTTCCTTTGTTTATCGCTGTAGGTACGACGATGTTAGTCATTTTGCCCATTGCTATATCCGGTGGTTTTGGGTATTTAGTGGCAGGTCATTTAGAAATGCTTTTATTAGTGGAAGTATTAATTGGTTTGACTTGTGGGGCCTATGTGGGAGCTAAATTTACTCGTCGTGCCCCACGATGGTTCTTACAATTCATGATGGTCGCAGCCCCTACTATTGGTGGTATGATTTTATTAATTAAGTAACGATGGTTATTTATGAAGCTTTGTATTATGTAAGAAATATGCATGTATTCTGTAAGGAAAATGTATTTTAATGAGCGATGTACATATGGTTAGTTGAGAAGAATTACGTACGTTAGCTATGGTATGGGCATAAGACCTTATGCATATCTTTTACAGGTCTAAGCAGGCTGAAATAAATTATTAGCCATGATTGATCGGTAAGAATGTGTTATATGATGAGAGACTATTATGTGGTATAATTTAATTTTTAATATACTATGATAGATACTATCTACTTTTATATGATATACTTTGATAGGATATTAAGAGATTATCTATGAATTTTATTATCTATAGAGTGAGTATAGTTTAACGAGGAGGTGAGAGTATTCGATTAGATATGACCCATGGTAGCATGGGAGATAAATTGATTATGTTTGCCTTGCCAGTAGCGGCAACCGCCTTATTAGAACAGTTATTTAATGCGGCAGATATTGCCGTCTTAGGCCGTTATATAGGCACTAGTGCAGTAGCAGCAGTAGGTAATAATTTTGCGATTATTGGCATGTATATTTGTTTGTTTATTGGCTTATCCTTAGGCAGTAACGTAGTCATCGCTAAATTGTTGGGAGCCAAACAAATTAGTTCTGTTAAAGAAGCGGTGCATACATCGTTAGTAGTAGGATGTATTGTAGGTGTTATGATGTGCATTGTAGGACAGTTAGTAACGCCCTATGTATTGCAATGGCTATCTGTACCAACGGATGTATTAAAAGATGCAGAAACATATATGCGTGTCTATTTATGGGGCATGCCTTTCATTAGTATCTATAATTTTGGTACCGCTGTGTTTAGAAGTAATGGTAATACAAAAACGCCGCTAATAGGTCTAGTATTGGCAAGTATTGTGAATGTAGTATTGAATATCGTATTTGTTACTACCATGACTGATGGTGTAGCCGGTGTCGCTTTGGCTACGGTTCTATCTTTTGTGGTAGCCGCCACGTATGTGCTAGGAAGATTATATCAGTCTAACGAGACGATTGCTTTTCGTTGGCGCTTATTAGGAATTAATTTGTCTTTATTACAACCTATTGTTCGCATTGGCGTGCCTGCTGGATTACAAGGCGTTGTATTTTGCTTATCGAATATTTTAATACAAGAAGCAATTAATAGTCTAGGCCCTGATGTTATGGCCGCTTCGAGTATTTCTATAGCCATTGAAATGTTTATTTTTTGTATCATTATGGCTTTTTCTCAAGGAGGAACTACATTTATTAGTCAAAATTTTGGGGCAAAGCATATTAGGCGCTGTATACGGGTAACGGTGTGGTCTTTAGGCTTGGCATTTTTTTTCACCATCATAGCGTGTGGACTTGTTATGATATGGGCCGCAGACATCGCTGGATTTTTCAATCCAGATCCCACTGTGATTGCTCTTTGCGTATTGCGTATGACTTATGTAGTAGCCTTAGAACCGTTACAAGTGCTGATTGATGTACTAGCAGGCGCTATGCGTGGTTATGGATTGTCATTAGCACCGGCTATGCTTACGTTGCTTGGCATTTGTGGTGTGCGCATTATCTGGGTATATACAGTATTTCAAAGAGATCCGTCTTTTGAGCTATTGATGATGGTATACCCTATTAGTTGGGCCGTAGCAGGGGGCTTATTAATTTTGCTATATATGTACTTTACTCGTCATTTATTGACGTTTTTACAACGAAATCGATAATATAAAACATGCGAGTTGTAGACACATAAGTGTGTACAACTCGCATGTTTGCTTTTATAAGGAACTGCCGAACAGGTGGCATATTTATTCTGTTAAAATAGTGTATAACAGGTCAAGTATATCACTGCTTATACTAGGTAAATCGCAATCATACATAGTAAGTATGGGGCGTCAGAACTGATTGTGGTTTCTAATCAATTTGATGGTATCTATTCTTGCTTCATAGTAGAGATTGCAGCATCTTCTTGATGATCTGTAGTTTCTTTGGTAGATGAAGTATATTCATCAGAATGTGTTGTGAAAGCGTTTGCTACTTCTTTCGATGTTTTGGCATTTAATGAAGTAGGTCCTTGGATCGCCATGCTGAACCCTTGGCCGATTACTTCTGATGTGTCGGTAATAAACATAAATGCATAGGGATCGACTTCGTTGACCGCATTTTTGAGTTTAGCCACTTGCAATAGGCTTACAACGGTGAGAATGACTTCTTTCTTATCATGAGTATACGCGCCTTCACCAGATAGTAATGTAGCACTGCGACCAAGTTTGTGAATGATACTATCACAAATGAGATGTGGTTTATTAGAAATGATGAAGATAACTTTTCGCTTACTAAATCCCATTACGACACGATTCGTTAGTTCTCCCGTTAAAAATACATTAATGAGAGCGATAATGGCGAGTTCCACATTGGTAATATAGATAGCCATAGCAATGATTATACTATTAAGCATAAATGAAACGGAACCGATTTGTAAACCATAGTATTTGCGGATAATGAGCGCAATGGGGTCAAGGCCACCAGTATTTCCACCATAGCGATAGACGATGCCGAAACCAATACCAGCAATAATACCACCTGCCATGGAGGCGATAATGGGATCATGCACGACTTGATAGGCCGATAAAAAATGAAGGGCATCAATGGAAACGGATACGATAAGCGTGCCAATGATAGTCATCATAGTTTGCCAAGTGCCTAACCATCGATAAGCGGCATAGATAACGGGAATATTTAGGACCGCATTGATAATACCTACAGGAATATCGGTCACATAATAGATGAGTAGAGCCATACCACTCATACCACTACTGGTTAAGTTGGCAGGTATGATAAAGAGGTTCAGGGCAAATGAAAAAATGAGCGACCCTACCGTTGTAGCGAGTAGGGTAATAACTTTATCTTTCCAAAATAATGTCATAGGGCCTCCTATTATAATGTTATGAGTTACTTAGGTTAGCAGTATAGACAGGTCGTTAGCGTGTTATCTATTTTGCCTGTAATGCATTATGATACATAGACGATTAATATATGTCATGCTTTAAGTATAATAGAAAATTCGATTTGTTGCTACTGTATAGTATAGGCGAGTTAATGAGTAAGGAACTTATAGATTTGGATAAATATAACCATCAATTGGCATGGCATCCATGATTTCTACGTTGGTTACATAAGGACGAAGACGACCATGATTCATGCGTGTGTTAATATAACCTTTAACAGTAATCCAGGTTCCCTCTGGAAGTCGTTCATTATTTGGCGGTTCTGTCACCATACCAAATGAGGCTAAATCGGCAAGACAACAAATGAGCAATAAACGGGAAGTAGTAAACTCATTACCTGTTAATTCTGGCGATGAGTAGGATACAAAGCCAGTCATGACTACTTCATAGCCTTTAAATTCATCAACATTTTTAGTGATTTGTAAAATGGTTTTATAATAATTGTTACTATTTAATAAAATACGTTTATGTGTTCGATCAATACCGTCACCAGTGACCGCTTCTAGGTCGTAACCAAATGGTTTGTCGTCAATGGATACGACGGAAATTTCCTTGTTATCACTAGGAGAAGCGATGGCATAGTTAGGATATATGAGAAGTGGCACAGAGAGTAAAATTAGCGGTATTATACAAGTGAAACAATGCCAATATTTTTGCTGATATTGAACTGTAAATAGGCGTTTAGCTGACAGTAGACCCCATATAAATAATAAAGCTACAAAGAACCATAACCAATAGAAAGAGCGGGGAGATACTAAACTTTTATAGATACCACTTATAAGTAAGTAACTAATCAATAGGGCTAATAGTATGGATAGACAAGCTTCGCATAGTGCTTGTTTATTAATATGTGTTAATTTCATAATGATCACCTGTTAGTATATAGCTGTTGCACCATAATACGCGAAGAATAAAGAAGCAAAGAAACATACTATACATGTAGTAATGAATAGACGTATGATAAATGACTTTGGAAATGAACTAGATAGGATGAGAATATTTTTGACATCCATCATAGGACCTAGTAGTAAAAATCCCATAATTGCATTGAGTGGTAGATGGGTACTAAAGCTTTTGGCTACCATTGCATCCGATGTGGAACATAGAGATAGTAAACAAGCCGCTACCATCATACATAGAATGGATAGAGGAATATTGTTTTGTATGATCTTGGTGGTTACTGCATAGGTACCAAATACTTGGAATAGAGATGCCACCAATGAACCGACAATCATAAAAGGAGCCATATTGTAAAATTCTTTACGGCTATGTAGTATGAGTTGCTGCCAACGCGATGGTTGTTTATTGTCAAAGTCCCAGGTGGTAGCGTAGGATTTACGCATGGATTGAGCTAGATTGTCTGGTGTAAGTCCTCGATAGCGACTAAAGGTAGCACTAATTATGATGGCCCCTAGTATACCTAGCACTAAACGCCAAATCACTATTTCTGGTTGTCCATTAAAAGCGTAGTAGGTAGCTAGTATGGCAATTGGATTGGTAATAGGACTAGAGAGCATGAACATCATGGCTACGGGCACAGGGACACCTTTAGCGACTAAGCTTTTAAAAATGGGAATCGTCCCACAGTCGCATACAGGAAAGATGGCACCACTTAGTATAGCAACTAGATAGCCTTTAATAGGATTTCCAGACAATAATTTTTCTAAATAGCGAGGTGGAATCAGAATCTGTAAAAACCCAGATACGATGGCTCCTGCTGCTAGAAATGGTAGGGCTTGTAATAAAATGGATGTCCAAATTAGTAGCATTTTATATATGTTTGCTATAGAGGCATTTGGCATATATAGTAAAGCACCTATATAGGAAATAGCTAATAGCAAGGCGAGCAGCAAGGGACGCGATAGATGAGATTTACGAACCTTAAAAATCGGTTTTTCATTCTCTCTATACGTGGATTGACGAGGTGGTAAGTTTTCTATATCGTGCCATGTATAGATAGGTCGATTATGAGCCATCTTTTGTAATAGGGTTGGCACTTTTTCCGTTGTCATAACGATTAGTACATCTGCTTGTTCTAGTTGGCTAGTAGGGGCATTTCCTGTTAAACCAAGCATATGCTCACAATAGCTAGTTGTTGTAACATAATATACTTGTGATAGTGAAAAGGCGGCTTTCATAGTCGGTAAGGCGCATAAACGTTCCAACAAAGAAAAATCTGCCATACCATTCCATTCAATCCACACTTCTTGAATATAATTATGTGCTATATATTCTGTAAGTTGCGTAGTAATCGTGTGGAGTGAATCGTCGGTAGGAATCGGCAATGATAGAACGTGTTTTTCATCTATCGTTGCATGGCCTTGTTCACACTGACCAATTAATATACGCGACGCACTACGCGCGTTAGTCATTGCTTTTAAGCACGTAGTTTTTCCCGTACTGAGAAACCCCATGACTACATAGAGAGGAATTTTTTTATTGTTATAACTCATAAGGCATCATCCCATACAGCATGCACCTCATCTTCTGATAAGTGAGAACCGATAATAGTTAGACTGTTACCAGCAATGTCGATAGGTGCATCACTTATAGCATGTCCATTGTACTGAAAGCTCCTATAACCCTCTGGTGTAGGTAGAATTCCCTTTATACGAAGAATATGGTGAGGCCATGCATGTATTAGTTGCTCTATAGCAGCTATGAAGCTGCTAGTTGCGTGCGGATGCTGGATAGTTAGCGTAATCGCAGCAAACACGTCATGGGCCATATGCTCATGGGAATGCTCGTGATGATCATGGTGCTCGTCGTGGCATCCGCAGTTCGTGATGATCATGGTGCTCGTCGTGGCATCCGCAGTTATGATCATGGTGCTCGTCGTGGCATCCGCAGTTATGATCATGGTGCTCGTCGTGGCATCCGCAGTTATGATCATGGTGCTCGTCGTGGCATCCGCAGTCATGATTATGGGTGCCATCATTGTCAGCTTGATGCGGGCCATGGTTGTGGGTCTCTGTATGAGAAGAGCTTGTTTTCTCCGTAATAGACGCATTATCATGGGACGCAGGGCCCATTAGATAGTCATAGAGTGAAATGTCCTGCCATGATTCTGTGTGAATGGGAGCAACATGATTAATGTCTTGTATACCATCAATTAATTCTTTCGTTTGTGCTGGCAATACATGAGCTTGACTAAGAAAAATATGATGGGCATAGGTTAATTGATTTTTGTAAAATTCGCCAAAATTCCGTAGTAATAATGTACCTTGTTGTGCATCGGCAATAGTGATTATATAATCTACAGATACTTTTTCTTCTAATTCCTTAGAGCTACAGGCTTGTATAATGTCTGATAGTTTGGCGACGCCAGATGGTTCGATAATTAATAAGTCAATCGGCTGATCGGTTGCTTGTAATGCTTGTAATACAGATGTTTTAAAATCACCTGCTAGACTACAACAAATGCAGCCAGAGGTGAGTTGTGTTAATTGAATACCTGTATTTGATAATATATCAGCATCATAACTAACACGACCAAAATCATTTTCTAGTATCATTAGGCGCTCTGGTGCTGGATATTCATTAATGAATTGTTGAATGAAAGTCGTTTTGCCGGCTCCAAGAAAGCCAGATATAATCATAATTGGTGTTTTCATACATATTTCTATACTAGGTAATTAGTATAGCTCCTTTCTATAGTATATAATAACAAATTACTCATGATAGTAAAGGATAAACTCTGTAGAGATTATCGTATGTAGGATTACAATAGACTATCTTTATGAACGTTATATCCCTATCACTTGTATGTTAGTATATGGTATGCTTGAGAAAATTATATAGTCTTTCATTAGAAGGATTATATAGTTAATAGAATACCTTTATTATTATATACCTATGTAACGAGTAGAATCTATGGAGAACTGAATAATTTTGATAGGCCCATAGTGTTGATAGTGTGTTGGGGCTGTTATTATTAAAAGTGTCTTCTAGACGTGCAGGTTTTACGTTCTCATCGCTCAATATGTGGGATGAGAGCATGGCACTTTTTATGGAGTCTATTTTGTTATATGTATCTATTGGGGGGCGTAGATGGATACAAAGTCCTATGACAATGAACACTGGCATACATCATTATACTTTGATGTATGCCAGTGTTCTTATGTATTGTGGATAAGATTAGCGATTACAGCTTATCTATATGATACAGTATTTTTTTGAAAATTTATCTGTTATAGCCTATGCCATGTGAATGAGTAATAACTACCGCCTAGTTATTATTTATTTGTGTTAGAGAAAGATTTAGATCCTGTTTTTTCTTTTGGTAATGTTAAACAGAGTAAGCCGGCTACAAACATAGCGGCCCCCATAATGTAATAACCAAGATTAATATTTCCCGTATATTGTTTAATGATACCTAACATGTAAGGCCCCACTAATCCGCCTAGATTACCAGAGGAATTAATGAGTCCCATGGCACCAGCAGCGGCCGCTCCTGATAAGAAGGCGGTAGGAACGGTCCACCATATGCCCATGCCACCATATACGCCAACGGATGATAAACAAATGCAAATTAAGCTTACTAATGGCGTAGGTGCTAGTGGTGTAGTAGCTAAGCCGATAGCACCTACAAATAGTGTAAGGGCGATGTGCCAACGTTTTTCACCAGTTTTTGTGGAAGAATGACCACACCATAATTGAATTATCAAGGCTGCTATCATAGGAAAGACGATGGACCAACCAACTAAACTAGGGGACCAACCGGATAAATTTTTTAGTACTTGAGGCATCCAAAAACTAAAACCCCAAAATCCGACAACCCATAAAAAATAAATTACGCATAATTTTAATACTGTAAGGTCTGTTAATGCTTGCCATATGGTATATTTTTTTTGACTTTGTTTTTTTGCTTCTTCCTTTGCTAATTCAACAGCCATATAGTTTTTTTCAGCATCTGTTACCCATGAAGCTTCACTAGGGTGCGCTTTCATCCAGAAGGCAAAAATGAATGCAAATATAATGGCTGGCACAGCCTCGATAATGAATAATGTTTGCCAACCGTGTAAACCAAATAAATCCATTTCTAATAGTGTACCAGCTAAGGGCGCGCCGATAATAGAAGAAAATAGTAGAGACGTTAGCATATAGGAAATGGCTTGTGCCCGTTCTGATGGTACATACCAGTTTGGAATTAATAGGGAATAGATGACGGGGTAGAGTGATGCTTCACATAGGCCTAATAAAAAGCGATATAGGTAAAATTCAAATTGCGTGCTCATAGTTGTCATTAGTATGCAGACTAATCCCCAACTAAACATAATGCGAGCTACCCATTTCATAGGATTAAATTTAGAGGCTAGTATAGAAGCAGGTACTTCAAAGACTACATAGCCGATAAAAAATATGCTGGCCCCAGCGCCAAATACTTCTGGCGATAACCAGGATAAGGTATCTTTCATGGTCATTGCGGCATAGGCAATATTAACACGATCTAAAAAAGCGATAATGGATACGAGAAATAAAGGTAAGATAACATGTAACAAACGACGTCTTCTAAAATCTTTATGATCGATTGTTACCACCGATGATTGACAATTTCCCGCTTGGGTTGGTTGTTCCATATACAGGACCTCCTTATACAATTCATACTATAGTCATACATCAAAAATATAGTAGGTTGAACGAAAAGAGGTCTTGTGGACCTAATTTGATGGTTGGATAAACCTTTATGGTGAAAGATGCTGTATATATCTTATGGATATGGACAGCAAGGTCGAACAAATCACTATTTTTTTATTATAACAAGGGGTATCAAATATTTCAAATCTGAAAGATAAAAATAGGTACTACATAGTTTCTCTTATGGTCGATGCACTAGCAGTATGTGAAAGACTGTTTATAGTGTATAATAAATGGTGTTGTTTTATGTATTATTATATTTATATTGTTTGACTAGAAGAAGTACAACTTATTTATAGATTGTGTAAGGGTAGTCATTATAGATAGAGAGACAAGGAGATAATCATGGTGATGGTAAAGACCAATGAATTACTTCGTAAAGGGGAAGTATTATTTTTATCCTATCAATTAGAAGAGGCGTATGCTATTTTTTCTGAACTGGCACAGGAAGGAGAGCCTCGGGCTATGTATTTTATTGGGGAGTTATATTGGCAGGGGTTTGGACTCGCTTCGGTGAATCACGTTATGGCCTACGAGTGGTATAAAAAAGGTGCTAAATTAGGAGATCCCTTGTGTCAACTTTGTACGCTGTTACATATGGAATTAGATAGCAAAAAGGATAGTAAGGACGAAAAAATTCAGGAAAAGATTAGCGATTTGCTTCCTACGCTAGAAAATATGGCGAAAGCGGGAGATGCTTTTGCACAATATGAGTTGGCTAGTGTATATGCAGGGAAAAGTGGTACTACGATACATCATCATAGAAGTACACATTGGATGCAATTAGCAGCTAGTCAGGGACACTATGGTGCTATGAGTGAACTAGTTAAGTCTGCTTATGCGGATAAACGATTTGACGATGCCTTTGTTTGGTGTGATAAGTTGGCCCATATGGGGCGTGTGCACGCTATGTATAGTTTATCTACATTATATAAAGAAGGCCTAGGTTGTGATAAGAGTGAACAACAGGCAGCTATATGGTTAGAAAAAGCTGCTACGGCAGGATATGCAAAGGCGCAAGTCGAACTAGCTGCCTATTATGAAGAGCAAGAAGATGAAGATAGCGCTCTATTTTGGTATGAAAAAGCAGCAGAACAAGGTGTTCTTTCTGCTCAGGTTGAAGTTGCTTATGCATACATGGGAACTACTGTAGTCGCTGCTAATCATGAAAAAGCTTGTTATTGGGCTAATCAGGCAGCAAAACAAGGAAGTAGGGACGGTAAATTCTTGCTAGCTCAATGTTATTGGGAAGGGTTGGGCGTAGATATGAATCATGCGTTGGCAGATAATTTATTAACTGAATTAGCAAATACGCAGGAAGCAGATATTGTATATAGTGTGGCTCGTATGTATGCTAAGTATGGGGTGGAGGAAAAAGCACAGACCTACATGATACAAGCGGCAGAACTTGGATCTAAAGAAGCCAAAACTGTTATAGCTACGAATTATGAAACTAAATAAGGAATAAATTTTCTTTATATAGAATATAGTGTTACCTGGGTCATAGTGTGTGATAAGAAACATGATGATGAGGGTATAGTATTTACAAATCCATATATAGACAACCTTTTTAGAGATTGCCATAGATATACTGACCCGTTAATGTATGGTGTATACATGGAGAAATCAGTAAATAATAATTGTATTTTTACAAATTTTTATAGTATAATATAAAAAATAGTAATACGTTCTATAGAAAAAGTTATAACTCTATTCTTTATATAGTAGAACCTAGATTTAGGTGTACATGTGAAGTGAGTGTAATTTTATATAGAGGTTGCTATGAAGTAATTATGCATTATGTGTGCGAGGGAGGTATAAATTATGGGTGGCGAAGCATTACTAATTAAAGTAAGCAGCGTACAAGCTGTAGCATTAGCCTTTGTAACATATTACATTGGCGTTTGGATAAAAAGTAAATTTATAACACTACAAAAACTAAGTTTACCATCAGCTGTCATCGGAGGGTTACCGTTTGCTCTTATTCTTTCTATATTACGAGTATATGGCATTTTAACAGTTGAATTTGATAATGCCCTTTCTACAGTAGCTTTATTGGTATTCTTTACATCGATTGGTATGATGGCAAGCCTTAAATTAATTAAATATGGTGGTATGGCACTGATTGTGTATTTATTGGTATCGACTGTACTAGGGTTTTTCCAAAATTTATTGGGAATGAGCATTGCTGGTGCAATGGGAATTGATCCGCATTATGGTATCTTGGCTGGTGCCGTATCGTTAATGGGCGGCCTTGGTACATCGGCAGCATTTGGTCCTTATTTTGAAGAAACGTACGGTATTACAGGAGCCACTACTGTGGCGATTACATCAGCTACTTTTGGTATGGTGATTGCTTTAGTACTAGGTGGACCATTTGGTGAATTTTTAATAAAAAAATACAAAATTGCTACACCAGGACATCATAGTGATGATGATACGCATTTAGAACCACATGTGTATGATATGTCGATTTTGGAAGAAGAAGAAACTACAGATGTTAATGGTACATTAAAAGCATGTGCCTTTGTATTCTTGGCTGTAGGGTTAGGTGCTATTTTAAGTTCCTATTTAAATGAGCTTATTACCTTACCAGCGTATATTGGTGCCATGTTAGTGGCAGCGGTTATTCGTAACATTGGTGATTTTACTGGCAAATACCGCGTGCAAGGCGGCGGATTGAATGTAATATCTGAAGTGGCATTAACCGTGTATGTAACTATGGCGATTAACAGTTTGAAACTATATGAACTTGTTAATTTAGCAGGTCCTCTTATTCTTATACTAATAGGTCAAACTGTGTTAATGATTCTATTTGCATGGTTAGGGTACTTCTTATTATTTGGTAAAACCTATGATGGAGTCATGCTTGGTGTAGGTGGTATCGGCTTTGCTATGGGTGCTACAGCCAATGGATTGGCTAATATGCAAGCGTTAGCTGAAAAATATGGGCCATCACCACGAGCGTGGTTGATTGTATCGTTAGTAGGAGCCTTTTTAATCGATTTTATTAACGCCATTATCATCACTTGGATGGGGGCTTGGTAATTCTTATAATCTATACAGATTATGAGTACTTAATCGCCTTTACTTACTATAGTATCCACATATGTAGTAAGATACGTATAGCGTAGATGATTGATTAATAGGATTATAAAAACGTTGAATTGCATAGTAATAGTAGTAACTATTACTCATGTAACTCAACGTTTTTTTAGAATTTTTATTTTATTTATATCCTTATGGTATTGATTGTGAGGATATGATAACACATTAACTTGGTTGGTAATTTGATTTTATGAATCATCCTTGGAAATACACTCATGCAATCGTTTGATTTCATTTGCATTGTGTATGTAGTGATACCTTTCGTTGGTGATATAGTTTCACTTGCCTATTAGTTTACAGACCGTATCATTTTATGAATATTAGGTAGAGGATATATTCCATATGTCTGTACATACTAATATAAGAATGTATCACTTTGACGATGTACGTGTATTATGATTTCTTTTACATGTAGCAATAATGAGTCATTGCCAGCTGGTATCATCTGGACTATCGCATTGATGTATTGGAGATGCTCTTACAAGTCTATATTTTTATAGTAGTATTTTATACGTTTTTGGAGCATCATGTATAATCTATTTCTTATATATGTGTATTATTAGAGGAAACTATAGTAAAATAAATACAGAGTTTTGCATCATTGTATCTAAGCTGTGTTATACACAACTTAGAAAATCGTATGTACTCTGAAATGGTATAGGTATATGATAGTTATATCATGTTAGAATAATTAATAATAAGTATGGATGTAAGTCAGTATAAGGTGATAGCATATGGTTCAGAATAGTCAACGAAATATAACGATGCTCATGGATTTATATGAGCTAACCATGAGTAATGGATATTTTTCTGATACGTATACAGATGAACAAGTTGTATTTGATGTATTTTATCGAAAAAATCCAGATAATGCAGGATTTTCCATCTTTGCAGGGTTAGAACAAGTGATTGAATATATAGAAAATTTACATTTCGATGAAGAAGAAATTGCTTATTTGCGATCCTTGCAGATTTTTAAGGAAGAATTCTTGACCTATTTATCGACCTATCAGTTTAGAGGACATATTGAGGCGTTACCTGAAGGGACGATTATGTATCCCCATGAGCCTATTTTAACGGTAACGGCATCGGTTATTGATGCACAATTAATCGAAACGGCAGTATTAACGATATTAAATCATCAATGTTTGATCGCCACTAAGGCACAACGTATTGTGAAAGCTGCTGCAGGTCGTGGCGTAGCTGATTTTGGTGCACGGCGTGCTCATAATGTGGATGCTGCAGTGTATGGGGCTAGAGCTGCGTATATTGGTGGTGTTGCTAGTACGGCTACAGTATTAGCAGGACAGATGTTTTCAATTCCTGTGAGTGGTACTATGGCGCATAGTTGGGTTATGTATTATGGTGATGAATATGAAGCGTTTAAGCAGTTTGCCAGTGTATATCCTGATGCCACTATTTTATTAGTTGATACATATGACGTACTACATTCTGGTATACCGAATGCTATTAAGCTAGCGAAAGAAGTGTTAATACCACAAGGAAAACGATTACAAGGTGTACGATTAGATTCTGGGGATTTGGCGTATTTGTCACAAAAAGTGAGAGTTATGCTCGATGAAGCAGGACTTTCAGATTGTAAAATTATGGCCTCTAATAGTTTAGACGAATATACAATTCGATCCATTTTACAACAAGGTGGTGCCATCGATGGATTTGGCGTAGGTGAACGATTAATTACGGCTAAATCAGATCCTGTATTTGGTTGCGTTTATAAGATGGCTAGCGTGAAACGAAATGGACAATGGGAACCGCGTATCAAGGTGTCTGAAAGTATTGAAAAGATAACCAATCCTGGACGAAAAGCATTATATCGTGTGTATGATGCTAAAGGATTTGCCATTGCTGATTTAATTGCCTTGGCAGATGAAACCGTATCTATGTCTGCACCATATCGCTATATTCATCCGCAAAAACCATGGAAAGAGATGTATTTTGAAAACTGTACGGTAAAACGATTGCAAGTGCCCGTTATCGATGGGGGAAAACGAGTATATCCTAAGCAGTCGCTTGCGGACATAAGAAAGTTTGTACAGCATCAAATTGATCATGAAATTTGGCGAGAAGAACAGCGATTTGAAAATCCTCATATTCATTATTTAGATATGTCACCTTCTTATTATGCTATGAAAATGAATTTACTTGATAAGGTAGATAAACACTAATTACATAGATACATACAAAATTGTTACTCATTGATAGGAATGTGAATCATATAAAAATGGTGATAAATAGTATATAATGGAGAGTAAGATGTTAAAAAATGCAAAAGAAACAGCCTTAGCTATCGAAATGTGGATTCGTAATTATTTTGATGCCGCAGGGGAACATACGAAAGCAGTTATTGGCCTATCGGGTGGTAAAGATTCTAGTGTAGTAGCAGCCTTATGTGTGGCCGCTATAGGTAAGGAACGTGTCATTGGTGTTTTAATGCCGAATGGGGAACAACGTGATATTGCCGATGCTCATCGAGTAGCCAATCATTTAGGCATTCAGACAGTAGTTATTAATATTGCATCTGGAGTTAACAGTATGTGTGACGCTATCGAGACGGGCTTGAAGCAATCACCTAGTATGTGTAGGAATCTGATGAATATAGAAACTGAGTCGAAAGGGTCTACACTCTTATCAAAAGATACAATGATTAATTTACCAGCTCGTATGCGTATGCTTACTTTATATGCAGTAGCCCAGTCTTTACAGGGAGGCGGTAGAGTAGCTAACACGTGTAATGCTTCGGAGGATTATGTAGGGTATTCTACGAAATATGGTGATAGTGCTGGTGATTTTAGTCCATTGCAACATATTTTAGTAGAAGAAGTGCGTCAGTTAGGAGAAGTACTAGGCTTGCCGTATGAGTTAGTGTATAAAGCTCCATCTGATGGGTTGAGTGGCATGACAGATGAAGATAAATTAGGATTTACCTATGAAGCATTGGATCGTTATATTGTCACTGGACAATGTGACCAGGCTAATTTACAAGCGAAAATTGATCGATTGCATGAAAGTAATTTACATAAATTGCAAGTCATGCCGGCGTTTATATTAGACCCATCTAGTCGATTGCGTGAGTAAAGAAATATAGTAGTTTGCAGTGCTTAATGGGGGTTATGATGACAACTGTTAATCAGGTTAGGGGATGGGAGCATTTGAAAGAAATAGAGCATATAGATGAACATCGACGTATCGGTGTTTTTGGAGGGACCTTTAATCCTATTCATATGGGACATCTGATGATTGCTGAGTTTGCTACAGAAGCATTTGGATTAGAAACAACTATTTTTGTGCCTACTGGTAGTCCACCACATAAAGATGTTGCTATAGTGAGTGCAGTAGATCGATACCAAATGACAGCGCTCGCAATTCTTGATAATCCACGATTTACAATATCTGATATAGAAATACAGCGAAGTGGTGTATCATATACAGTTGATACAATCCGTGAATTGAAAAAACAGTATCCTAAGGGAACAGAATTTTATTTCATTTGTGGTACTGATTCGATTCAAGATTTACCAAATTGGAAATTTAACAGAGAATTATTAGAACAGGCTTATTTTATAGGTGCCACTCGCCCAGATGGGTCAGATTTTATTGGCAATATTATTGATTATTTTGGCGCATTAGGAAAAGAAAAAATTCATTTATTGGAAGTGCCAGAATTGGCATTATCTGCTACTGTTTTGAGAGAGAGACTTAAGGCGGGACAATCTGTTCGCTACATTGTACCAGATGTAGTGATTCGATATATTGAAGAACATAGTTTATATAGTGGAAATTTACAGATAGAGTATTTTCTATGAAAGAAACAGAATTATTTTATGAACAGCCCTTTACGATGATTGGGCGTAAAATGAAATTATTAGTGGATACAGGCCGCTTATTATTAGAAAAAGGGTCTGATACAAATCATTTGATACGAGATGTAAAACGAGCCGCAGTATTTATGGGGATGCATGAAGATGATGTACATGTTCATGTCACTCATAATACAGTTATGGTGGCGATTACGACGGAAGATCGGTCCTATACATCGTTTACCAAGACTACATCCCATAGTGTAGATATGACTAAGTTGTCGGCGTTGAGTAAATTATCGTGGCGTGCGTTGGAGAATCGTTATACACTAGATGAATATGAAGCGGAATTAGAACGTATTGAACATATTCCATCTCACTATCCATTAATACTACGATTTTTGTCAGCAGGTATGGCCTGTGCAGGATTTTCCATATTATTTGGTAGTAGTTATTTAGCAGCTATGATAACGGCTGTTTGTGCTACTATTGCGTATGCTATGCGTCGCGCGTGTGAACACTTAAAGTTTAATGGATTTATTAATATAGCCATTGCAGCCTTTGTAGCAACTGCATTAGCAGGGCTTTCTTGTTATGTGGTGGGAGATATTACCACTATGACCTATGCCATGATTTGTGCTAGTTTATTTTTAATTCCTGGTGTACCATTGATGAATGCCGTTAATGATTTGCTCAATGGATTTACAATTTCTGGTGTAGGGAGAGCCGTTTTTACCTTACTTATTGTAGGGTTTTTAACATTTGGTATTGTTGTGGCCATACATTTGCAACCGCAGGGGAATATTAGTCAATTACCTATTTTACCTACCTTTGTGTCGCCTATTCATATTATAGCTGGAGGTATTTCAGCCTTAGGTTTTTCTACGTTGTTTAATACGCCAGTGCGCTTGTTGCCTTTTGTTACTTGTGGTGGCGCATTAGCGGTAGCTATACGTAATATACTATTAGTGTCGATGTCGTTTGGTTTGGTATCCGCCTCTTTGGTGGCTACCGTTGTAATCAGTGTAGTTATGATATTCTTGGCAAAAAAGGGGAATACGGCAGTATCAGTCTTATCGATTCCGTCAGTGATTCCCTTAATTCCAGGAGTGTTATTATATCGCTTTGCTTATGCGATTATGCAAATTAATGGATTGGATCCGAATGGATTTTTACAAGCAGAGCAAGCTGGATTTACAGGAATTATCACCATCTTTTGTATGACCATAGGTGTAGCAACACCTACTTTGTTTGGCAGCAGCATTATGAATCGTGATAAAAGTGAACGGGTGCATATGCTTGTAGAAACTCGTCGTAAACAAGATTCTTTACATTCGTAGAATATGGTGTCCCTAATTTGTATGTACAAGGCTCTTTAGCAGAGATTTATCATTGATATGGTTAAGAAATCGTTTTATGAGTAATCATGAGGATGATAGATATATAGATATCTAACATCCTCATGGTTACTCTATTTATATAGGGAAATGTGAGAAAGTGAAAATTTAGTGTTATGTCATGATGTCTTATATCTATATTCTATATAGAGTGTGTAGGTGCAATAATTGATATTAGATTAGTAGGCACGGTATCTATATTTCATATAGAATGTGTAGGATAGATACTTTCAAAATAGGTGTGACTTTGTTATAATACACTTGATTGAATAAAATCGATATAAAGATATATGTTAGAAACATACATGTGTAGTATCTGACTGTATAGTTCATAGTTGGCTAGTCTGTTATGCATAGTGTGTTTGTGGATATAGTTATTGAATGCGTAGACGAATCACTTGACGGTCGTGTTTTGTAACGTGTGATTGGTGTATATAGCGACTGTGAATGTGGTAAAAACGCGGGCAATAGAGAGTCTAAGTAGTAGAGCTAGTATTAGTTTATTAAATCCTATCGTGAGGTCATGGATAGTAGCAAATTGTATATAGTATATAACATGATGAGAGTATATCGTTTCTATGATGAGTAGCGCAGTATGTGTGAATCGTGCTCTAGGAGGTGCGCCTGTGGATGAATCAAAAGTGATACAAATGTTACAAATCAATCCAAGAGGATTAGAAAATATTTCAGATGCAACGGAAGCAATGCAACTGGCTGCAGTCACTACGAATGGATTAGCGTTAGCCTATTGTCATAATCCGTCTGACCGGGTGGTGATGGCAGCCATTGAAGAAAATGGCAGAGCGGTAGAATATATTAAGCACCCCAGTGAAAGTATATTAGAATTTGTGATTGATAAAGGGTGGAATTATTTGGAATATATAGATAGTCCATCAGAAGCAATTGTGAAACGTGCATTAGCACAGTCTGGTTGGGCTATCAAATACGTGAAGAATCCTAGCGAAGAGTTACAATTATTAGCAGTAGAAACTAATTTTGATGCGATTCAATATATAAAAAATCCATCGCAACAGGTACAAGAAATGGCTATCCGTCATAATTATCAAGCCCTTCGGTATATCAAAGTTCCTACCTTTGCTTCGGAATGTTTAGCGGTTAGAGAACATGAAAAGGCTATGCGATTCATTAGTGATTTAACGATGGAAAAAGTATTACAATTATTGGCTGTAAACAGTTTGATTATTAAATATGTGCCACATAATTTGTTGCCACCTGTAGAAGCGATAAGAAAGGCGTTGGCTACGGCATTAGGAGAGGAATCAGTTTGTGAAACCTATGTAAGACAATTTATGACTGTTTTTACCTTGGATGATGGACAGGGAAACTCATTGATTAATAAATTGGCACTTGTAGATACATATGGTAGTGCTAAGGCGAAACGTATTGCTATGGATGAGCGACTAGCATTTAAATAAGTAAGGAAGATGAATTATGAATTTTAGTGAAACAATGCAAAGTTTAAATATTGTGCTAGAGGCTCGACAAGTGCCTTTACTCGTGGGCGGCACAGGGATTGGTAAAACCTCATTAGTAGCGAAGGTGGCATTGACTCATGGATGGACATTGATTACGATTGATGGCAATTTGTTGAAAGAAGGGGAAATTGGCGGATTACCTACTGTTAAGACGCATAAAAAAAGAAATGCGTCCGGTGACGTAGAGGAAGAGAAGATAACTGTATATGCCATTCATCATAAATTGTATGAGGTGGATCAAGCCGTTTCACAGGGGCAATCTGTCATATTATTTATTGATGAAATTAATCGTTGTGAACATGCAGTGCAACAAGAATTAATGAACTTGATTTTGAATCGAGAAATTAATGGGTATCAGTTGCCGGAGAAAGTTCATATTGTGGCAGCTATGAATCCAGTTAACTCCTATGATTATGAAGTGACTGAAATGGATGGAGCACAAGAAAACCGCTTTGTTTGGTTATATATGGAAGCGGATTATAAACAATGGCTTGATTGGGCCGTAGCAGCAGGAATTGAAGAACGGGTCATGGAATTTATTTCCACATTCCCTGAGTATTTGAATAAAGTCAATGAAGATGATATTAATGCGACACCACGTAGTTATGAACGCATATCTAATTTATATACGATTTATAAAGCGAAGAAAGAAACAATTCCTCGGTCTGTATTTTTTAATTTGGTTCGCGGCAATGTAGGGTCTATCATTGCAGAAGAGTTTGTCAATTTTGTGGAATCTGAGTATCAACCACTAGTATCTTATGAAGATGTATTTGAACAACCTACTTGGTCTAGCTCTATGGAAAAGAGAATCCGTGAAGAAAGTCATACGCGTTTATATTTAGCAGCACGCAATATACTAACACAATTAGAACAGCGTATAAAAGACAAAGAAATAGATGCACCAAAAGCGATAGAAAGATTGGTAGCGTTTCTTCGTGCTTATCCTGTAGATTTGCGTATTGCTGTTATGAAGAGTATAAAACAAGACATGCCTCATGTATATAATCAAGCACAATATGATGCAGCCTTTGTGGATATATTCTTTGCAGCTTATCGATAAGAGGTATAACTATGAATCTATACATGGCAGATATGCTCTTAGAAGAGGCGAGAGCTATAGTAAATGACTATGAGAAAAGTCAGGCTCATATTGTTCCTCATGTAGAGTTTGATGTGCTTGGCACTATGACAGCGAATGTGGAAAAAGATCCATTGGTTGTGCCGGAGAGTTATAAAAGAAAAGTACTAGATTATCTACATCAGTTAAATTTACGACTTATGGATGGAACGGATAATTTTTATGGATACTTTTTTCTTCAAATGCAACATGATGTGCGTTTTGATATAGCTAGTCCTACAGGAATTGCTTTTAAAAAAACAAAATATGTGTTATATATTAATCCTTTGCAATTTTTTGCCTTATCGCATCTACAAATGGAGAGTGCTATTAAGCATGAAATTTTACATATCGTATCGCTTCATTTGTTACGTGTACGTGATTTGGATGCTAATTATAGTCAATTGGCTATTAATTTAGCTATGGATGTGGTGGTGAATACACAATTAACATCATTGCCACCTGATGCAGTTGATTTAACATGGGTGAATCGTCAATTTAGAATATCCTTGCGCCCTTTTAAAACACTTGAATATTATGTGGAGGAAATTCAAAAAGCAATTCACACGAAAGATGGCGTTGATGCAGCAGGGGCATCTGTTGCTGTTGCTGTACATGAGGAAGCTAGTGAGATTTCTACACATTTGGATCCACGTCGCATGCACGATATATGGATGGAATGTGATGATGTATCGGAAGAAATGATAGAGACATTTACAGAAACATATATTGATGCGGCTACAAAAGGAGAACTAACGGGGTATTTAGCCAATCAAATAGCTATTATTAAAGATAGAAAAGATACATTACCATGGCACTATTATTTAAAAAAAATAGTGGGAACTGTAACAAATGCTCATAGAAAGACGACAACACGACGTCATAGACGACAGCCAGAACGACTTGATTTGAGAGGTACATTGCGAAATCATCGTGCTAAGATTGTAGTAGCCCTTGATACGAGTGGCAGTATTAGTAATCACGAGTTTATGGCGGCTATGGAAGAGGTCTTTCAAATTGTTAAGAATTACAATCATGAAATTACGATTGTAGAATGTGACAATGCGATTCGTCATACGTATCGTGTGAAAGATGTTAAGCAGTTGGAAGAACGACCTGCTAAACGAGGTGGCACAGCATTTAGTCCCGTAATTACATACTGTAATCAACAGTCTATCGATTTGTTGATTTATTTTACTGATGGAGAAGGTGAGACTTCTTTAGTTGTACCACCTAGAGGTTATCGCGTATTATGGGTATTAACGGGACGATCAAAAGGATTATCGCTCGATACCTCCTATGGATTAGTTAAACAATTGCGTCTTGTTCCAGAAACAGAAGACACGGTAGATTTTTCTGATTTGCGGACAAGTGGATATTCTATGGCAAATCAACCACGAGATGCAGATATTATGTAGATTGTATAAAGGGTAGATCCACTATATATAGTGCTTCTATGCCCCTTGTGCATGACATTCTTTTGTTGCGCGGGAAATGAGGGACTACGCTTTTCATACTTTAAAGAAGAGGTACACTAGGTAGGTCATCCGTTTACTGTCACCATACAGCAAGAAAGTACTGAATTTGGGTGGTAAGTTCTGGTCTCTAAGGTGTCAGTATATATAGAAAAATGTTTTGTGTACTAGTTGGTGCGCATCTATTAGTGTGGATAGTGTATAGAGCAATAAAAAAACAGCCCCGAGAGAGTGTGGACTGTTTTTTTATATGCTTTGTGTTATTGGAGAGTAGATTTCTTAGGAATGTACAAAGAAATCTAGTTGAGAGAATCATAATAATGAGAGCATCATTATGACTATGAATTATATAATCGATAGTATATAATTCAACTTTCACACACATTATAACGCTCGTTACAGGATTATAAAAATGGCAAAAAATTATTATATACATAAAAGTTTGTTATAGATATAATAGATGTAAGAGAGGGGATAGTGGGCTATGGATATACTCCTATATGGGAGCTAGTAGAATTGGTTGTATTGTAGTATAGGATGAGTGTTATATGGATAGTAAAAAATGTGAAGCCTTTTTAGCAGCCATTGATTATGGGAGCTTGACTGCTGCTGGTGATGCCTTGGGGTATACACAACCTGGCATTACACGCATGATTAATACGCTAGAAGAAGAATTAGGATTTAAGCTGTTTGTGCGAACTAAAAAAGGTGTGTCTGTAACACCTAATGGAGAAATTATGATTCCCGCATTTCGTGAAATCGTGAGAGCACAGAGGGTGGCGGAAGAATTAGGGTCTACTATACAAGGCATGTTAAGTGGTGTATTGACGATTGCCGCCTATTATAGTATTTCTGCAGTGTGGTTGCCTGCAATTATTCAGCGATTTCAAAAAGATTATCCTTATGTAATCATTCGCGTTAACGAGGGAGGGAATCGAGAAATTGCACAATGGTTACATGATAAATCTGTAGATTTAAGTTTTGCGGCACAACCAAGTGAGAAGGTGCCATGTGATTGGATTCCTTTGGTTCAAGACGAAATGGAAGTGTGGTTACCGATAGATCATCCAGCGACAAAAGCAGCATCATTCCCTATTGAAGAGTTAAATGGTGCTCCCTTTATTATGACCTCAGCAAATCAAGATACAGAAATTGATCGTTTGTTAGCGAAAGAATCATTAATGCCAGATATTAAATTTTCTACTAAAGATTCCTTTACAACCTATTGTATGGTAGAAGCTGGCTTGGGAATTAGTATGAACAATCATTTGATTTCACAGAAATGGTCAGGGCAAGTGAAACAATTGCCATTTAATCCACCTCACTATGTAGAACTAGGGTTAGCCATTCCTGATTTAGAAGAAGCTTCACCGGCAACGAAAGTATTCATTGACTATGTGAAATCCTTCTTAGAAACGATCAAATAATCTGTGCTAGCGTTTTTCCTCTTCCACTCGTGATGCGTGTGAGAGAATGCGTAACCTACATTAGTTTATGATAGTTTGACTTGCCTTCACATGTATGAAAAAAATATGATAAGTCGGATTAACATCATGGTTAGGAATTAGAAAGCGTTAGGATAGACATAATGACAGATAGCGCATAGAATGCGCTATCTGTCATCTAGTACGTTCATTATATATGTTTGGATACCATAAAACCTGTGGCTTGTTGATTAGCCATGATAACCATATCAGAAATTTGAACCCGTCGTGGCTGGTTTACTACATAGAGAATTGTATCGGCAATATCTTGTGCTTGTAAGGCTTCGATACCAGCATAGACACTAGCTGCTTTTTCTTTGTCTCCGTGAAAACGAACTTCACTGAACGGTGTTTCAACGATACCTGGTTGTATAGTAGTAGTTTTTATATTCGTATCAATTGTGTCAATACGAATTCCGTCACTAATTGTTTTAATGGCTGCTTTAGTGGCACAATAGACGGTACCATTGGCATAGGCATAGATACCAGCTGTGGAACCAAGATTGACGATATGTCCTTGATTAGCTTGTATCATAAATGGCAAGACTGTGCGTGCTACATAGAGCATGCCCTTAATATTGGTATTAATCATGGTTTCCATATCATCAAGACTGCTATCTTGGAATGGATCTAAACCTTGTGCTAGGCCCGCATTATTAATTAATACATCAATACCACCAGCAGAGGTAATCATTTCTGGAATCATTGTTTCTACAGCTGTGCGATCTGTTACGTCCAATGGAAAAGTTGTTACGCTAATGCCATAGTTATCTGATAAGGTTTCTTTTATATGTGCTAACTTATCTTGACGCCTACCGCATAGTAAAAGGTTATCTCCATAGGCGGCAAAAGCCTCAGCACTTGCTTTACCAATACCTGATGTAGCACCGGTTATTAATATTGTTCTTGCCATAGTTTGACTCCTTTTCTTTTAGCATATAGTATCGTTATCATTCTTATTGTACCTAGATTTTGTGATTTGTAAAAGAAAAATATGATTTTTAGGTAACAAGTTAAAGAAATTGTGAGATAATTATGAATAGATAAGATGCTAAATTATATGATATAGCATTTATAGTTTATTCTATCATATACATATCTATATTTATTATTGGTGAGATAGGGTTATATTGGCAAGAGCTGATGTTAAATTTTATAGGTTTATAGAAAGGAGGAAGGGATTTTTATGGTTTAATAAGGTATGTGTGCATTGTTGATAGTTATAATGTATACGCTTTGTTTGACCATATATCCTTATATAGTATGTTAGAAGTAGGTTTACAAGCACCTGATTTTACAATGCCTAATCAAAATGGTGACATGGTTAGTTTGCATGATTATCGAGGTAAAAAAGTTATTTTATATTTTTATCCAAAGGACAATACGAAGGGTTGCACTATGCAAGCTCAAGAATTTGCTAGACTACAAGAGCAATTTGCAGCAGAAAATACTGTGATTATTGGTGTTAGTAAAGATAGTGTAGCATCACATAAAAAATTTGAAGAGCAGCATCAATTGCCATTTACATTGATTTCAGATCCAGAGTTAACAGTTATTCAAGCCTATGATGTATGGGGAGAAAAAAATATGTATGGTAAAAAGACAATGGGCTTGATTCGTAGTACGTATATTATTGATGAAGCGGGTATTATTATCGGAGCCTTTGGTAATGTACGAGCCGCTAAAAATCCTGAAAAAATGTTGGAAGAAATTAGTAAATAATCGATAGGTTTATAGCTATGAAATATAGTATTCTCTAAGGAAAGCATATAAGAATAGCCACTATGATTGCTTCATACAGATTAGTATAGTGAAGTATGAGTAGATAATTAGTAGCTAGCAAAGTAATTTATATATTGTATAGGCATAGTGTTAATAGATTGTGGATTAGGAATAGATAATTAAAAGATAGGTTGCTATCGATCGATTATTTAATGGAAGTTTATCAAAAAAGTCACACCGTGATAGAATACTTTTCATTTTAAGAAGTACTCTATTTGGAGTGTGACTTTTTGTTTGTTTATTTTCTATATGGAGTAAATTGTTGACTCTATGTATAGAGATATCGTTATTTTTGATGGGTATCGTATTTCGTGTTATATTGGATAGAAATGGTCATGTGTAGTCATCGTGCTGATGATAATTGCTAGGGAAAGGTATGACTCTAATTAGTATCGACTATAGGTAGTGACGCGGAACGCGTTCAGAAAAACCACAGAAAATTTCATAAGGAATAGTGTCGGCTAAGGCTGCTATATCTAACACCGATATGGTTTCATTCCCTTGGGAACCTAGTAATATGACAGGCTCACCAGGATGTATATCAAGAGTATCTGGCAGTGCTACCATAAGTTGATCCATACATATGCGACCAACGATAGAACAATGAGTACCCTTGATTAAGACAGAACCTTTATTGGATAGACTGCGTGGATAACCATCTGCATAGCCGATGGGAATCGTGGCTATTTTCATGTCTTTAGGCGCTATATAGGTACTGCCGTAGCCAATGCCAGAACCAGCAGGCGCTTGGTGTACATGAACTACTTCGCTATGAAGTGATAGGGCCGGTTGCAAGTGTAGCGTATTCGGCACATCTACTGACGGCATAATGCCATATTGAATAATACCAGGTCTGGCATCCGTAAATAAACTGTCTGTAAGCACTAATAAACCAGCACTATTCGCCAAGGAAAAACGATATTGCTTATTAGGTCGAGCCTCTTTAACGGTGGATACTAGACGATTAAATAGTTGTGTTTGTTCATGAGCATGTGTTTGATCCGCCGCATCAGCATTGGCCATATGTGAGAAAAAACCATTGATTCGTAATTGGGGATATGCGTCTATTACATCAATCCAATGTAATACTTCCGTAGGGGAAATGCCAATACGATGCATACCTGTATCGACGGCAATAGCTACTTCAATTACTGTATTGTGTTTACTAGCACAGGCATTTAATGCTTCAAAATCAGTAGATTCACAAACGGCAGGAATTGTATTAGTTGTGGCAATTAAATCGAACGATTGTGGTCGAGTTAGTCCTAATAGATAGATAGGAGCCACGATACCTGCTTGTCGAAGGGGGATTGCTTCTTCTGGGATAGCAACAGCTAGTGCATCATAGCCTTCCTCTATGGCTATTTGACTCACGATGACACTGCCATGACCGTAGGCGTTAGCTTTTACAACGGCTGTACATGTCATGCCATTAGGTAGACTATTTTTTATGGCACGTAAATTGTGGCGAATACATGTGGTATTAATTTCTAAATAGGTAGGTCTCATACTATATCTCCTAACCTATACAGGATATCAGTAATTATAAGCTTGCTTACATCAACTATACATATAGTTAAGATAAAGGAGCATACTTATTGTCTGTAATGCGTATATAGAATTACTAACGATATCTGTTTGTACTCATCATACGCTATAGTAGTATAGGTAATAATATATTATTCTATAACTTTCATAGAAATGTTACAATAGAAAGATAAAAGATAATAGATTATATGAATCTTTTAATGAGTATAATGAACGTCCATGAAAGCGAGGCACTATCCGTTGACATTATTACAATTAAAATATATTGTGACTGTTGCTGCAGCAGGCACGATTAGTAAAGCGGCAAAACAGTTATTTATTGCACAACCAAGTTTGACAGCGGCTATTAAGGAGTTAGAACAAGAATTGGGTATTACTATCTTTAATAGAACCAATAAAGGAGTTATTTTGTCGGTGGAAGGAGAAGAGTTTTTAGGCTATGCACGACAAGTCATCGATCAAACCAATTTAATTGAAGAAAAATATTTTGGACAAGAACCAGTGAAACATCAATTTTGTGTATCTACGCAACATTATTCTTTCGCCGTAGAGGCATTTGTAGACCTGTTAAAAAATCATGGCGGTGAAGAATATGATTTTCGTATTCGCGAAACACAGACCTATGAATTAATTGAAGATGTAGCAAAATTGAAAAGTGAAGTGGGAATTTTATACTTGAATAGTTTTAATGAAACGATTATTCGAAAAGAATTGCGTCGCCATGACTTGAAATTCCATCCGTTGTTTACGGCACAACCGCATGTGTTTGTCAGTGTATTTAGCCCTTTAGCAAAGAAAGAGATAATTACCTTAGAAGATTTAGAACCATATCCACGATTATCCTATGAGCAAGGTGAACATAATTCATTTTATTTTTCTGAAGAAGTGTTGAGTACACGAGATGCGAATAAAGATATTTTAGTATGTGATAGGGCAACATTATTCAATTTGTTAATTGGTCTCGATGGCTATACTATTTGTAGTGGTGTTATTAATGAAGAATTGAATGGGGAAAATATTGTAGCCCGCCCGTTGGACGTAGATGATCCAATACAGATTGGTTACTTGACACATAATAAAATTGCACCTGGTAGGTTTGGTCAACTTTATATTGAAGCGCTTAGAGAACGAACTAAGGATTATTCCATTGAGCATCTATAATAGTAGGTGATTGGCAGATAAAAAAGTTCGTGAGTATAAAAGATTGATACTCACGAACTTTTTTATCTATAAATTTTGCTTATGTTAGATATAAAGATTTTACTGTTTGCTTAATAATTAAATTGAATATATCATAAAATCATATAAAACATGCAATTTAAACATAAATAAAAATTGCAATATAATAATTGGAAGTATTGGGGTAGTTGTACCGTTTACATGAAGGAGTGTTATTTATGTGAGTTATTATTTGATTGGGGATATAAAGATTTAAGGGTTGCATTCATATTTTGATTAAGGAAGATGTATCGATGGTTTATTTTATAAAGTTTTATAAGGGGGCATAAAAATGTTAATGATATGAAGTTGATAAGTGGGGAAAATATATTTATTAGTGAAACTATAAAATTAAAATACTTTGAGTAGACTAATGGGTTATTTAGTATCGGTAGGTATAACTTTTGTTTATTTAAAAGTGGATATGGAGTTTCGTATTGATGCTATAAGTGGAAATTTATATAATTTTTAAAGCTTAATTATAAAATGAAATTGAACACATAAAAAATCCATAGTGAACCTTGTGTTATGATTTAGGTATCTAATCAAAATATAACCGAGGCAATTACTATGGACTACAATAATCATAACACGACATTACGCACAAATAAACACTTAAACTTCGAAGAACGATTTTATTTAGAAAAGAGAATCGTTCTAGGAGATAGTATTGCTGCAATTTCACGTGCATTGGGCCGTTCTAGAACAACTATTTATACAGAATTAAAACGTGGTACTGTAATTCAAATTCGACATGGTAAATCTCAACTTGTATGTTTAGCTGATTCTGGACAAGCAACATATGAAAGACAACGTGTTGGCTCCTTTAATACCATAAGAATTGGTGCTATAGAATCTTTTATAAATTGGATTGAAAGTAAGACTCTAGCTGATCGTTGGTCATTTGATGCTGCTGTTGGATATGCTAAACATAAGGGTTTATTTATGCGTAATGAAATGGTTTGTACTAAAACTTTATATAACTATCTTCACAAAGGTGTATTAGGTATAAAAGCAATTGATTTACCATTGATAGTACGGCGTTCCCAACGAAAATCTATTTCTAGAAAACATAAGAGAGAACTTGGTAAATCCATAGAACTTCGCGATTCTAATATTGAAACGCGCGAGGAATTCGGACATTGGGAATTAGATACCGTCCGTGGAACAAAAGATAAGACAGACCATGTTTTAATCTCTTTACTTGAGCGTAAAAGCAGATTGTATGTGGCTTTACGATGTCCCTCAGCGCGTGCTACTGATGTAAAAGAAACACTGCATGCATGGTTAAATACGTTTAAAGATGTTAATCTAGCTTGCTTATGTAAAACAATAACTGCAGATAACGGTTTAGAGTTTTCAGAGATATCTAATTTAGAAAATGAAACTTTGTCTATTTATTTTGCTCGACCTTATTCTGCTTGGGAGCGTGGATCAAACGAAAGGCATAATGGTTTACTTCGTAGATGTATACCGAAAGGAATGCCCATAAAAGCCGTTTCAGAGGAAACAATTCAACGAACACTTCAATGGTGCAATAATTTGCCACACAAGCTTCTAAATTATAAAACCCCCTTAGATGTCTTTCTTGAAGAAGTTAATAGAATTGTAGATTTGGATACTGTTCAATTTCATATTGCAATTTAAAACTTGGAATAATTTAATGAACTGGAGGAATTTATGATTAGTTATATTGAAAGAACATACTTTAATGATTTGTTAAATAGAGGTGGGTATGTTTTAGATTTTTCTACATATAGATTTGATGAATTCACATTGCATAGTGTAGGAACAGCTTTGTGTGAGAAATATAATTTATCGAAGGGTAAGTCATTAAACGAATTTATAAATGAAGGAGATAATGATAAGGTAGTAAAATTATTAGATGATTTACTGGAATATTATGAAGTGCGATATTCCTTAGAAATAGAATCAGATGATAAAGCTTATAACGGAAGCACATACAAATCTCTTTATAATAAGTGTAAGGAAATTATTGAAAGAGAAAAGCAACATTCTAAGAAATTTTCTAAAGTATCAGAAGAGTTAAAGAAAAAATTTTCTAGTAAATATATGAATCAGCAAATAGATTTGATGGTAGCAATGTGTAATGAAAATCCGACAGAAGCAATAGGAAAGTCAAAAGAATTACTAGAAAGTTGTTGTAAAACAATCATTGAAAGCAATGGTGAAATTATAAAAGATTCAATAAATATGGGACAACTTGTAAAACAAACTCTAAGTTCATTGAATATTCCCAATAAAGGCATGGCGATGGATTTAGAAGAAGAAAAAATTGTGAAACAAATTACAGGGAGTCTTAATGGTTTAAGTAGTGGAATAATTGAATTAAGAAATCATTATGGAAGTGGGCATGGTCGTTCTGCAAAATTTAATGGATTAACAAAACGACATGCAGAATTATCTGTTGGGGCAAGTATAACTCTTGTTCGCTATTTGTGGGATACATTTTTATTAATAAATGAAAATAAATGAGAATGATAAAATTAAATGGAGGCACTAAAAATGGTAGATTTTAAGAAAAAAATTGCTTTAAAAAGCAAGTCGAAAATTACCAATCCTATTGATTTATATAATACGCTTGATAGAAAGAGTATTGCAGGTCCTTTGAGACCTGTTCAAAAATATGCTTTGAAAGAGTGGTATAACAATAGAAAAGATGAGAGAGATCTTATTGTAAAGCTTCATACTGGAGAAGGGAAAACTTTAATTGGTTTACTAATGCTACAATCAGCACTTAATTTAGGAGAGGGTCCATGCATATATGTTTGTCCTAATATTTATTTAGTCAAACAGGTTTGTTTGGAAGCTGAAAAATTCGGTATTCCGTTTTGTGCAATTGATAATAATAATGAAATTCCTAATGAGTTTTTATCAGGTGAAAAAATTTTAATTACACATGCTCATAAAATTTTTAATGGAAAATCAATTTTGGGATTAGGAAATAACTTCACAAAGACAAATACAATAATTCTAGATGATTCCCATGCGTGTATAGATGTCATAAAGGATTCATTTACTTTAACCATTAATAGAAATAAAAATGGAAACGAGGATATTTATGGTAGGATACTCACTTTGTTTTCAGATGATTTAATAGAGCAAGGTGAGGGGAGCTATTTAGATATTAAATTTGGAGAATACGAAACTTTCATGATGGTTCCATACTGGGCATGGAATAGTAAAAGGACTGAACTTTTATCTATTCTATCTGAATTTGCCAATATGGATGAAATTAAGTTTGTGTGGCCGTTAATGAAGGATAAAATAATAGAATATTCTTGTTTTATTTCAGGAAGTAAGATTGAGATTGCTCCATATAACATTAACGTAGAACAATTTGGGACATTTTCAAAAGCTAAGAGAAGAATTTTAATGTCTGCAACAACTCAAGAAGATATTTTTTTTGTCAAGGGTTTGAATTTTTCAACTGATGCAGTGGCTAATCCGATTGTGTATCCACAATTAAGATGGTCTGGTGAAAAGATGATATTGATGCCATCATTAATAGACGAAACCTGTGATAGAGACTTAGTTGCAACTGAATTTGCATCAATGAATGTTAAGAAGTTTGGTATCGTCGCTATAGTTCCTAATACAAAAAGAGCTATCTATTACAGTAAATTAGGTTCAAAACTTCCACAAAATAATCAAGAATTATTTTCTGTGATAGATGATCTAAGAAAAAGTAATTTTGGAAAAACCGTTGTGATAAATAATAGATATGATGGGATTGATTTGCCCGATGAAAGCTGCAGAGTTTTGATAATGGATTCAATGCCATTTCTAAACAACTTCTCTGATAGATATGAAGAAAAGTGTTGCCCTAATAGTGAAATTATAAATAAAAAAATAGCACAAAAGATTGAACAAGGATTAGGAAGGGCTGTTCGTGGAGAAAAAGATTATTGCGCTATTCTTGTAATAGGATCTGATATAGAAAAATTTATGAGAGGAGTGTTAACAAGAAAATATTTTTCTGCCCAGACACAGAAACAAATAGAGATTGGGTTTGAAGTCGCAAAAATGGCAAAAGAAGAAATTAGTGAAGAAGATCAGCCTATGAAGCAGATTATTTCACTAATAAAGCAAATTCTCAAAAGGGATGAAGGGTGGAAAGAGTATTACACTGGTGAAATGAATGCAATTGTTCAAGATAACGTAGAAAATAAAATTTATAACAGATACGCAGAAGAAAATGAATTAGAAAAATTATTTTCACAGGGAGAATATGAACTTGCTGTAGAAAGGACACAAAAATTCATTGATAAGTTTATCAATGATGATTTAGAAAAAGGCTGGTATTTAGAGCAGATGGCAAGATATGCATATATGTACTCAGAGGAACAATCAAAAACACTTCAAAAGTCCGCATTTAAAAAGAATCCTCAGTTATTAAAGCCTAAAGAGGGAATTGCATATTCAAAAATCTCTTTCCTGAATGAAAATAGAATAAATAGATTCAAAAGAAATATTGGCAAATATGACAGTTTTGATGAATTTAATCTTTATATAAATGAACTGATAGAAAATCTTTCTTTTGGCATT
>QWCD01000073.1_pt1 | contig 39042 bp, 37 predicted proteins | sample 1972461 | NCBI WGS metagenome assembly QWCD01 (sample SAMN09866717, study PRJNA288562) | Human vaginal metagenome isolate term4_vaginal, whole genome shotgun... | isolation source: vagina | host: Homo sapiens | place: USA: California | reverse complement strand
GGAACGACAGGACATAGACCACAAGCAGGACAGATTATTGCTAGAAATTTATCGGTTGAGCAAGCTAAAAAAGCAATAGATATAGTCATTGATTGGTATATTAGTAATGCAGAACCTAAGGAACGCATAGCAAAAGTATTAGCTCGACTAGGTAATCCATTAGAGAATGTTGATTTATAAAAAAGGCAAAGCTTTTACGCTTTGCCTTTTTGACTAAACAGAAAAATACTAAACTTTTTTAGACTTTTGTCTTGACATTTTGATAGACTGTGATAATATTATACATGTAGTTAGCACTCAACTTGAGAGAGTGCTAATAAGTGAGGTGTACTATATGGATGATAGAAAAAAACGCATCTTACAAGCTATCATACAAGATTATATTAAATCTGCTGAGCCAGTTGGATCACGGACATTAGCTAGAAATTATAACTTAGGTATTAGCCCGGCGACGGTTCGTAATGAAATGTATGACTTAGAACAACTTGGTTTTTTAGAACAACCACACACATCAGCAGGACGGGTTCCATCATCAAAAGGGTATCGATATTATATTGATTCTATGAATCGTAATACTATTTCTAGTGAAGATGTAGCATCGATACATGAATTATGGGAACGTCAAGGTATTAATCGCGTTGATTTTTTTCAGAGTGTGGCCAAACTAATATCACAGATTAGTCATAGTATGAGTGTTTTTTTAGCACCAACTCATGACTCCTCAGCAGTACGTCATATTCATGTGTTACCGTTAGATTTACATAAATTAGTTATGGTAGTCATAACTGATACAGGTGCCTTGGATAATGAATTAATGTATTTTGATGAAGCTGTAAATGTGGAAGTACTTGAGAGTACGGCAACTCAATTTAGTAATGCTTTACAAGATATATTATTACGGGATATTACAAAAGAAAATCTACTTGCTATCATTTCAACCATTGATGGATCAAGACGTATTTTACTAGTTATGGTTGATACTTTGTATCGTGCCATTTCTAAGCGACGATTATTTTATACAGTGGGGACGACTGAATTATTACAACAACCAGAATTTAGAAATATTGACAAAGTACAACCAATTTTGTCATTAGTGGAAGAACAAGAACAATTGAGTAAATTGCTTTCTAATCGTGATAATGCAGAATCGTCGCCTGTCAATATAAAAATTGGTACTGAAAATAGCAATGAGTCCTTACGAGATATGAGTGTTATACAGGCTGACTTTAATTCGCCTAAAGAACACGTGGGAACATTAGCCATTTTAGGCCCTACACGTATGGAATACAGACGAATTATAGGTATCCTTACTTATATGCAACAATTAATAGATTCAATTGTGAAAGATGATCAAACAAAGAGGTGATGATGGTGACGGAACAAGAAAATTTAACTCATGATGAAACAGTACATATGGAAGAAAAACCTCAAGAAGAGGTAGTGGAAGAAACACCGACTACATTGGAAGAAGATATTGAAAGTTTAAAAGCTGACTTTGATAATCGGTATAAACGTTTACAAGCTGATTTTGAAAACTTTAAACGACGTACTAACCAAGAGAAAGAACAACTTTCTGGATTCATAAAAGGCGAAGTGTTAAAAGATATATTACCTATTTTAGATAATTTTGAACGAGCTATTGCAGTGCCTGCTAATGGAGATGTAAAAGTATTTTTGGATGGGTTTATTATGATCCATCAGAATTTGATGGATATATTATCTAAGCAAGGGTTAGAGGCAATCGAAGCGGTGGGTAAACCGTTTGACCCTAATTTGCATGAAGCTGTTATGCGAGTAGATTCTGAAGAATATGAAAATGATACAGTTTGTGAAGTGTTACAAACTGGCTATACGGTAGATGGCCGTTGTATTCGACCAGCAATGGTAAAAGTTGTTAATAATGCTTAACTAAGTGCGTATTTATGATATAAATACAGACTTATAGAATATAATTTACTTCATTTAGGAGAATAGATAATCATAGGAGGTCATGTAACATGGCAAAAGTAATTGGTATTGATTTAGGTACAACAAATTCGTGTGTAGCAGTAATGGAAGGCGGCGAACCAGTCGTTATTGCTAATCAGGAAGGGGCTCGTACAACTCCTTCTGTAGTTGGTTTTACTAAAAATGGAGAACGTTTAGTAGGTCAATTAGCTAAACGTCAGGCGGTTTCTAACCCTGAAAACACAATTTCTTCTATTAAACGTCATATGGGTAGTGATTACAAAGTAACTGTAGAAGGTAAATCATATACACCTCAAGAAATTTCAGCTATGGTGCTTCAAAAAATTAAAGCCGATGCTGAAGCATACTTAGGAGAAACTGTATCACAGGCTGTTATTACAGTTCCTGCTTATTTTACAGATGCACAACGCCAAGCGACTAAAGATGCTGGTGCCATCGCTGGCTTAGAAGTATTGCGTATTATTAATGAACCAACAGCAGCTGCATTAGCATATGGTGTTGATAAAGATGAAGATGGTAAAGTTTTGGTATTTGACCTTGGTGGCGGTACATTTGACGTATCTATCCTTGAATTAGGTGATGGCGTATTTGAAGTAAAAGCTACGAGTGGTAACAACCATTTAGGTGGTGACGATTTTGATAATCGTATTATGGAATGGTTAATTTCTGAATTCAAAAAAGAATCTGGTATTGACTTATCCAATGATAAAATGGCAGACCAACGTTTAAAAGAAGCAGCAGAAAAAGCTAAAATTGAGTTATCTGGTACATTGAGTACTCAAATTAACTTACCATTTATCACAGCTGATGCAACTGGTCCAAAACATTTAGATTTAACCTTAACTCGTGCTAAATTTGAAGAATTAACTGCTGATTTAGTAGAAGCAACTATTGAACCAACTAAAAAAGCGTTAGCCGATTCTGGATTATCAGTTAATGAAATCGATAAAGTATTGCTTGTAGGCGGATCTTCTCGTATTCCAGCAGTTCAAGAAGCTATTAAACGTGTACTTGGCAAAGAACCTACTAAGAATGTTAATCCTGATGAATGTGTTGCTGTAGGCGCAGCTATTCAAGGTGGTGTTCTTGTAGGGGAAGTTAAAGATGTATTGCTACTTGATGTAACACCATTGTCTTTGGGGATTGAAACATTAGGTGGTGTATTTACTCGTATTATTGATAGAAATACAACCATTCCAACTTCTAAATCGCAAGTATTCTCTACAGCAGCTGACAACCAACCATCAGTTGATATTCATGTGTTGCAAGGGGAACGTGAATTTGCTAATGATAACAAAACATTAGGCCGTTTTGAATTAACCGGCATTCCTGCAGCACCACGTGGAGTACCTAAAATTGAAGTAACTTTTGATATTGATGCGAATGGTATCGTTCATGTAAAAGCAAAAGATTTAGGCACTCAAAAAGAACAAAAAATTACTATTACATCTTCTAGCGGATTACAACAAGAAGAAATCGATCGTATGGTTAAAGAAGCGGAAGCGCATGCTGCTGAAGATAAAGCTAAAAAAGAAGAATTAGAAGTCAAAAATAATGCAGATTCTCTAGTATATCAAGCAGAAAAAGCTTTGAAAGACTTTGAAGGTAAAGGCGATGCAGCTATTATGGAACAAGTAAAGACTGCAAAAGACAAATTAAAAGCATCTATCGAAGCAGGTAATGTTGAACAAATTAAAAAAGATAGCGAAGAATTAACAAAACCTTTATACGAATTGTCTACAAAAATGTATGAACAAGCACAAGCTGCAGGAGATGGTGCTGCACAAGAAGAAACTAAAAAAGAAGACGATAATGTAGTTGACGCAGATTATACTGTAGTCGATGATGATAAAAAATAATAAGAAGGGTCGGTACTAGATGGCAAGAGACTATTATGAAATCTTGGGTGTCAGCAAGGATGCTAGTCAAGATGAAATAAAGAAAGCGTTTCGAAAAAAAGCGCGCCAATACCATCCTGATGTAAATAAAGATAACCCAGAAGCTGCCGATAAATTTAAGGAATGTAATGAAGCTTATGAAGTGTTATCCGATGATACTAAAAAGGCTCAATACGACCAATTTGGACATGATGCTTTTGCGCAAGGAGGCGGAGCATCAGCTGGTGGGTTCCAAGGTGGATTTGGACAAGGTTTCGGTGGCTTCGGCGGACAAGCTGGTGGCTTTGGTGATATTTTTGACATGTTCTTTGGCGGTGGTGGTCAACAACAGCGTGGACCAGAAAAAGGGGCTGATTTACGTCAAGATGTAGATATTAGCTTTGAAGACGCTGCCTTTGGCAAAGAGATGGCTATTGAAGTTAATCGCCATGAAGAATGTGATCACTGCCATGGAACAGGTGGTGAACCAGGCACAAAAGTAACTACTTGTTCACGTTGTCATGGTACAGGTCAAGAAACAGTGATTAAAAATACGCCGTTTGGACAAATGAGAACGGCACGCACATGTAGTGCTTGTCATGGTAGTGGTAAGAATATTGAAAAACGTTGTTCTAAATGTCATGGTAGTGGAGAAGTCGTAGCTAAGCGAAAAATCACCATTAAGATTCCAGCAGGTGTAGATAGTGGATCTAGATTACGTGTTGCTAATGAGGGAGAACCAGGTATACTAGGTGGACCTAAGGGCGATTTATACGTATATATTTATGTTCGACCTCATAAAGAGTTTGAACGTAATGGCAATGATGTTATTAGTCATGCAGATATTACCTTTGCACAGGCTGCATTAGGTGCTACTATTCAAGTAAATACGTTAGATGGTAAAGTAGAATTAAAAATACCAGAAGGAACTCAAACCGGGACAGCATTTAGAATAAAAAACAAAGGTATTCCATATTTACGTAATATGAATCGTCGTGGGGATCAACATATTATTGTGAATGTGAAAACGCCAAAGAAACTAACAGATAAGCAACGCGAGTTGTTATTGCAATTTGCGCATGAAGGACATGAAGACGTTAATGGCTTACAAGTTAGTAAAACATTGATGGATAAAATTAAAGATGTTTTTAAATAAACAAATCTTATTTATAACTATTGATTCATAGAGTGCTATTATAAAGTGCTAATACTCAATGAATCAATGCTATGAAGGAGTAGGTATGAAATGGATTGAAATATCCATTACTGTAAAAAGAGTAGCCACCGATGAGGTGACTACTCTTTTTAGTGACTATACAGATAATGGAATTGTTGAAGAAGAAGTAGCTGATTCTTCTGATTTAATTATGTTAAAATTATATGGTAATATGAGTAAATCGGAAGACGAATGGATCGATGAGATACAAAGCATATTGAAAGACGCGCATATCTCTGTTGAATCAATTATGGCAACTACTATCGATGAACAAGATTGGTATACAAGTTGGCAACAATATATTGAGCCTACAGAAATTTTACCTAATATCATTATTAAACCAGCGTGGAAATCATATGATATAAGGCCTAATGATAAAGTTATAGAAATAGATTCACAATTATCATTCGGCACAGGAGCGCATGAAACAACACGATCATGTGCTAAACTAATGAATATATATGGAAAACATGCTACAACTTGCTTAGATATTGGAACAGGCACGGGAATTTTATTACTCATTGCGCATCAGTTAGGAATTCCTACTTTAGTGGGCATTGATATTGATGCATCGGCAGTGGAGCAAGCACAACATAATTGTAAACAGAATAACGTACTAGCTCATATTATATGTGGAAATTTGGACAGTGATTTTACAGGTACGGCCGATTTAATCATGGCCAATTTGACAGTGGATCCATTAAAATTATTACTACCTGTTATAGGACGTAAATTGTCGACTCAAGGTATATTAATTATTAGTGGTATTATTGATGAACGCTATGATGAAATCATGCCGTATATTAAACGACATTGGCGTATCAAAGCAGAGGATGTTAATGGATCTTGGCATACGTTTGTATTAGAACAATTGATGACATAAGAGAAATAATTATGAAAAAAATTTTTATTTCCTCTTTATTAGAGGATACGATCATATTACCTACAGAAACTACACATCATGTATTACATGTATTGCGACATCCCTTTCAGAAACCTATTATCGTTGCAGATAAAAATGGGAATCATGGATTATATCAGTTTTTAGAAGAAGTTGATGGGCGTGCAGTCATGCAGATAATCGAATACCAAAAGGTAGAGTCTAGTCAGCATCAAATCGTGTTAGTACAATCCTTTTTGAAAGGCGATAAATTTGACTGGGTTTTGCAAAAAGCAACTGAATTAAATGTAGGTACGATTTATGCAACAAGCACTGCTAATTGTGTAGCTCAGTATGATAGAAAAAAACTACATACTAAAAAACAAAGATGGGAAAAAATTATACAAGAAGCCTCACAACAATGTGGTCGTTATGAAATGCCTAATTTAGTGGTGGATATGTCTGTTGATACTATCTTAGCAGGCGAAACGCATTCAATTTGTTTTGTTGCCTATGAAGATGAAAAAGGAACTACTTTAAAAGAAGCTTTGTCAGAAAAGTTATACAAACAAGAGGATAATCAGCGTATTCTCATATTTATTGGACCAGAAGGTGGGTTTACTAGAAATGAAATCGAACATATGGTAGAATATGGAGTCCAGCCTGTTAGTTTGGGGCATAATATACTTAGAGCAGAAACAGCCGCCATAGCAGCGATGGCAATGATAGCATATGAAGTGAATCTATAATAGTAGAAAGGAGTCTATGATAGTTGGATGAAATGTCATAAAAATACGATGAAAACAGTTGCCTTTACTACCTTAGGATGTCGTGTGAATCAATATGATACAGATGCAATGAAAGGTTTATTCTTACAAAAAGGATATGAAGTTGTTTCCTTCGATGATGTAGCTGATATTTATGTCATTAATACGTGTTCCGTTACTAATATGGGAGAGCGTAAATCACGTCAGCTAATTCGAAAAGCTAAGAGAACTAATGAGGCAGCCCGCATTATTGTTACTGGTTGCTATGCACAACTTGATCCAGATGCTATTGCAGCTATCGAAGGTGTTAGCTTGGTAATTGGTACAAATAACCGACATCGCATTGTAGAACTGATAGAAAAGATTGATGTAACAGAACAACAAATTAATGCGGTTCGAAATATTATGGAACAAGCTACATTTGAAGAAATGCCATTATTAGGGGACGAGTCTAATAAATCGAGAGCATTTATGAAAATACAAGAAGGGTGTAACAATTATTGCGCCTTTTGTATTATTCCCTATACACGGGGAAAGTTAAAATCAAGACGGATTGATGATATTGTACAAGAAGCTATGCGATTGGTAAATCATGGATATCATGAAATTGTTTTGACCGGTATTCACTTGGGAAATTATGGCATAGAATTACCTGATAGACCAACATTGGCGGATGTGGTTAAAGCATTACTAGATATTCCAGAATTGAGACGTATTCGCTTTGGATCTATTGAATCTGTTGAAGTATCCGATGAATTGATTCATTTGATGGCTACCAATAAAAGAGTATGTCCTAATTTACATTTGCCATTACAAGCAGGGTCGGATCATGTATTACAATTGATGAAACGTCACTATACATTGAATGAATATAAGAAATTAATTAGTTGGTTGCGCTCTAAAATTCCTGATATATCAATTACAACAGATATTATTGCAGGGTTTCCACAAGAAACTGATGAGGACTTTGAAGAAACGATAAAAACAGTAAAAGAAATTGGCTTTACTCATATTCACGCTTTTCCGTATTCGATTAGAAAAGGAACACCTGCTGCGGATATGCCATACCAAGTACCTGAAGCTGTAAAAAAAACGAGAGTGGCTATTTTAAATCGTTTAAGTGAAGAAGGCTTTCAAAAATATGCATCATCTCGAATTGGTAAAAAAGCAGAAATTCTCATTGAAAAAGAAGAAGATGGTTGGTATAAAGGCTTAACGAATGAGTATATTCATGGTAAAATAAAAAAAGGTTCCACACCGTATACAATAGGTGACCTTGTTGGTGGAATTGTGGTATCAATTGATGATAATTATGTTGTTATTGAATCGTAATATAGGAGGCATGTATGCTTCATAGTAAAGAAGATTGCATTTTTTGCAAAATTGTTAATGGCGAAATTCCAGCTAAAAAGGTGTTAGAAAATGATAAATTTTTATCATTTTATGATTTAAATCCCGTAGCTAAAGTTCATGTGTTAATTATCCCTAAAAATCACATTTCTAATATAGCTCATCTAAATGAAAATAATGCTGACTATATAGCAGGAATTTTATCATTTGCCAAAGAAGTAGCTAAAGAATTAGGAATTTCTAAGGATGGCTATCGTCTAATTTTTAATACTGGTGAAAAGGCAGGTCAAACAGTATTTCATATGCATGCACACATGCTTGGTGGAGAAGAGTTATCATGGCCTAACCCTTGATGAGTCTAGTAAATTACCCTATTTACCATTAGATGGATATTGACAAATATTAATAAAGTCATTATAATAATCTCATGTGCGTATATAAAATACCTGCACTTCCCTAGTAAAATTTGGAGGGAGGGATATAGATGTCTGAAATCAAAGTCGGTAAAAATGAAACGCTTGAAAGTGCTCTTCGCCGTTTCAAACGCTCCTGCCAAAAAGCGGGTGTTTTGTCTGAAGTAAGAAAACGTGAACACTACGAAAAACCAAGCGTAAAAAGAAAGAAAAAATCTGAAGCAGCACGTAAACGCAAATTCAGAGCATAATCTTGGAGGAAGCATGTCCTTAAAAGATCAATTAAAAACTGATATGAAGGAAGCTATGAAAGCTCGTGAAGCTGGCAAAGTAGCTCTTTCTGTTATCCGAATGGTTAACAGTGCCATTAGAAATACAGAAATCAATGAAAAAATAGAATTAGATGATGACGGTGTTATCACTATACTTGCTAAAGAAATGAAAAGTCGTCATGACTCGTTAGCAGAATTTAAAAAAGGTGGCCGTGAAGATTTAGTTTTACAAACACAAGCAGAGATGGATGTATTAGCTAACTATTTACCTAAACAATTAGAGGAAGAAGAAATCCGTAAAATTGTAGCTGAAGCAATACTAGCATGTGGTGATGATGTCAATATGGGCAATGTTATGCGTCATGTTATGCCAAGCACAAAAGGTAAAGCTGATGGTAAGTTGGTAAGTGATATTGTAAAAGAAATGCTTGCCAAATAAATTTGTTGACAAAGAATGTAACTTGTGATATTCTTTCTACAAAGATAATAATAGTCAATGAAGACTTCTCGATACAGTATATATTACTGTATGGGAAGTCTTTTTTGTCATATTAGAAAAAAGCGTTGTTAGTATAAGGAGGATATGGTTATGTCTACAGAATTATTATATTATATTCCTGCTGGTCAATATGGAAAAGAAGGTGTATTGGCTTTATTGGAACAACACCCAGAAATTAAATTTGTGTCATTAGTAGGAATTGACTTAGCAGGGAATGATACAGATGAAAAGATTCCTATAAGTGCATTCTTTAAAGATTATGAATCTTTTTTTGAAGGGACAGCGGTTCAAACTGATGGATCATCTGTAGTATTAACTAATATTGCAACTTTAAATAATGCTCGTGTTGATATGTGGGGAGACCCAAGTGTTAATTGGTTTATTGACTACAATTATGAACATATTGATGAAGAAACAGGCTTGCCTGTAGGAACACTTCGTATTCCAGCATTTTTGATGCATTGTAACCGATATGTTGATTCTCGTGCTATTTTAAAAAATAGCTGTGACTATGTAAAAGCCGAAATGTTAAAGCTCTTTCAAAAACATGATATTCCAGGGCTAGATCATTTTAAAGCGGCTGATGTAGAAGATATTATATTCACATCAGCTACAGAATTAGAGTTTTGGGTAAAAACACCATCTATTGGTATTGCTAAAAAAGAGCTATCTACATCACAAAAACTACAAGAACAATATTGGCAACGAACACATGGTGCTGTTAGAACGGCCTTAGAACAAGCTGTAGAACGTCTTGATCAATATGGTATGAAAGCTGAAATGGGACATAAAGAAGTTGGTGGTGTTAAAGGCAAAATTGGTGATGATGGACATATTGATTATGTATTAGAACAATTAGAAATTGACTGGAAATTTACGAATCATCCATTGCAAACTGCAGATAATGAATTACAGGCTCGTATTATTGTTCGCGAAGTATTCCGGGAAAACGGATTGGATGTTACCTTTAATGCTAAGCCAATTATTGGAGTAGCTGGATCTGGGGAACATACTCATTTTGGCTTAATGGCTAAATTAAAAAATGGTAAAGTCATTAACTTGTTTTCTCCAAAAAATATGAGAGAAGAGGCTGTATCGGTTCCTGGCTTAGGGGCTATTATGGGTTTATTGAAAAACTATGAAGCAATTAATCCATTCATTAGCTCTACTACTGATTCATTAAATCGGTTAAAACCAGGTTTTGAAGCACCTGTCTGTATTGTTACTTCTTTAGGTACTAGCCCAGATGTTCCAAGTCGCAATAGAACAATTCTTTGTGGGTTAATTCGCGATTTAGATAATCCTATGGCAACTCGTTATGAGCTACGTTCTCCTAATCCATATACTAATACATATACCGCATTAGCGCTTATTTTCTTGGCAGCTTTCGATGGTATTAAATATGCGTTAGAATCAGGAAAAACAAGGGCTCAATTAGAGGCAGAATTATCAAAAGCACCAGGTGACGTAGCTGATTATTTAGAAACAGATAGAGCGTATCGCACTGAAAAAGATGTTTTTGAAGATTATACCGCAGAAGAAAGAAATCAAATGTTTGGTGTTCCACCAGCTACTGTATGGGAAAATGTGAAGGGCTATACAGACCATGCTGATAAAGTGGCGGCCTTATCATTAGGTGGAGGATTCCCAAAAGATTTGATGGATTCCTTTATCGCTTCTATTTTAAAACGTTGGAGATTAGAGTTAGCTAACCGTTTGATTCCTACTAATTTAGAGATAGTGCGTAAATGTGTGAAATTGCATAATGAATCGAATGCTGTTGATGATGCAGCATGGCATGAAGTTAATGAGTTACGATACTATTTAGCAAAAGATACGGAAACAAATCAATCCTTATTTACTCGCTTAACAGATGCATTAGGCACTGGGAAGTATGATATAGCTTCTGATCTTCAAGTAGAAATGAATGCATGCATGGAAAAATTAGAAGCTAAGTATGCTAATTATAGTAAAAATATTTTTTAATCTACTACCATACTAGTAAGTAGGAACATATTAATTAAGACTTAAGTATATGTACACAAAATAAACTGCCATATGGTCTTTGTACTGTATGGCAGTTTATTTTTTAGTGGTCAATTAGTCAGATTAATGGTAGTATAAAATATACATTGATGCACTATACAATAATCGATTAGAAAGGGATTGATATAGTATGAAGGAAAGTATTACTACAAAAAAAATAGCATTAGCAGGATTACTATTAGCGTTAGCTGTTATTGGGGCTAATATAAAAATTATGGGCTCCATCGCGTTAGATTCCGCACCAGCATTTATTGGTGCGATTTTATTAGGGTCTTGGATAGGCTCTTTACTTGGTGGCATCGCACATATGATATCTGCTCTATTAGTGGGCTTTCCATTATCAATACCAGTTCATTGTACAGTAGCTTGTATTATGATTGTAAGTTGTGCTATTTATAGCATTATAGGAAATTACTTTAAAGATAGGTATCGCTTTTTTGGAATTTTTCTTGCCTCTGTGGTCGCCTATTTCATTAATGTAGTTATTGGTTTAGCTATTATGGATGAAGTATTTCATGTATCACTATGGATTTTATTCGTACCACTTTCTATAGCTGCAATTACCAATTTATGCATTGCCGCCATAGCATTGTGTATTATTCTGTCAAAGAAATTATATAAATAGTTCTACTGAGAAATCGATTGATTTAGTATATATCACTTATGCTATCAGATATAATGTATAGTATAAGTGTGAATATATAGTCAAATACATGAAAGTGATTGCATATGAAATATAGAGATTTAACAATTATACCTGTTGGAACAAATCAATCTATGGTGATAGCTTGTGATATGTCAGCAGGAATTGGAGAAGCGGTGCATGATTTATTGAAGGTGCCATACACTATGGTAGGCGCCTATGCGGCTCGCGTTGTATTAATTGAATTACTAGCATTTGGGGCGACTCCCATTCTATTAACTAATTTAGTGGGGAATCATTTTGAGACGATAGGGCAGGCTGTTTTACAGGGAATACGGGAGGAAATAGCATTAGCTAAACTTTCTAATGTTGAAATTAATGGTAGTTCAGAAGAAAATATGGTACCTACATCGACTAGCGTAGGTGTTACCGGCATGGGCATTATTAATTCTACTGAGTATTCTATGTCTACCATAGGTGCAGGTGATTGTATATATTGTGTGGGTAAGCCCTTAGTGGGACAAGCGGTTATTGATGAATTAGAGTCTATTATTACCTATGATGATATATATGCTTTGCAAAAAATTGATTTTGTGAAAGAAATTATACCAGTAGGATCGCAAGGGATTCGAGAAGAATGTTTCTCGTTAACAAAGGCTAGAAAAAAATACTCTCATGAAACACTCCTATTTAATGAGGCATTGAGTAATACATTCTTGTCAACTAGTGCAGGACCAGCTACATGTGTATTGGTGGTAGTGCCACATAAAAATAAAAATAATTTTTTAAAATTCTTTCCTAACGCATATTATATTGCTACAGTAAAATGAGAATACATAGTATTATATAGATACGTATAAAAATATTTTATATATACTGAATATATCAAAACGCATAGTTAATAATAATTATTATTTACTATGCGTTTTTTATCTACTTATTGTTCCTATTTTATATAATCCTTGATATGCCAATAGATATAAGGATTATTTGATATATCTATGGGAATATACCCGTTAAATCGCAGTAACTATATTGACAGTAATTATCATATAAACATATAATCAAAGTAAGAAGTCTGACAATATGATTATTGCTAATCATATACTGTGAATCGGATAAGTACCGGAAATTTTATAATTTGTTTTTCTAATAGTTATTATATATCCGATATGGAGGAACGAATCATATGTTACAACACAAAGCATGGAATAATTTCAATGGTCGTTTATGGAAAGAAGAATGTAATGTTCGAGACTTTATCCAAACAAACTATACACAGTATGATGGGGATGAATCATTTTTAGCAGGTCCTACAGAAGCTACTAATATATTATGGACAAAAGTACAAGAATTACAAAAACAAGAACGATTAAATGGTGGCGTATTAAAACAAGATGCTAATACAGTATCTAGTATTACCTCTCATGCACCAGGATATATTGATCCTGCTCATAAAGAATTAGAAAAAGTAGTGGGTTTGCAAACAGATGAACCATTAAAACGTGCATTTATGCCATATGGTGGTATTAAAATGGCAGAAGAAGCATTAGAAATGTACGGAGATAAGCCAAACCCTGAATTTCATAAAATTTTTAATGAATATCATAAAACACATAATCAAGCTGTATTTGATGCATATACTCCAGAAATGCGTGCAGCCCGTAGTAGTCATATTGTAACAGGCTTACCAGATACATATGGCCGTGGTCGTATTGTTGGCGATTATCGTCGAGTTGCTTTATATGGTATTGATCAATTAATTGCATGGAAAGAAGAAGATAAAGCTAATTGTGGCTGTGGCGTTATGCTTGATTCTGTTATTCGCTTGCGTGAAGAATTAGCAGATCAAATTAAAGCATTAAAACAAATGAAAGAAATGGCGGCTTCCTATGGGTATGATATTTCTAAGCCAGCAGAAAATGCACGTGAAGCAGTACAATGGTTGTATTTTGGTTATTTAGCAGCTATAAAAACACAAAATGGTGCGGCGATGTCTGTAGGTCGTATTTCTACATTCTTGGATATTTATATTCAACGTGATTTAGAAGCAGGCACGTTAACAGAAGAAGAAGCACAAGAATTAATTGACCATATCGTATTAAAATTCCGTATGGTAAAATTCGCCCGCATTAAATCATACAACGAACTATTCTCTGGTGATCCTATTTGGGCAACATTGGAAATGGCTGGTATCGGTATGGATGGACGTTCCATGGTTACTAAGAATGACTTCCGATTCTTGCATACATTGGAAAATATGGGACCTTCTCCAGAACCAAACTTGACTGTATTATATTCCTCTAAATTACCTGAACCATTCAAAAAGTATGCAGCTTATATTTCTGTATCTACTAGCTCAATTCAATATGAAAATGATGATGTTATGAAACCTGTTTGGGGCGATGACTATTCTATTTGCTGTTGCGTATCGGCTACACAAACAGGCAAGGAAATTCAATTCTTTGGAGCTCGTGCTAACCTTGCGAAAGCATTGTTATATGCTATTAATGGCGGTATTGATGAAAAATCTAAAAAACAAGTTGGCCCTAAATACGTGCCAATTACCTCTGAATATTTGGATTATGATGAAGTAATGGCTAAATTTGTACCGATGCTAGATTGGTTAGCAGATATTTATGTAAATGTATTGAACTTGATTCACTATATGCATGATAAATATTATTATGAAGCGGCTGAAATGGCATTGATTGATACTGATGTACGTCGTACATTCGCTACGGGGATTGCAGGGTTCTCCCATGTCATCGATTCCTTATCGGCTATTAAATATGCGAAAGTAAAAGTGGTTCGTGGAGCAGATGGCATTGCAGAAAGCTTTGAAATTGATGGGGACTTCCCTAAATATGGTAATGATGATGATCGTGCTGATGAAATTGGCGTATGGTTGTTACGTACATTCTTAGCTATGATTAAACGTCGTCACACATATCGTGAATCCGAACCAACTACTTCTATTTTGACCATTACTTCTAATGTAGTATATGGTAAATATACAGGCATGCTACCAGATGGACGTCCTGCATGGACTCCATTTGCACCAGGCGCTAACCCTAGCTATAATGCTGACGCTAATGGCTTGTTGGCATCTTTGAACTCTGTAGCTAAATTACCATATGAATGGGCATTAGATGGTATTTCTAATACACAAAGTATGACACCATCTGCATTAGGTCATGATAACAAAGAACGCTCTGTAAATCTTGTACATGTTATGGATGGCTATTTTGATCAAGGGGCGCATCATTTGAATGTAAATGTATTTGGCAAAGAAACATTACTTGATATTATGGAACATCCAGATAAACCAGAATATGCAAACTTTACAATTCGCGTATCTGGATATGCCGTTAAATTTATCAATTTAACTCGCGAACAACAATTGGATGTTATTTCCAGAACATTCCATGAAAGAATGTAATGAATGAAGGCACATTTGACTAGGACTATGTGATTTTGATTTCTATAGGATACTAGCATATAGTGTGTAGTATAATTACATAGTAGCCCTGTGCTTTGCGCCAGGGCTATTTATGTATTGTAAAAGGAGGTGGTTCTATGGGAGATACACAAAGAGAAATAAAAGGGTTAGTAAATGCTACAGAATCATTTGGCGCTGTAGACGGGCCAGGATTACGATTTATTGTATTTTTACAAGGTTGTGCCATGCGTTGCCGATATTGCCACAATCCAGAAACGTGGCAATTTGATAATAGAAATGCACAATGGAGAACGCCAGAGGATGTATTTCAACAAGCATTACGGTATAAAGCGTACTGGCGAAATGGCGGCGGGATTACTGTGAGTGGTGGAGAGGCTTTATTGCAAATTGATTTTGTCATTGCATTATTTACATTGGCTAAAAAGAAAGGTATTCATACTTGCCTTGATACATCGGGAAATCCCTTTACGTGGGATGAGCCATTTTTTTCCAAGTTTGAAACATTATGTGACTTAACAGATTTGTTCTTATTAGATATAAAAGAAATAGATAATGAACGCCATAAGAAATTGACAGCACAAGCGAACACAAATATTTTAGAAATGGCTACGTATTTGTCAGATAAAGGTAAAGCCATGTGGATTCGTCATGTGCTGGTGCCAGGCATAACGACCGACATTGAGGGATTAACACGGTTAGCAGAATTTATAGATACATTACATACAGTGGAACGAGTAGAAGTCTTGCCATATCATGCTATGGCAATTCATGAATGGGAACGATTAGGAATACCATATACGTTAGAAAATGTTGAACCACCAACACAAGAACAGATTGATACAGCGGAACGTATATTAAAAGTAAGCAGATATAAGAAGTAACCTGAAAAGATAGTAAGTGGTCATCGTTGTTATAAAAAACTATTAAAATTTTATAAAGTGTGGTATACTGAAAAAAATAATAAAGATGGGGAGCTGACTGAAGTCGGCTGAGAGTAAACTGATTGGTTTAGACCCTTGACCTGATTTGGATAATGCCAACGTAGGAAAAGTTTCTAGTCATAAATAATGCGAGATACCTATAGATGGTATCTCGTTTTTATTTAGATTAACTAATCGTTACCCATGTGATAACAAGTGTAAATTTTAGGAGGTAATGAAATGAATTCATACACAACACAGATGGATGCAGCACGTAAAGGGATTATTACAGAACAAATGAAAATAGTAGCCCGTAAAGAATTTCGTCCTGTAGAAGAAATTCGTCAATTAGTAGCAGAAGGCAAAGTTGTTATCTGTGCTAATAAGAATCATACTTCGTTGGATCCAGAGGGTATTGGTAGTATGCTTCGCACTAAAATTAATGTTAATCTAGGTGTATCTCGCGATTGTAAAGATTATGATATTGAAATGCAAAAAGTAATGAAAGCCGTAGAGTTAGGGGCAGAATCCATTATGGATCTATCTAGTCATGGTAATACAGAGCCTTTTCGTGTTAAATTAACAACAGAATGCCCTGCCATGATTGGTACAGTGCCTATTTATGATAGTGTCATTCATCATCAAAAAGATTTGGCTGAATTAACCGCAAAAGATTTTATTGATGTAGTACGACTTCATGCAGAAAATGGTGTAGATTTTGTTACATTGCACTGTGGAATCACGCGTAAAACAATTGAACAAATTCGCAAGCACAAACGCAAAATGAATATTGTAAGTCGTGGTGGTAGTTTAGTGTTTGCTTGGATGAGTATGACGGGAAAAGAAAATCCATTTTATGAATACTTTGATGATATTCTAGATATTTGTGAAGAATATGATATGACAATATCCTTAGGTGATGCATGCCGCCCTGGATGCTTGGCAGATGCCACTGATGTGTGTCAAATTGAAGAATTGGTAAGACTAGGGGAATTGACAAAACGTGCTTGGGCACATAATGTACAAGTTATTGTTGAAGGACCGGGACATGTGCCATTGAATCAAGTAGCGGCAAATATGCAAGTTCAACAAACTATTTGTATGGGGGCTCCATTTTATGTATTAGGGCCATTAGTTACTGATATTGCACCTGGCTATGACCATATTACAGCGGCTATCGGAGGTGCAGTAGCTGCTATGAATGGAGCTGCATTTTTATGTTATGTAACGCCAGCAGAACATTTAGCATTACCTAATGTAGACGATGTAAAACAAGGTATCATTGCTTCTAAAATTGCAGCCCATGCAGCAGATATTGCAAAAGGCGTTCCTCATGCACGTGATATTGATGATAAAATGGGAGAAGCTCGCCAAAAACTAGATTGGGAAGCACAATATGCATGCGCTTTAGATCCTAATACGGCTCGTGCGATTCGTGATAGTAGAGCACCTGAAAGTGATCATGCAGATACTTGCAGTATGTGTGGTAAATTCTGTGCTGTACGCAGTATGAATAAAGCATTAAACGATGAATATATTGACATTTTATAGAATGATTAGGCGCATCTATATTTTCTTGCTATAATAGACTTATAGGGAGGAGAATGTAATATGAATATCATTTTAGGCCTACTATTAGCAGTGTTGTTTTTTATATCCTTAATGGCTACATTGATAGGGTTACCAGGAAACTGGTGTATCATTATTTTGACAGTGTTAATGGCTTTCTTTACGCATTGGCAAATTATATCTATCACTACAACAGTTATAGTAGTATTGGTTTTATTAGCGGGAGAACTGCTTGAAACTGTATCAGCTTTTCTAGGTATGAAAAAATATAAACCATCAAAATGGACTTATATAGCTACTTTCATAGGTGGCATAGTTGGCGGCCTTATCGGTACGAGTGTGTTCCCCTTGGTCGGCTCAATCATAGGCGCTGCTATTGGTGTATTTATTTGTACCTATGTTTGTGAAAGTTATATATCTCCTGGTAATGTGGCTGATAAAGTGGCAAAGCGTGCTATGATTGGCACATTAGTGGGTATATCCATTAAATTTATTATAGCTGTAGGCGTCATTGTTTACATCCTAGGACAGATTTTTTTCGCTTCTTAACTATAATATATAGATGGTTATAGAGTTGATATGAAAAAGGAACTAACATATAATGTTAGTTCCTTTTTTGTGTGAATTATTTATTCTACAGGCATATCAGTAGGGGCGTTTTGATTAAACCATTTTTGGTAAATTTTATCGAATTCGCCACTTGCTTTTAAGTCAGCAATTGCTTTATTGATTTCCTTTTGTAATTGACTATTATCCTGACTCATCGCAATACCAAAGTATTCATTCGCATTGTTATTAAGAGGTATGATTTTTAAATTTTCTTCTGGATGCTTGGACATATAATATTGGGCTACGGGTAAATCAAGTACAGCAGCTTCTACATTGCCAATTTTTAATTCTAGCAAGGCTTCATTACTGTGATCAAATTCTTTTATAGTAGCTCCATTAATGGCGTGAGCCGCTTTGGCACCAGTAGTACCTAACTGAACAGATACAGTATGATTGGATAAGTCATTTATGGAATTAATAGTAGTAGTTGATGATTTAGTAACAATGGCTAGTCCTGATTCATAATATGGTGTTGCAAATAATACTTTACTTTTTCTTTCTGGTGTAATGGTCATACCCGATACAGCAATATCTATATCTTTGCTCATTAAAGCTGGTATTAAAGCATCGAAAGAAACATTTTTAAATTCTACTTTAGCACCCATTTTATTGGCAATGGCATTAATCATATCGATATCATAACCATCATAGCCTTGCGTTTTTTCATCTTTAAACTCAAATGGTACAAAAGTAGGATTAGTACCAACTATGATCTTTTTCTCGTTAGTACTTGAAGTATTGTTAGACGATCCACAACCTGTGAATGCGGCCATGACAGACATGGCGACCATACCGATGGTTACTATTTTTTTGAAATTCATATACATGCACTCCTTTTGAATATCTATTAACGAAATATTTTTTGTATGTTGTTATTATAACTTTCTAATTTTAATAAGTCAATAAAAAATGAATAAAAAATACATAAAATAAGAATAAATATAAATCTAAGGAAAATAAATAAGTATGAAAAGTATGATGCTATAATGATTTTCTTATTTCGTGAATTTCATACATTATAATGAGACTATATAGATTATTTCAGATAATATAATATTGGGAAAGCGAATCAAGTTTATATTTTGTCGGTAATAATATCTTATTTGATTTATTATAAGACGTAAAATCCATCTTGCCATTGTAGTGATCTGAATTGTATTTATATTCTAAAATGGGATAGCTATAGTATGTATTGAATATAGTTGCACGGATGACTATTATATAAGTGCGTATAATTATTATATTTAATTACATGCATACAACATCATATAGTATTTAGAAGCTACGAATTGAAATCGATATGACTTGTTGATACAAGAGATATAGTTAGGGGGGGGGGGGGCTTTCATAGCCGATGTTTTCCTAGGTGATTTATGAGTGCTATATAATCATAGATTCGTACAAGACATGAATAGAAATAAAGAGACAAAAAAGCACCATCCTTATTTATGATATAAATGTTTACATGTCATCATAAATAAAGAAGGTGCTGCATTTGGGGTAGTGTATATACAATTTTATATTGCTTTTAGTGCATTTTCTAAGACGGCTTTAATTTTGCTCTTTGTTTCTTCGTAGGTTTCACCTGGATGTGCCTCATATTGTTTATTTGTATCAAACCACATATTAGGGACATATGTATAGGGATGTGTTTTAAATAACTCACCAGCATTAGCATCATCGACCCATTGGATAGAAATTGATTTGAATGTAGGATTTTCATTAATAAGTTCTTGAATTGCTTTATGTGCATTAGCACAATAAGGACAACCTACCATATCAAAGGCAATAATTGATTTCATAATATAGACTCCTTTCATTGGAAAGTAATATCATTCTATATATAGTATAGCAAATTGTTATAATATATTCAATGTTATCGATATATTATTCGCATTTTATGTTAAAACAGAAATGATAGTAAAGATTTTCTTTAATCAGGCTGATTGCTAATTTTTATAAGTACATCTTATTGTGTATGTATGGGTACCAATATGTATTCTTTCTATATAGTATATATTAATCGATATAATAGTACAGTCAAAAATATTAGTATATAAGTTCCTTCATTAAAGTGTCAAAAAATATAATGTTTATATTTTTATCATACTGAACTATTAATTTTGATATATAAAGAATTTTATTATATGAGTTCATTCTATTCCTTGACATACAGTGTATAAACGGAGCAACATGTATAACACATGTGTATGAATATCATTATATAATGTTATATTAATAACTATATATATGATATATAAATATTGTTTTCTAAGAAAGTGTGAAATGTATGATAACAGGTGCAGCATATTTAGTACGTGCTTTACAATATGAAGGTGTAGATACATTATTTAATTATCCAGGTGTAGCAACTATAGATATTATGGATGAACTATATAAACAGGATTGTATTCGTGTTATATTACCACGTCATGAACAAGCATTAGCACATGAGGCTGATGGATATGCGAGGAGTACGGGAAAAGTAGGGGTATGTTTAGTAACGAGTGGACCGGGAGCTACAAACTTGGTAACAGGTATCGCAACGGCTAATGCTGACAGCGTTCCATTAGTATGCATTACAGGACAAGTACCATTAGAATTAATGGGCAATGATGCCTTTCAGGAAGTCGATATGGTGGGAATTTGTCGAAATATTTGTAAATATGCTATTACCGTTCGAAACCGTGAAGAGTTAGGGCGTATTCTTAAAGAAGCTTTTTATATTGCCCGTACGGGTAGACCAGGCCCTGTTGTCGTTGATATACCTAGAAATATTCAGATTGCTTTAGGAAGCGATGAGTACCCTCATGATATTTCTATTAGAGGATATAAACCAAATTCTATAGCGCATGTGGGGCAAATTAAAAAGGCTATACATGAGTTAGAAAGTGCTAATAAGCCAGTGTTTTTATTGGGGGGTGGCGTTAATATTTCTGGTGCTAACGAGGTAATGACTCAATTGGTTGATATGACAGGAATACCTGTGGTAACAACCTTAATGGGAAAAGGCGCTATTCCTTCGGACCATCCTTTGTACTTAGGAAATGTAGGAATTCATGGCGGATATGCTCCCAATATTGCGATAGGTGAGTGTGATTTATTATTTTCTATAGGAACTCGATTTAATGATCGTATTACTGGGAAATTAGATACCTTTTGTCAGCATGGAAAAATTATACATATTGATATAGATGCGGCATCAATTTCTAAAAATATTAAAGTGGATATACCCATTGTGGCAGATGCAAAAAGTGCGATTGAAACGCTAGTATCATATATGAAACCGATTGATGTATCTGATTGGACTCGCCAATTGCTATCATTAAAATCCAAGTATCCGGTTACACAAGATAGTATTAAGGGATTAACACCAGAAAAGGTTATTTCTTATATTAATGCACATTATACAGAACATATTGTTGTTACTGATGTAGGACAGAATCAATTATGGACAACTCAGTTTTTGGCGGTGAAACGAGCTAAACAGTTATTGACCTCTGGTGGACTTGGAACAATGGGGTATGGCTTTCCTGCAGCTATAGGTGCAGGAAAGCCAGGGAAACGAGTATTTGCTATTACTGGAGATGGCGGATTTCAGATGAATTTACAGGAATTGGCAACGGCGGTCATGTTGAAATTGCCAATTACGATTGTTTTATTTAATAATGGATATTTAGGTAATGTGCGTCAGTGGCAACAGCTATTTTATGATAAGCGATATGCATGTACAAATTTGTTGCCAGTAGATGAAATTATTACAGAAAATACGGATAAAGAAAGGTTACCATATATACCTGATTTTATATCCTTAGTAAAAGCGTATAAAGCACAAGGTATGAGAATTACAAAAGAGGAAGATATAGAGCAAGCTTTTCAATATGCAGAGTCATATCGAGAAGGACCTACTTTGTTAGAATTCATTATTGATACAGAAATAAATGTATTACCAATGGTTCCAGCAGGACAATCATTACAGGAAATGGTATTAGTTGATGCGTAGGAAGAGGTAAGTCATATGATTTTAAAAAAACGATGTATATCTGCGTATGTAGAAAATCAAATTGGAGTTTTGGCTAAAATATCAGGGTTGTTTGCAGGAAAAAATTATAATCTAGACACATTAACAGTTGGAGTAACAGAAGATGCTACTATGTCGCGTATGACTATTGGACTAACTTGTGATGACTTAACATTTGAGCAGATTATAAAACAATTAAATCGGAGTGTAGAAGTTATTAAAGTTATTGACTTTACGGATATCGCTATTCACAAGAAAGAATTGCTATTTATAAAGGTAAGTAATTGTAAGGAAACCGACACACAGGAGATTTTTAGAATTGCTCAAACGTTTGATTTGTTGGTAGTAGACTATAATAAAAAAGCGGTGCTTTTACAGTCTGTTAAAACGGAACAAAAAAATAATGATATGATTCGTTTGTTTAAAAATATATTTGTGAATCGAGTAGAAGTCGTGCGTGGTGGAAGTGTGGCTATTGAAGCATTGTCCGTGCCTGATTCATAACTATCTATAATTTTAATCCATAAGACCATTAATGTAGATATAGTATAGGTGACCTATAGCACCTTTTATTAGACCTATAGTTTTCTTGTGAGCAAGATAATGATTTATAAGTATTGTTATGATGTTGATGAATAGAAGATTAGGAAAGTGACAAATTAGAAAGTATTGAGCAATAATTGATGTTTATAGACGACCCTATGATAACTCAATAGATATGTATCATTTGTAGAAATTTATTATACTTTATCATGTATATAAGAGAGTTATCATTATTAGTGAAGAGTGACCATAGTATTATTCATGAATGAACTGAAGGGTATATGCTTGATTTTTATAAAAAAATAGAATAAAATAAATAAAGACGTAAACTCATCGAGAGTAGTGGAGGGATAGGCCCTGTGAAGCTACAGCAACCTTTCAATGTTGAAAACGGTGCTAAATCCGACAGCGAGATGCTGACAGATGGGGAATTTCCCCTCATGAGTATATGAGGGCTTTTTTTATTATAGGAGGAAATAATGTCTGAAAAACATATGTTTTTTACATCTGAATCTGTTACAGAAGGACATCCTGATAAAATTGCGGACCAAATTTCTGATGCAGTATTAGATGCAATTATTGAAAAGGATCCTAATGCACATGTAGCATGTGAAACATTAGTTACAACTGGTTTAGTTCATGTAGTTGGTGAAATTTCTACTAAATGCTATGTAGATATTCCACGCATTGTGCGTGATACAATACGTGAAATTGGCTATACTCGTGCTAAGTATGGATTTGACTGTGATACTTGTGGTGTATTAGTATCTATCGACGAACAATCTAGTGACATAGCTATGGGTGTTGATGAAGCATTAGAAGTTAAAACAGGTGAATCCGAACAATTTGATAAAATTGGTGCAGGGGACCAAGGTATGATGTTTGGTTATGCTACCAATGAAACACCTGAATTTATGCCAATGCCTATTTCGTTAGCCCATCGGTTATCAAGAAAATTATCGGAAGTACGTAAAGATGGAATTTTATCTTACTTGCGTCCAGATGGAAAAACACAGGTAACAGTTGAATATGTTGATGGAAAGCCTAAACGTATTGATACAATTGTTATTTCTACACAACATAGTCCAGAAGTGCTTAGAGAACAAATTGAAAAAGATTTGAAAAAATATGTCATTGAAGCGGCAATTCCTAGTGAATTGATGGATGAAAAGACTAAATTTTTCATTAATCCAACAGGTCGTTTTGTTATCGGTGGACCTCATGGTGATGCAGGTTTAACAGGTCGTAAAATTATTGTTGATACATATGGTGGTATGGCTCGTCATGGAGGCGGCGCATTTTCTGGGAAAGATCCTACAAAAGTTGACCGTTCTGCTGCCTATGCAGCTCGTTATGTGGCTAAGAATGTAGTAGCGGCAGGGTTAGCTGACAAATGTGAAGTTCAAATTGCCTATGCTATTGGGGTAGCACGTCCTGTATCTGTATTAGTAGAAACTTTTGGTACGTCTAAAGTTCCTGAAGAAGTTATTGAAAAATTGGTTAATACACATTTCGACTTACGTCCAGCAGGTATTATCGATATGCTTGATTTATTAAAACCGCATTATAGAAAAACTGCTGCTTATGGACACTTTGGCCGCAATGACGTTGATCTTCCTTGGGAACGTACGGATAAAGCTGATGTACTTCGTAAAGAAGCAGGTTTATAATTAACACATTAGTCAATCATAGTTGTATTTTGGTATGCAGCGATTGAAAGAAGATAGTAAGAAGCTGTTATAAGATATATGTTCTTATAACAGCTTTTTTTGTATACACTGAGATTTTTAAGCCTTATATGAGTTAAGTTTCTGTCATGCATGTATATTACAAATTTGTTAGTATATGGGTAGAAGGCAATTTGTCTATGAAACATCATTTTATTTATCTATAAGAAAGAAATTCAATTTGTATTATACATAAAGAAGACGGTTTATATGTTTATGATTCACTATACAAAGTACGGTTCATCATAAATAGACAGCCTATATTTTCTATGAAGTGACAATGGATATCTTTATATTTTAGGAGATACTATATCTATCATTAATAGGCATATACGTATAGGTGGGAATCAGAGGCTTTTCATTAGTATAAAAAATGAGAAAATTTGTTACCTAGTAAGTATAAGATTGAATGATATAATGGGAAACTAAGTTTGGATGGATTCATTTATATAGCACTCGTTGCTTTATGAAAAAAATTAGGACTGTAGGTATGTATGCCTACAGTCCTAATTCTGTATAATTTAGAAATGATTAGATGTTAAGTATTTTAGATTAAAGAAGCTACTGCATCTTTTACAGCGTCGAAGTTTACTGGATTTGTTACCTCTGGCACATATTCAACATAAGAAACAGTGTTGTTTTTATCAATTACTACAACACCACGAGTCAATAAGCGAAGTTCTTCGATTAAGAACCCGTAAGCAGTACCGAAAGAAGCATCTTTGTGGTCAGATAGAGTTACCACACGATCAACACCTGCTGCACCACACCAACGTTTTTGAGCAAATGGTAGGTCCATAGAGATAGTTAATACAACTACATCGTCGGACAAATTAGTAACATCTTGGTTGAACCAACGAGTTTGGGCATCACAAACGCCTGTATCTAGTGATGGTACAACGCTAATTACTTTAATTTTATTAGCATAGTCGGCTAATGTTTTAGGTGCTAGGTCATTGTCTAATACAGTGAATTCTGGAGCTTTTTGACCAACTTTTACTTCAGGACCCACTAATGTCATAGGATTATTTACAAAAGTGATTACATTTTTTCTCTTTTCCATGATTATATTCCTCCAAAGTATGATTAATACTCACAAATAACTTACTATTTGTTTTTAGTATATCATGGAATAATTAATAAGTAAACTAAATTTTTCGATATAGAATTAAGATAGGAATCGATTATTCATAGACACATAGTATGTATAATATACAAAAGATAGCATATAATATAATATACAGGATAGAAGTATTTGTCTGATTAATACATATATTTATAGGACTGTTTGACATATGTATGAGTTAACACGTAAGGACATAAATGTCTGTACCATTCTATAGGACTATTTGACATATGTATGTTCAGGATTTATATTTTCGTGTATATTTTATATAGAGAATCAAGTATTGCTAGTATGGGAGCTATAACATGAGTGCTAATGATTTATTTCTTAAGTTTTTTAAAGAAGAAGGAAGGACCTATCTATTGGGTGTTGCCTTATTAATTATTATTAATCTTATCTTTTTAGAAATGCCTAAATTAATTGGTGAAGCAGTAGACACATTATCTCATGGTAAAGAAGGATTAAGTGAATATATACTTCTTTTTGTGGCTATTATGATTGCTGTTACTCTTTTGAAAAGCATATCGAGACGGATGCTTCTGGGATCTATTCGTAAAATGGAATATGTATTTCGCAGTAATTTGTGCAATCATGCATTAGCCATACCCGTTAGCTATTATGAAGAACATGGACCTGGTAAGGTTATGACTTTGATGACGAGTGATGTTACATCATTGCGCGTATCTCTTGGGTTAGGTGTTATGATTGTTGTGGATGCTATTTTTTTTGGACTATGCTCTTTTTATCACTTAGTAGATAATGTATCTCTCCCCTTAGCATGTATTATTATGAGCCCCATGCCATTTATTATAATTGGTGTGTTACTAGTTGGGCAGACTATGCGAAAAAAACAACGACAAGCACAGTCAACTTATAGTCGACTTACTGAATTCTCTCAAGAAATTCTACTGGGGATTAACGTGATTCGTGCCTTTAATAAAGAGTATATGGGAGCATTGCGATTTTCTACTATTAATCAAGATAATTATGAAAAGAACTTAGAAGTGTCTTTTTTAGATGCTTTGTTAAAGCCTTTAACTTTTATTGCTCCTTTGAGTTGTTTAGGTATTAGCATATATGTGTGTGGCACCATGGTAATTCATGAATCTATGACTGTAGGGAAATTTGTTAGTGTCAATGCATATATTATGCTGATGATTGGACCGTTAATGGGGTTAGGGTCCTTAGCATCTGTTATGCAAAAAGGATTGGCTTCGTTTGATCGGATTAGTAAATTTTTATCTATTCCTAAGGAAGTTATTACAGGCCATGATAGACCATTGTTACCACTTGATACAGTACGTCTAGATAATCTTACATTTTCTTATGGACATAATACACATCCAGCACTTACTAATGTATCTATGGAAATACCAGCAGGTTCATTTATTGGAATTGTTGGAGGACCAGGGTCCGGAAAAACAACATTGTTTAAATTATTGACGCGTATTCAAGAACCTATGGAAGGACATATTTTTATCGGTAATCAAGACATTGTGGATATTCCATTAGCTGTGTTAAGGCGTAGCATTGCTTATGTGGAACAAGAGGGAAATGTTCTTGGCACAACGATTCGTGACAATATTGCGTTTGGAGAAGTTGGAAAAAATCACATATCGGTAGAAGAAGCAGCTCGTCGTGCCAGTTTATATAGGGATTTAGGGGAAAGAATTTCTAATCATAAGAAGGGGGCATTAAAGGAAAGAGGAAACAATTTATCTGGAGGACAGAAACAACGAGTGACCATAGCGAGAGGGCTATATAAAAATGCTCCTTATGTATTACTTGATGATAGTTTTTCTGCATTAGATACGATGAGCGCAGCTACTATTATAGAAACATTAAGGACTACACAACAACAAACAATTATATTTATTTCGCAACGGATAGAGGCGATTCGACAGGCAGATATGATTTATGTGATGGATGCAGGACGGATAGTAGAGCGTGGTACACATCAAGAATTAATGAATCAAAAAGGATTATATTATCAGTTGTATGCTAAACAAGAAGAAAGTGAGGTGTATCATGCCTAGACCATCAGCGACGCAATTTGATGTCACTACAAGACGAATCAGTCAAAAAAATGATATGCTCCTTTTATCTTCTTTGCTTACATATATTAAGCCTCATATGGGCAAGCTAGCTATAGGTGTGATGGCCCTTATTATAACGCTAGGAGTAGAATTAATTCGTCCTATTATTATTCGATACGTTATTGATGAGGGGTTTGTTCATAAAGATTTTCACATTATATTATTATGTGCTATGGCGTATATCATATCAATTGCTTTAAGCTTTATCTTTATGTTTTTACAAAATTATTTATTAGAGCGATTTGGTCAAACGATTATTTTAGAGCTTAGAAATATTGTGTTTTCTAAAATTTTACATAAGCGCGTAAACGATTTTGAAAGTATTCCTACAGGGAATTGGGTGACACGGATAACGAATGATATTGAGTCATTACGGACATTATACACGGATGTTTTAATTAAGCTCGGCAGTAATATAGTGTTTATTTTTGGAATATTAGGCGCTATGTATTATTTGAACGTCTATCTAGCACTTGTAATGACGGCAATAGTACCAATTATGGGAGTCATTATTTTTGTATACCAAAAGTTTTCAAGAAAGGCATTTCGTGGTGTTCGCCTTGAACTTGCTGCCTCCAACTCATCGGTACAAGAAATTTTAAATTTTATTGTGACGATTAAAACATATGTGGCTGAAAATTATATTAGTCATTATTATGATGAAGTAAGTAAGCGATACTTACAAGCTGGATTACAAGAGGTTAAGACATTTGCCATTTTTCGACCTATTGTAGATGGATTGTTTTTTGTAGCAATTATTGCTGTATTTTCATTTACTAATTATTTCGATTCTGTTACAGACGCAGGTGTGGTATTTGCATTTATTCAATATATGGATAAATTTTTCCAGCCTTTAAAAGAAATAGCTGAAAAGTATAATTCCTTACAGAGCTCCTTAGCAGGCGGAGAACGATTAGTGCCATTATTACAAGAAACTAGTACCAGTCGAAACGATGTTATAGAAGTGCCTAAAGAGTTAGCGTCGGTTCATAGTATTGAATTAGAGCATGTATATTTCTCGTATGACGACTCTGAAAATTATGTACTAGAGGATATTTCCATGACGATTCAAGGCGGTGAGTTTATTGGTATTGTTGGCGTATCTGGAGCAGGAAAATCAACATTGCTTTCATTGCTGATGGGATTATATCAACCTACGAAAGGACGTATTTTGATTAATCATATAGATATTAAGAATTATGATGGAGCGGTTCTTCGAGAAGTAATTGGTTATGTATTTCAAAGTGCTCATTTATTTAAGGGAACGATTAGAGAAAACATATCTTTATATGACGATGCTATTACCGATGATAAGATTATAGCTGCTACAGATAAGGTGGGGCTACATTCGATGATAATAAAGTTGCCAGAAGGATATGATACACCAGTAGGATATTTGGGGTCATTGTTATCAAGCGGTGAAAAGCAATTGTTAGCTTTTGCAAGGACATTATTAAAAGAAAAGCCAGTTTTATTGCTGGATGAAGCTACATCAAATGTCGATAGTCAAACGGAACAAAAGATTCAGGACTCTATCGCATCTATTCGTGGTGACAAGACGGTGATTAGCATTGCACATAGAATATCGACTATTCAAGATGCTGATTGTATATATGTGTTAGAAAAAGGTAAGCTCGTTGAATCTGGTAGCTATCAATCCTTAATCCAACAAAAGGGACTATTTTATGATTTATGGGCACACAGATGATGAAAGTGCAAGTAGTTGATGTAAGAATATGATAAATAATGTATATTGACTTGCTACGATGAGGAGTATACACGGTAAGAATATTGACGTGGTGACCATATTTTTTAGCGCTTAAATTACATTTGTCTTTATATGATGGACAATAATGTGTTATAATGAAACGTATGTTAGTAATAGAAATATAGGGTGTAATATGGAAGTTATTAAATCAAAAGAAAATAATACAGTTAAGCATATTCGCTCTTTATATAAAAGAAAGTATAGAGAAAAATATGGAGAATATGTAGTAGAAGGTGTTAGAGCTGTTAGGGATTTGCTAAGAAAAAAGAAAATACATACTATTTGTATTGCCGTATCTCAAGTTTCATCTAGTGCCATTATAGAAATTATTGAATTGGCAAATGCACACGATTGTATAGTGCATCTTATAGAAGATAGAATATTCTCAGCAATCGAGCAGACTGTGCAAGGACAGGGTATATTAGCAATTGCTAATAAAGATGAATATGCATTACATACAGTTGTACCAGAGAAGGGAATATACTTGGTGTTAGATCGTATACAAGATCCTGGCAACTTAGGCACTATAATACGAACAGCTGTTTCTGCTGATGTAAAGGGTGTTATTTTAACTAAAGGAAGCGTTGATCCCTATAATGAAAAGTGCATTCGTAGTACTATGAGTGCCATTAGTGAAATTCCTATTTACGATAATATAGATGAACAAGAGGTAATTCAGTTTATACAGAAGTTTTCACTACATTCTTATGTAACAGCATTAGAACGAGCTGTAACATATGACTCACTGACATATACAGTGCCGGCGGTGTTAATTATGGGTAATGAAGCTAATGGTGTTTCACAGAAATTACAAGATGCATGTGATCATCGCATTGTGATTCCTATTATAGGTAATATTGAATCATTAAATTTAGCAGTTGCGACGGGTATATGTTTATATAAAATGAGGGAGTCTTTTTATCATGAATCGCCAAAAGAAAGCATCTAATGAATATATGGCTACGATTGACTGGAATCGTCAGGAACGTCAAGGCTTCCCAGAAGTGGTGTATTGTGAAGGAAAGACTGATGAACAATGTTGTTCTATTTTATCATCGTTAGCGAATACTTATGATGTGTGTATGGGTACTCGTGCGAGACCTAGTATATATAATCAGTTACTACCTTATATAAGTGACATACAGTATGATGAGTTAAGTCGTATAATCTATGTAAATCGAGTGCCTCTACATATCAATGGAGATCGAACCATTGCTGTAGTTACAGCAGGTACTAGTGATATGCCTGTAGCGGAAGAAGCAGCGCTAACGGCAGAATTAATGGGCAATCAAGTAAATCGTATTTATGATGTAGGTGTAGCTGGTATTCATCGCTTATTTTCTCGCCTTGATGAAATTCAAGAAGCTAATGTGGTCATTGCTGTAGCTGGCATGGAGGGCGCTTTAGTAAGTGTTTTAGGAGGTTTAATCAAAAAACCGTTGATTGCTGTGCCAACTTCAATTGGATACGGTACTAATTTTCAAGGAGTGGCAGCTTTATTAGCAATGCTTAACTCATGTGCTGCAGGCGTAGGTGTGGTGAATATTGACAATGGCTTTGGCGCAGGTAGATTGGCACATATTATTAATAGTCAACGGTAGGTGAATATGGAAGAAACAATTGTTAAAGTAGAAACCAATATTGATGATATGAACCCTGAACAATATGAATATATTATTGATTTATTATTAAAAGCTGGTGCGAATGATGTGTGGTTAACACCTATTATTATGAAAAAAGGGAGACCAGCTATTTTAATCTCAGTTTTATGTAAAGATAGTTTACTTACTGCTGTTGCACATATTTTATTCACTCATACAACAACGATTGGTCTTCGATGTATAGATTATCACCGTATTATTTGTGAACGACAATATAGGGTTTTTTATTATGAAGGCATGCCTGTAGGCATAAAAGAGGCATATTATCAAGGACAGCGTGTTAATATTTCGTTGGAATATGAAGATATGAAACGCATTGCGCAGGTGAAGAAGGTTTCTATACAGGATATTGAACATAGTATATGGAAACAAATCAAGTTATAAGTAGTTCTTTTTTACTAGGCGCGGTTTTATTGCTATTGTAGCATGTATTTGTTAAAATAACGTATATCTTTTGGAAGAGATAATCAATAACTAATAATTTAATTAAAATGTAAAAGAAGGATTATATGATTAAACTGATTGTTAATGCGGATGATTTTGGTATTCATACATCTGTTAACAAGGGCATTGTGAAGGGGCATTGTGAGGGAATTATTACAAGCACCTCTTTGTTGGCTAATGGAAGCGAATTTGAATCTGCCGTGGACTTGGGGTTTACTTATCCTAATTTAGGGATTGGTATTCATACTTGTTTAGTGGGAGGATTGCCACCTGTGTGTAATCCTGATGAAGTATCATCATTATTAACGAGTGAGGGTGTATTGCCTACTACATATTTGGACTTTATCAAACGATGTATGATGAGAACGATTCGTTATGATGAGTTATATAAAGAATTAGCAGCGCAATTTAAAAAAATAATAGATACGGGACTTCCTATTACACATGTAGATGGACACCAACATATGCATATATTGCCACAGGTGTTGCCGATTGTTGTGGATTTGATGAAACAATACGGTATTAAAAAAATTCGCATACCACGAGAATATAAGACCTTTGTTAATGGCGTGTACAATCCTATTCGCTTTTTAGGAAAGGTAGGCTTATCGACAGTAGCTGATATGGCAAAGCGAACAGTAGCACAAGAAGATATTAAGAGTCCCGATTATTTTTGGGGGATGATTAATGGGGGCCAGCTTATTGGCATTATCACTGGGAAGAAGAATTAAAGAGTATGATGTCAATTTCTATCGGCGAATATATTCGTCGTCACAATATAGCATTGATTAATTATGGTGAGTTATAATGAATAAATTATTGAAGCGAGGCCTCATATTAGGAAGTGTACTGATAGTAATTTCTTGTATCACAATATATTGCACAGTCGATATTAAGGCGCTTACAATGCTATCAACATTTAATATGGAATCGATTTTACTAGCGGTCATAGCCTTATCCATAGGTATGTATTTTGACGGACTTCGGTTGCAGAGACTTGTCAGAATCGGTGGGTATCATTTACCCATTAAAGCGGTGTTACGTGTTATTTTTGGCAATTATTTTATGGCCTTATTAACGCCTGGCGCTAGTGGTGGGGCAGTGGCACAAGTGCTTATTTTGAAAAGCTATGGTGTGCCTATTGCAAAAGCAACACCCATAGTGCTTATTCGCACCATATTTTCTATTTTGTTTTTAATTATTATGATGCCATTTATTTTTTTACATGATACGATGACGATACCTTACATTTCTAAAGATATGTTATGGAAATTATCATTGTTATTGGTTTTATGTGTATGTATGGGGATTTATTTTTTAAAAACAGAGCTTTGCAAACGGTTAGTGTATCGTTTGGCACGATATATAAAAAAGGATAACCCTAATACATGGTTAATTAAATTAGAAGAAATAAACAGTGGATTCGCTTTGCTATATGAGCATCCTATACAATCATTCATTGTATTTATAGAATCAGGGATAAGTTTACTGTGTTTGTATTGCATTGCTCCTGCCTTGATGTGGGCTTTTTCCACTACTACATTACCAGTGGTGACGATTTTAGAAAGAATGATATTACTTAATTTGATATTATATTTTGCACCCACACCAGGAGGAACGGGTATAGCGGAAGGATTATTTGTATTTTTGTTAGCTAGTTTTGTGCCAGACGGAACAATTGGACTTATTGCCGTAGGTTGGCGAGTTATTGCAGAATATATACCTTTTTTTATTGGTATGTATGCAGTATTAACTTTATATGGAAAACAGTTTGTAGCGGGTACTGTTACAACATCGGATAAGTTGTAGATGGGAGGTTCTAGTGTGACTCAGTCAAAAAAAGATAAATTCTACCTTGTACAAGAAGATATTTTACCAGAAGCAATCAAGAAAACGATTAAGGTAAAAGAAATTTTAAAAATGGGTGAAGTTAAGACGATTAATGAAGCGGTAGAACGTATGGATCTAAGTCGTTCTGCGTACTATAAGTATAAGGATTATGTATTCCCTTTTTTTGAAATTGCACAAGGGAAGATCGTATCTATTGCTGTATCGATGTCAAATGATCCTGGTATGTTGTCTAGCGTTTTAAAAGCGATTGCCAGTCATAATGGAAGTATCTTAACAATTAATCAAGACATTCCCCTACAAGGTATTGCTAATGCGAGTATTGCTTTTGAAACAAAAGATATGACCGGATCCTTGGAAGAATTATTGCAAGATATACGAAATATTAAAGGTATGATTAAGGTTGATATATTGGGACAAGCATAATCTATGAAAATAGTGTGAATATAAAGAGAGTAGGTAACATATGAATTCTATAAAAATTGGTATATTGGGCTTTGGTACAGTCAGTCAAGGAACTTGTGAGCTATTAATTGATAATGCAGAATTAATTTCTAAACGAATTAATACAAATATCACTATTGCTAAAATATTTATGAGAAATCCTAAAAAATATGAACATATTCGTTTGCCAGATGATACTAAGGTAGTTAGTGATGCACAAGATATATTGCAAGATCCAGAAATTTCTATCGTTGTAGAGTTGATGGGAGGAACTGATTTTGCTCGTGAGTGTATTGAAAAAGCGTTAGAAAACGGTAAAAATGTAGTGACTGCTAATAAGGATTTAATGGCGGAAGCTGGACCATACTTGTTAGATTTGGCAAAACGTAATCATGTGGATTTACGATTTGAAGCAAGTGTGTTAGGCGGTATTCCTATTATTAGGACTCTATATGAATCGCTAGGAGGCAATAAAATAACTGAGTTAGTGGGAATTATGAATGGCACTACTAATTTTATCTTAACTAAGATGACTGAAGAAGGGACTAGTTATACTGAAACGCTAAAAGAAGCACAAAGCTTAGGCTATGCTGAAGCAGATCCTACTGCGGATGTTGAGGGTTATGATGCGGCACGTAAATTAGCAATTTTATCTTCTATTAGCTTTAATCGTAGAATTTTCTTTGAAGATGTTGAGGTAGAAGGCATTAGCCATATTGATACAGCGGATATTGAATTCGGCAAAGAATTTGGTTATAACATCAAGTTATTAGGTATTGCGAAAGAAACAAAAAAAGGATTATCTCTCAATGTATATCCTGCATTTATTCCACTCACCCATCCATTGGCATCTGTAAGAGGATCGTATAATGCGATTTATGTGAAGGGGAATGGCATTGATGATGCTATGTTTTATGGACGTGGTGCCGGTAGCTTACCTACAGGTAGTTCTGTAGTCAGCGATATTATGGAAATTGCTAAAAATATCAATTTTAATAGTACTGGCCGATTAGCCCCATTTTACTTTGAAAAGAAATCAATATATGCACCAGGAAAAATTTCTTCATCCTATTATATTCGTTTAGTGGTAGAAAATAAGACGGGCGTATTAGCAAAAGTTACTACGAAATTAGCAGAGCAACGCATTTCTGTATTGTCGGTATTACAACGCAATGATGATCCAGAAAAAGCGGTAATTGCTATAGTTACTTCTTCTTGTCCACGATCTTATATTTTAAATGTTTTAGACGCCTTTAATAATTTACGAGTGGTGAAGAAAGTTAGTAGTGTTATTAGAATTATGGGTGAATAATCATGAAAACTATTACCGTACAAGTTCCAGCTACGAGTGCTAACTGTGGACCTGGGTTTGATTGTTTAGGATTGGCATTACAATTATATAATGTGTTTACTTTTGAATTGAATGAAGAAGCAACTAGTTATTCATATACATTTAAAGGTTTTGGTGCAGATATATTAGCTCATGAAGATACTAGTCGTAATTTAATTGGACGCGCTATGTATGAATTATTTTATGCTGTGGGAGAAAAACCAAAGTTTGGACACATTATATCCGATAGTAACATTCCTCCTTCACGTGGATTAGGTAGTAGTTCGACTGCGATTGTTGGAGGCTTATTGTTAGCCAATGCGTTAGTAGAAAAACCACTTTCAAAAAAAGAATTACTTACATTAGCCCATCGTATGGAAGGACATCCAGATAATGTAGCTCCTGCTATTTTTGGGAATTTATGTTGTGCTTTAGGCAATGATAGAGAAGTCGTTAATACAGTGATTACTGTGCCAGAAGAGTTGTCATTTGCCGTAGTGGTACCAGAAGTACTGGTATCGACTGAATATGCACGTACGGCTTTGCCATATACCATTGATTTTAAAGAAGCGGTTGCCAATATAGGTTATGTGTCATTGCTTATTTCATCTATGGTTACTAGGGATCTTACTAATCTGCAATGGGCCTTACAAGATAATCTACATGTGCCATATAGAAAAAAATTAATACCTTGTTGTGATGAGGTGTTTTCTGCAGCAATAGATAAAGGTGCTTATGGCGCTACTATTAGTGGATCAGGATCTACGCTTATTGCGTATTGTCATCATGAAGTGGCTTTAGATGTAGCAGAGGCAATGGGCGATGTATTTTCTTCACAAGACATCAAACATACAGCGTATGTGTTAAAATCGGATGTAATTGGTGCAAAAGTGATTTCACGTACATTATAAATATTCTTTAATTAGCATGTAGAGTCTTAGAAATTTCGTGTTTAAGTATGCAACATGTTACTATTGTATAGTAAAAATTCATTTATTTTAAATAACATCATGCTATAATATGTATATATTACAGTATGATTAACCATTATAATGGGGAGGATGTATGAACAATATAAAAACAGCAGCATTAATGGCATTATTATCGGCCTTATTGATGGCTATTGGTCAATATGTAGGCGGCTTACATGGGTTAATGGTGATGTTTATTATTTCTATTGGAATGAATGTATTTAGTTATTGGAATAGTGATAAATTAGTGCTTAGAGCTTATAATGCGAGAGAAGTACAAATGTCATCAAATCCAGAATTGGTTTCTATTGTGAAACAATTAGCTATGAATGCACATCTTCCTATGCCGAAAGTATATATTATTGATTCTGAAATACCGAATGCTTTTGCTACTGGTCGTAATCCAGAACATGCGGCAGTAGCTGTTACTACAGGTATTATGAATTTATTAACCCATGATGAAATTGAAGGTGTATTAGCTCATGAGTTAACGCATGTACAACATAGAGATACTTTGATTAGTACGATTGCAGCTACGATGGCAGGGGCGATTGCGATGGTTGCCAATGTGTTACAATTTGCCGCTTTATTTGGTAGCCGTGACGATGATAGAGAGAGTAATCCTATTGCTCTATTAGGAATGATTATTTTGGCACCTATCGCAGCATCTTTAATACAAATGGCTATATCTCGCTCTAGAGAATACTTGGCTGATGAAGGTGGCGCTCGTATTAGTGGGAAACCATTATCATTAGCTTCTGCATTAGCTAAAATTGATCATTATGCTAAATATGGTGCTCTGCCTCATGCAAGTAATGCGACAGCGCATATGTTTATTGTTAATCCATTAAGTGGGGTTAAAGATTTTGCTAGTAATCTATTTAGTACGCATCCTAGTACAGAGGAACGTATTAAACGATTACGCATGTTAGCTTCGACTGTAAAATAGGAGTGGTTATTATGGAACAAACATTAGTGTTGATAAAACCAGATGGAGTGCGACGTAGATTGTGTGGAGAAATCCTAAATCGCTATGAACGTAAGGGGCTTAATATTGTGGCGATGCAGTTGATGCAGGTGCCTAGGTCATTGGCGGAGGACCATTATGTAGAACATAAGAATAAACCATTCTTTGGTGAGTTAGTTGATTTTATTACCTCCGGACCTGTACTTGCGTTTGTATTATCTGGCGAGCATGCTATTGCTACAGTACGCACATTAAATGGAGCTACTAATCCACAGGATGCTGTACCTGGTTCTATTCGCGGTGATTATGCATTAACGATGGATGCTAATGTAGTACATGCTTCTGATTCAATAGAGGCTGCTACTAGAGAAATAGCACTTTGGTTTCCTAATATTACATTGTAATATGTATAGTATTAAATAAAGGAGATGGATTATATATGGCAAATGTATATACTAAAACAGGTGACAAAGGTACAACTGGATTATATACAGGCGAACGTATTAATAAAGCATCATTACGTGTAGAAGCATATGGTACAGTTGATGAAGTACAAGCTTTTTTGGGATTAGCAAGAGCGCATGGAACAAATGAAAGCGTCAAAGAGGCTTTGCTACAAGTTGAAAAAGAATTATGGATGCTTATGGCAGATATTGCTAGCTTACATAAAGAACCTACCATTACAGATGAGTATGTAGTAGGATTAGAAAAAATTATCGATGCTTTCGATGAACAATTATCTCCTCTTAGTGCATTTGTATTGCCAGGTGAAAGTCAATCATCATCGTATTTGCATGTGGCTAGAACGATTGTACGTCGTGCAGAACGTGATTTGTGGGCTTTATTCGGAGAAGAAGGTGCGCATGAATCAAATTTAAAATATTTAAATCGACTATCTGACTTATGTTTTATATTAGCACGAGTTGAGGAAGAACTATAATTTTTAGATACGTGGCAAGCGTCATATAAAAAAGCTATGTTGCTGGTATATAGGACAACATAGCTTTTTATATATTGTTATAGTGAGTAGTGTGGTACAGTATGAATGTAAAATAACTAGTGAAATGCTTAGTGTGGTTTATTTAACATATCTTCAGGACTAGGGTAGAAAAAGAATACGTTGGGAATTTGATATTGGAATTTTTCTCTCAATAAGGCAGAAAATGTTGTTTCAAAACTAATAATTTCTGAAGAAGGTAAGATAGAGTCTTCTACAAGTGCTAATAATTGTGCTTCTACTGAGGGCGCGTTTTCAGGTAGTAGTTCTTTATCAAGAGGTAGATTTACGATGACACGCACGGTGGCGATATAATTAGTCTCAGGATCTTCTACCATAACTCTATATGTATTTTCCCATAAAGTGGCCATTAATTTGATTTTCATATTCATTATTTCCATAGCAATACTCCTTTATTTATTCTAGTTACATAATACTGAAATTTACATATATTGTATAGGTGATTTCTATGAATAGTCATATTATATTGTGTTCTGGCGGTGCTAGAAGTGGTAAAAGTGAATTTGCAGAATCTCTGGCACTTTCACAGAATGGTAGAAAAGGTTATATCGCAACAGGACAAGCCTTTGATGAAGAAATGAAGGAT
>QWCD01000057.1_pt1 | contig 39332 bp, 32 predicted proteins | sample 1972461 | NCBI WGS metagenome assembly QWCD01 (sample SAMN09866717, study PRJNA288562) | Human vaginal metagenome isolate term4_vaginal, whole genome shotgun... | isolation source: vagina | host: Homo sapiens | place: USA: California | reverse complement strand
CTCCTACAGATACCCCAAAAAATAGAAGTAAAAATACACTGATAATCAAATACTTAAAAAGGTAAAAAGAAAAGATAACCTTTTACGCTGTAAAAGATAACCTTTTGCACCACAAAAGATCACCTTTTGACGAGTAAAAGATGATGTTTTGGAAACAAAAACAGCACCTAGCTATTAGCAGTAAAATAATTTCAAGTATTAGTTCTATATATCATTTAATGATTTTTATAAATGCAGAATTACATTCCTTTTAAAGAAGTACTCAAGAAGTAAAAAAGCAAAAGACAAAAAATAATATTCATAAAACATTAGCAAATATCGAATCTTTTTTCTACTTTTGTCCCTAAACATTTAAAACGTATTAAAAACTATATCTTATGAAAAATTTAGATTGGGCTAGTTTGTCATTTGGTTATCTACCAACCGATTACAATGTTCGATGCTACTATCGCGATGGCAAATGGGGTGAAATTGAAGTAAGTTCAGACGAGTATTTAAAGCTACATATGGCAGCTACATGCTTGCATTATGGTCAGGAGGCTTTTGAAGGGCTAAAAGCTTATCGCTGCCCTGATGGAAAAGTTCGCTTATTCCGTGTAGAAGAAAATGCTGCTCGCTTGCAAAGCACTTGCCGTGGTATTGTTATGCCAGAAGTACCTACAGAGCTTTTTGTTGAAATGGCGGAAAAAGTTGTTAGACTCAACCAAGAATATATCCCAACCTATGAGAGTGGTGCTACTCTTTATCTTCGTCCATTACTCATTGGCACAGGTGCTAACGTTGGTGTTAAGCCTTCATCAGAGTATTTATTTATGATTTTTGCAACACCTGTTGGCCCTTATTTCAAGGGAGGTTTCTCTTCTAATCCTTATGTTATTATGCGCGACTTCGACCGTGCAGCTCCTCTTGGAACAGGTATTTACAAAGTAGGTGGCAACTATGCGGCTTCTTTGAAGGCTAACCAATTAGCTCACGAGAAAGGTTATGCTTCTGAGTTCTACCTAGACTCTAAGGAAAAGAAATATGTTGACGAGTGTGGCGCAGCCAACTTCTTTGGCATCAAAGAAAATACTTATGTAACTCCTAAGTCATCATCAATTCTTCCTTCTATCACTAACAAGAGCTTGATGCAAATTGCAGAGGATCTTGGTATGAAAGTAGAGCGTCGTCCTATCCCAGAAGAAGAACTAGAGACTTTTGAAGAGGCAGGTGCATGCGGTACAGCAGCTGTTATCTCTCCTATCTCTCATCTTGACGATCTTGAGACGGGTAAGGTTTATAATTTTGGAGAAAAACCGGGACCATGGTCAACCAAACTATACGAAACCCTTCGTGGCATCCAATACGGTACTGTAGAGGATAAGCACGGCTGGACAAGGGTCGTAATTGAATAACAACATTTTCCCTCCTACCTCACTTTTAAAAGAAGTAGGAGGTGAAAGTTTTTTTTTAAGTTTTAACAATGCCATTACCCACTAAAATACTACTTACTTTTATTTCTCTTTCTTTTTTTTATAGTTGTAAGCTACAGACATCTGATTGTGATCCTTTTATTTCTCAATGGAATTCCCTTAAAAATGTCCAAAAAGCTGCTGAACAAAAAGGAAAAGAGCAGAGTTTTAATGACGAAATAGAAGAGCAAGAACAAATAAATAACGAAGAAGATGATCTTTCTGCGCCCAAAACTATTATGACAGAGGCACAACCGATTTCTTTCAATATGATTATGGAGTAGATGACGAGAATAATTAGTTATGGCTTAAAAACCACTTATATATTTGATTTACAGTAAATTATATAGTAAATTATTTACTTATATCTGCAATATTTCGTATCTTTACAGTATAAATCTTGCAGATATTTATGTTTAAACGTACATCTAAACAGCTCTCTTTATTCTCTTCTTTGGAGGATATGCTTAATCATAAACATCCTCTTTTCCAACTTAGTCATAAGATTAATTGGCAGACTTTTGATGATGCCTTTTCGCCTTTGCATTGTAGTACAAACGGTCGTCCTGGTCATCCTATTCGCTTGATGTGTGGTCTTTTGATCTTAAAACATTTGCATAATGTATCAGATAAAAGTGTTGTTCTACAGTGGAGTGAGAATGCTTACTACCAATACTTTTGTGGGCAATTAGAATTTACTCCCAAAGAGCCGTGCGATGCATCAGAAAAAGTTAGCGTGAAGTTCGCTTTTACAAAATCCACGCTGAAATATAGTTTTTAAGGAACGACTAAATAAGAAAATTATGTAGGAAGTAAACTGCAACCTCCTACATAATTTAAATTATATTTTAACAAGTACATATATCCTTATTTTGATTTCTTAACAAACAGCTTTCCATCAATATAGAACGTTTCATCAGTTAGAGTACAGCTTGTTAGTCCTATCGTTAAAATATCCTTATCTACCTTATAAGGATATATTCCGATTCTTCGAGAAATCTTTCCATCTTTATCAATAGCATAATATGCTACTTTATCTGTTCCAAAATGATATTCAGCAGCTTTAGCATCTACTATATGCTCTGCTTCTTTAAATTCATATACCCAAATGGTGTTTTCTAAAGGGTTGAAAACTTCGTCTTTGCTACAAGAAAAAAATAGAAAAACGGTGAAAACACAAACTATAATTTTTATATATTTCATTGTCTTATACCTATTGTGTAAAATTTATTAGAAATGGGCAAAATACTTGTTTCGATAATACCTTTTCCTTTTCTAATTGGAATAACAAAACCATTAGATGTTACATCCTCTATTGGATAATCATCAAAATAATTGAAGTCAAATTTATCTATAAATTCATTATGTTCAGTTGTTTTATATTTTGATGTAGACTCTTTAGTAACCGTATTTTCTGAAGAAAAATTACCTGTTATACCGATGTTTACTATTTTAGGAAGAATTTTTAAATCTAATCCAACACCTGCTTTCGTTAGATATGTTACAGAGTATTTCTCTGTAATATCTTTTGTAAACCCTTCGTCAGGGTTAATTAAAGTTACGCTTACTATTTTATTTACAGGATCACGAGTAATATCCCATCTGTCAAACCTTGAATCCTGATCATTTTCTAAAGGATAAAACCATTTTGCCTTTACCTGACGAGCATCTATAGTATAAGTATACTTTGTATGCCTAAACATAGTTGGATGACGTCTATATTCATCTAATCTTAGATTAAATAATTTGTTAGGCATAGCATATATTTTAATTCTTTGACTTTCGATTTTCTCTCCTTTTATATCATCTTGGATTTGAAAAACAAAGCAGAAAGCTCTTCCTGTCATAAGAGATTTTAAGATAGCGTCTCTATCTGTAAGAGGGTTTTTCTTATTTGAGACCGTTCCAGAGAAAAGATACTTTTCATTACCTTCTGCAATCTCTTTCAACCTAGAAAAAGCATCTGATGATATTTTGAAACGGAAAATACAATCAGAAACATCTGTTCTTAAAGACTTAGGAGTGTCTTCTATTCCATTAAGACCATAATACATAACATATCTAGTTCCTTTCTTATATTTAATAGTTTTATTATATGCGTCAATTAGTTCTGGATCTATATTGTTTCTTGGAACCAATCCTTTTTGAGGATCATACTTTTCACTGTATTCATCATATTCTACAACAGAACGAGTTCTAATATTTGCTTTAGTTTTATTATATGAAGGATCAAAGCACCTTGAAACAAACTCATACTGATCTTCTACACTAGAAGAACGAGTAGAAGCTACCTTTCGTAGTTTGTTATTTTGACAAACTACTAGCGAAATGAAGCCAGGAATCTCTCCAGCTTTTAAAGTATCAACAATCTCTCCATTGAGATAGATTTTGTTTTCAAAAATAATAGGGAGTTCTGGATTAGAAATTTCTAAATCAGCTGTTCTAATATTACCATATTCTGGAATATGAATATTTAACAAAGGAATGCTATCTTGAATAGATGAAAGTTCTTTTTTATTATTTCCATATTGTAAAATTATATCCTTAAATGTTCTTTGCTGAATCTTTTTATTCATTGAAAATGGATAAAAGATATCATTATCATTATCGACTTTAAGCAAAGCTTCCTTTTTCAAAAAAGAACGAAATTCTTGATTGGCGTAAACTGCTTTAGAAAGGGACTTCGCAAATAGTTCCATCTGTTCCTCTTTACTGATATTATCAGAAGCCAAAGATTTTTCTTGGGCATTAGAAAGTATGTCATTCCCTATATTCTCATTTGAGCAAGAGAATGTAGCAAGACACAAAATTAGGTAAATAATTTTTTTCATCAAAATAAAGTTTTTAAAATTATTTTTCAAAGGTATTAGTTCTTCTTCTTTTATCAAAAAAACAAATCAAAGAAATAACATATTTTAAATCTTTTACCTAATCCTTTTATAAATTATTTGGAATTTTACTCAGCAGAATGCACGTAAAACTACTGAAAAAAGCAAAAGAGCAGAATCTTGCGAATTACTTAGAAGAATAAGAACAAATGAACGACGAAGAAGATTATCCACATCCGAATAATCTTACAACTCCTAATTCTTATTCAAAGGAATACAAAGCTGATTTTTCCAATACGACTATCGAAAGCGATGACGAGAATAATTATGATATGAAGAAATAGCACTCAAATTACCCTTTTTCACAGTCTTTTTTATTATCTTTGCCCTAAAGAAAACTAAGCCTTACAAGTAAAATCAAAAAAGAATATTCTACTTGTTGCTAGTTTTTCATTGGTCTTAAATTTCTAAACAGAATATTCATTGGAAGCAAATAAGAAAGATAAGCCCTGGGCATGGGTACCCTCACTATATTTTGCAGAAGGATTGCCATACGCTGTTGTAACACTTGTTTCGCTAGTATTTTATCAGCAAATGGGACTATCGGATGCTAAAATAACGTTTTACACTTCATGGTTTTATCTCCCTTGGGTAATAAAGCCCTTATGGAGTCCATTTCTTGATCTTATTAAAACCAAACGGTGGTGGGTTCTTTCTATGGAGATGCTACTAGGTGCTGCTTTTGCTGGGGTAGCTTTCACCATAAACACCTCTTTTTGGCTACAAGCCTCTATCTGCTTTTTTTGGTTATTAGCCTTTTCAAGCGCAACCCATGATATTGCCGTAGATGGTTTCTATATGTTAGGGTTAGACTCAAAAGGTCAAGCTTTTTTTGTCGGAATCAGATCCACTTTCTATCGCATCTCTATGATTGTGGGTAAAGGTGGGCTTGTGGCTTTAGCTGGTATTTTACAAGAAGTAATGAATATAAAACCTGCTTGGGCTTTAGTTTTCTATGCCCTTTCAGGACTATTTATCGGTTTAGGTCTTTATCATAAGGCTATAATGCCAACCCCCAATAGCGACACTAACCACTGCGCCTTGTCGGCTAACGAACTGATGACAGAGTTTGTAGGAACTTTCACAAGTTTCTTTCGTAAAAAAGAAATATGGATTGCTATAGCGTTTCTACTTTTATTTCGACTACCCGAAGCATTACTGAACCCCATTGCGCCCCTCTTTTTACGCGCAGAAGCAGCTAAGGGTGGATTAGCTCTATCACTTGAAACGTTTGGTGCTATCAATGGTATTGTGGGAGTTGCAGGTTTGTTATTAGGAGGTATTTTAGGAGGTTGGGCTATCAGTAGAGATGGGCTAAAACGCTGGCTATGGCCTATGACGATAGCAATAACATTGCCTAATATCGCTTACGTATATTTAGGATTTATCAGACCAGAAAATTTTATCCTTATAAGTACCGCTATTTTTATAGAGAACTTTGGTTACGGATTTGGCTTCAGTGCTTATATGCTTTTCATGCTCCATTTTAGCGAAGGAGAACACAAAACAAGTCATTACTCCTTATGCACAGGCTTTATGGCTCTTTCTATGATGCTACCAAGCCAAATCTCTGGCGTCCTTGCAGATACCCTAGGATACGACTGGTTCTTCGTTTTAGTAATGATAGCATGCTTATTTCCTTTTCTCATCGCAAAGGTCATAAAGATAAAATTTTCAGATTTAGAGTAAAATACAAATATAAAATATAGGATAACATGAAAAAAGAATTAATTGCATCTGTTGCAAGTTTACAACATAATATGGAACAATGGATGGATGAGCTACATGAACATCCAGAACTTTCTATGAAGGAACATTTCACTTCAAAATACATTGCCGCCAAGGTGAAAGAATGGGGTTACGATGTAGCTGAAGGCATAGGAGGAACAGGTATTGTTGCATCAATGACTGTGGGAAATGGAGAAAAATCGATTGGTTTGAGAGCTGACTTTGATGCTCTACCAATAGCAGAAGACAACAACCTCTGCTATAAAAGCAAACAAGAAGGACTATCCCACCTTTGTGGTCATGATGCTCATAGCACAATGTTGCTAGGAGCTGCCAAATATCTATCAGAACATAAAAACTTCAATGGTACTGTACGCTTGATTTTCCAGCCAGGAGAAGAAACTATGCAAGGAGGTCCTGCTATGATTAAGGATGGACTCTTCGAACGCTTCCCTGTAGATGCTGTCTACGGTATGCATAATATGCCAGGACTAGAATTGGGTAAGTTCTTTTTCTGTGAAAATGAAACAATGGCAGCAGTTGACAACTGGGAAATTGAGCTAACAGGAAAAGGCTCACATGGATCAATGCCAGAATTAAGCATCGACCCTCTAGTATGTGGCGCATCTTTAGTAATGGCTTTACAAACAATTGTAAGTAGAAACGTGTCTCCATGGAAGAACACAGTGGTTAATGTGGGTGCTTTCCAAGCTGGTGTTGCAGGTAATGCTGTGCCACAGAAAGCCATACTAAGACTTAGCATACGTAATATGGACTCTGAGGTTAGAACCTTTGTCCTAGACAAAATTCGTTCTATTACCAAAGCCCAAGCCGAATCGTTTGCTTGCGAATACGAAATAAGAGAAGGAGTAGCTGGCACCGTATTGATCAACACACCAGAGAATACAAAGTGGGCAGCAAGTGTAGCACGTCAAACTTTTGGTGAGGATCAGGTGGACGAGCATTTACATCCTTATATGGGTAGTGAAGATTTTGCTTTTATGCTAAAGGAAAAGGTCGGTAATTATTGTATGATAGGCAATGGAGACACTATGATGGTACACCACCCTAAATATGTTTTCAACCAGCAATTACTATCTTGCGGTGCTACCTATTGGGTTTCACTAGTAGAAGAGTATTTGAAATAAATGGAAGATGACACATCTCCTAAAAAATAATAAGGGCACCACTTACAATGGCTAAAAATAAAGACACCTAAAAAAATCTTTGATAGTTTTTTAGGTGTCTTACTTATTAGATAAGTCTTTACCTTACTAAATATCCTCATTGGGGAGTTTTACAAGTAACAACTCTATGAGTCTTGGCAAGGCGTAATTGCTTATTTCTCCAGTCTTTACCCATAGATAATCGGAAGGTAATGCTGGCTTAACATTAGCTACCCAGAGGTGTAAATCGGCATAGATAATCTGATGGGTAAGGATATGTTTGACATTACTACATATTTTTGTTGAAATCTCAGAAAATTTTGACTGAACTTCCTTGGGAATTATCGAAACTTGTGGCAACTCCCATAACCCCTGCCAAATATCACCTGCACCTCGTTGATGGATTGCTATCTCATCATTATATTTAATATAGACATAATCAAAACGACGCTCACGCTGTTTAATTTTCTTACTTTTAACAGGTAAACTTCCAACGTGTCCTAGCCTGAAAGCCACACAAGTTTCTAACAAGAGACATCGACTACAATTGGGCGATGCTGGTGTGCATTGGATAGCACCAAAATCCATAATGGCTTGGTTGTAGATGCCAGGTTTATCGAGTGCTATCAGTTCTTGAGCAAGTGCAGCAAACTCTTTTTTGCCTGCAGTAGTATCAATAGGTGTATCAATACCAAAATAACGTGAAAGAACACGATAAACATTACCATCAACCACTGCAACTGGCTCATTAAAGGAGATAGAAGCAATGGCTGCGGCTGTATAATCGCCCACTCCTTTCAACTGCTTAAGTGCTTGATAATTATTGGGAAATTTTCCCAAAGCCTTCACTTGTTGCGCCGCTTTATGAAGATTGCGAGCACGAGAGTAATACCCTAGTCCTTGCCAAGCCTTCAAGACATCATCTTCCGACGCATCTGCAAGTTGCTCTACTGTAGACCATTGGTGCATAAATTTTTCCCAATAGCTCCACCCTTGATTAACACGTGTTTGCTGAAGAATTATTTCACTCAACCAAATAGCGTAAGGATCTTTGGTAGCACGCCAAGGTAATTCTCTTCCATGCTCAGAGAACCATTGTAAAAGTATCGATGCAAAACTCATAGGAACAAAGTTAGTGCAAATGAGTGAAATATGAAAGTTTACGTTCAAATATTTCCGAATGCAACCTAACTTATAAAAAGGTAGTTAAAAAGTAGAAAACATTAAGAATAATGTCAATAAAATATTAGCTAAATAGCTTTAGTTTACTATTTTTGTACCCATTAAAGAATAAAACGATTTAGAGATTATAATTAGCTAAACAATGAAAATTAAAACATTAATAAGCACTTTGATTATTGCCAGTGCTTCAACATCTATGACTTCTTGTTCAACAAGCAAATCGGCATTTAACGACTTGCAAAACTTTTCCACCCAAATAGAAACTAGAGGACAATATTATGATGCCCACGATTGGAAGAAAGCCGTTAAGAAGTTTGGAAAAATTCGTAAGAATATTTCTAAGCATGAGTACACGGTTGCTGAACGTACACGTATAGGAAAACTAGAAGGTAAAGTTGTAAAGGATATGGCTAAAGGTATGAAAGATGGAGTTACCAATCATATTCTAGGGATAGCCAGTGAGATTCAAGGCATTATGGACGAGTTAGGTTTCGGCAAGTAACGACTTTCATATTTGCTTATATTAGATTTGCTTATACTATAATAAAGAGAATAAGTTTTGGGCAGATTGGCTATACTTATCTCCTCTACTTTTTTTGATAATATACTAGGACTACAAGAAATGATATTTCTCACTCATTAAGCATACTATACAAATGAATATAATCGGAATTACAGTTCGAATCAGCTTTACTTGTTAATGAAAAAAACGCTACCTTTATTGCTTCGTACCAATCTTAATTTAACTCTTAACATTATTTGTTTCAACCTCCTACCCTTTTTTGATATAAAAATTCCATTTCCTCACTCGGAATTAGTAACTTTGCATATAAAATCCCAAAAGAGCATATAAAATGTCTGGAACAAAGGAAATTAAAACCGCTTTGATCTCGGTTTTTCACAAAGATGGTCTTGACGACTTGTTAGCAAAGTTAAACGAAGAGGGTGTTAAGTTTCTTAGCACTGGTGGTACACAAACTTTTATCGAATCACTTGGTTACGAATGTACAAAGGTTGAAGATATTACTTCCTATCCGTCAATTCTCGGCGGCAGAGTAAAAACACTTCACCCTCGTATCTTTGGTGGTATTTTGGCACGCCGTGATAACAAAGATGATCAGGCACAAATGAGAGAATACGAAATCCCTTCTATCGATCTCGTTATTGTAGACCTATATCCATTCGAGCAGACCGTGCTTAGTGGTGCTCTTGACGATGAAATTATCGAGAAGATTGACATTGGTGGAATCTCTCTAATACGTGCTGGAGCCAAGAACTTCAAGGATGTTGTCATCGTACCTAGTAAGGCAGAGTATCCTGTTCTACTTCAATTACTTAATAAAAACGGTGCCGTAACCGACTTGGAAGACAGAAAAACCTTTGCCGAGCGCGCTTTTGCAGTAAGTAGTGGGTATGATACAGCTATTCATAATTGGTTTGCAAAGTAATTAAGAAAGCGTTTAAAACGAAAAATAAAAATCAAACTATAATAAATGGGACTATTTTCATTTATCCAAGAGATAGCAATGGATCTTGGAACAGCTAACACAATTATTATCAGTGATGATAAGATTATTGTTGATGAGCCCTCAGTTGTAGCACTCGACCGTCGTACAGACAAGATGATTGCTGTGGGTGGCGATGCAAAGATGATGTACGAAAAGGAGCACCCTAGTATCCGTACTATCCGTCCACTTCGTGATGGTGTTATTGCCGATTTCTCTGCTTGTGAGAAGATGATGCGTGGACTTATCAAGATGGTACACAGCGGTAATCGCTTCTTTTCTCCAACACTCCGTATGGTGATTGGTGTACCCTCTGGTTCTACAGAGGTGGAACTTCGCGCTGTTCGTGATTCTGCCGAACGGGCTGATGGTCGTGATGTATATTTGATATTCGAGCCAATGGCAGCCGCACTAGGTATGGGACTTGATGTAGAAGCACCTGAAGGCAATATGATTGTTGATATTGGTGGTGGTAGCACAGAGATTGCCGTAATTTCTTTAGGTGGTATTGTTTGTAACAACTCAATCCGTGTGGCTGGCGATGAGCTAACAGCCGATATTCAAGAATATATGAGTCGCCAACATAACGTAAAGGTTTCTGAGCGTATGGCTGAACGTATCAAACTACATGTAGGATCTGCCTTAACCGACTTAGGTGAAGAAGCACCTGAAGATTACGTTGTTCACGGTCCTAACCGTATTACAGCACTTCCTATGGAAGTACCTGTATGTTATCAAGAAATTGCTCACTGCTTAGATAAAACGGTGGCAAAGATTGAGAATGCAGTACTTTCTGCACTTGAAGGAACTCCTCCAGAACTTTATGCTGATATCGTTAAGAATGGTATCTATTTAAGTGGTGGTGGCGCATTGCTACGTGGCATCGATAAGCGATTGACAGATAAGATAAATATTCCTTTCCATATTGCAGAAGATCCATTGCATAGCGTAGCAAAAGGTGCTGGTATAGCATTGAAAAATGTAGATCGTTTCTCTTTCTTGATGAGATAAGATATATTAGCGCATAGATGCACAATCTAACAGAATTTCTTGCAAAGTATAAGCATTGGTTCTTATTCATAGTCTTAGAAATATTAAGTTTGATATTATTGTTTCGCTTTAATGATTATCAAGGTAGCGTGTGGTTTACTACAGCTAATTATATTGGCGGGTCAATGTATGAAACAAGTTCTAAGATAAGCACTTTCTTTACCCTAGGCAGGGTAAATGAGGAGCTTACACAGCGCAACCTTTTATTGGAGCGAGAAAACAAAGAACTGTATGCAAAATTATACGATCAAACAAAGGATACTGCCTACCTCAAACGTGGGCAGTATCGTTTCCTTACGAAGTATCGAATGGTATTAGCTAAAGTTGTGGACAATTCTGTAAACAAAACGGATAATTTTATAACGATAAACAAAGGAACATCCGATGGAGTGCATAAGGACATGGGCGTAGCATGTGGTAACGGTGTTGTTGGTATTGTGTATCTTGCTGGCAGTCATTACTCTGTGTTAATACCCGTACTCAATTCTAAGTCGAATATTAGTTGTTCCATTCAGGGACATAATTATTTTGGCTACTTACATTGGAATGGCGGATCAAGCGATGTTGCTTATCTCGATGATGTCCCACGCCATGCGAAGTTCAAGCTAGGCGACAGAGTGGTTACAAGTGGATATTCATCAGTGTTCCCTGCTGGTGTTCTTGTAGGTAAGATCAAGCATGTTTATAATTCAGAAGACGGCTTATCCTACCGTTTAGCTATCAAACTTTCTACCGACTTTGGAAATCTGCGCGATGTTTGTGTGATCAATGATGCCTCCATTAAGAAGAAGCAAGAAATAATGCAAGCAGCACTCGACTCTATCAAACCACTTGAAGGACAAGGTTCTACACAAAAGGCAAATTAATAACAATGGATGTCAACTTCTTTAAAAAGTTAGGATGGTCTATTGTACTCATCCTCTTACAGGTGTTCGTACTCAACCACGTCCACCTATTTGGCATTGCTACACCATTATTATATATATACTTTATCGTTCAGTTTCGTCGCAATTATCCACAATGGGGTATGATGCTTTGGGCGTTTGTTATGGGCTTATTCATTGATATGTTCTCAAATACGCCAGGTGTATCATCGTTTTCGCTTACATTTTTAAGTGCCATCCAACCTTTCGTTTTATCGTCTTTCACTTCTCACGAAAGTGCAGAAGAGTTAAAACCATGTATAGACAGCCTTGGTTTTGGCAAATATTTATGGTTTGTCCTTATTCTTACTTTCATTTATTGTGTCGTATTCTTCTCACTTGATATGTTCTCATTTTTCAATTTATTGGAATGGGGAGCTTGTATCTTGGCTAGTACGCTGCTTACTATAGTATTAATTCTTGTAATAGAGAACGTAAGAAGACGATAAATGAAAAATTACGATTTTGAAAAACGTCGATTAGTATTAAGTGCGGTAGCTATTGGCATTGTACTTATTTACATTATACGCCTATTCGCACTTCAAATAGCTAGCGACGACTATCGAAAAAGTGCTGATTCTAATGCCTTTCTTAAAAAAATAGAGTTTCCCTCACGCGGTCTTATCACCGATCGTAAAGGAAAGTTGCTCGTTTATAACCAGCCTGCCTATGATATTATGGTGGTCATGAACGAAGAAAAAGGGCATCTTGACACACTAGATTTTTGTAAAGCCCTGAATATTACCAAGGAGTTTTTTATTCAGCGTATGAAAGACATTAAAGACCGCAATAAAAACCCTGGCTATTCGCGTTTTTCGCAACAACTTTTCCTCGGACAAGTAAAAGACAAAGAGTTTAGTGCCTTTCACGAACGGCTCTATCGATTTCCAGGTTTTTATATCCAGCGTCGTAGTATTCGTGCCTACCAACGCCCCATAGGTGCGCATATATTAGGTGATGTTGCAGAAGTAAATCAAGCCGATGTTGAGAAAGATGAGTATTATCAACCTGGCGATTACATCGGTAAAATGGGGGTGGAACGTGAATACGAAAAAGAATTGCGCGGACGCAAAGGAGTACAAATTCTTCTTCGTGATGCCCATGGACAAATACAAGGGCGCTATCAAGATGGGAAATTTGATCAAAAGCCTATACCCGGAAGTGATATTCAGCTAGGGCTTGATGCCGACCTTCAACTATTGGGTGAACGCTTAATGGAAGGAAAATTAGGTGCTATTGTTGCTATCGAACCTAAAACAGGTCAGATCCTTGCTATGGTATCATCTCCAACATTTGATCCGAGAGAGATGATTGGCAAACTACGTGGTAAGACACAACATACGCTTATGCTTGATCCTGCTAAGCCACTACTTAATCGTGCCATTATGGGACAGTACCCCCCTGGATCAACATTCAAAACGAGTCAAGCAGTAACCTATTACACAGAAGGAATTATCTCTGACTCTACCCGTTATGCTTGCCACCATGGCTTCTATTTCAAAGGACTACACCTTGGTTGCCATGCACACGCATCTCCCCTATCTCTAGTTCCAGCACTCGGAACCTCTTGCAACGCTTACTTCTGTTGGGGGCTATACCACATGCTTTCCAACCGTAAACGTTACAAAAATCTCGATGATGCTATGACTGTTTGGCGCAACTATATGGTATCAATGGGGTTTGGTTATAAGCTTGGCATAGACCTTCCTGGTGAGAAGCGCGGCATGATCCCAAATGCTCAATTTTACGATCATGCGTTTAAAGTATGGAACCCTCTAACGGTGATATCTATTTCCATTGGGCAGGGTGAAGTGAATTTAACACCACTTCAGATTGCTAATCTTGGGGCTACTATCGCTAACCGTGGTTATTACATAACACCGCATGTTGTACGAAAGATACAAGGACGTCGTCTTGACAAGAAATATACAGAGCGCCACCGCACTATGGGTAGTGTAAAATCCTATGAACGTGTTGTCCTTGGAATGCAGGCTTCTGTTAATAATGGAACTTGTGCTGGCGCTCCACATCCTGGCTATACATTAGCGGGAAAGACTGGTACCGCCCAAAACCGTGGTAAAGACCACTCTGTGTTTATGGGCTTTGCACCAGTGGAAAATCCTAAGATAGCTATTGCCGTATATGTAGAGAATGGTGGTTTCGGTGCTGTTTATGGTGTGCCTATCGGTGCATTGATGATAGAACAATACATCAATGGTAAGCTAACACCTGGCGATATGGCTAAAGCCGACCAAATACAAAAACGACATATAGCCTACTCGTTCAAGCGTCCACTCACAAAGTCTGACTCGCTACGCCTTGACTCTATCAAACGCGTTACCCAAATAAAAGACTCACTAAAGCAGGTAAAAGAAAAGCAGATGATAGAAGAAATTAAAAAAGCCAAGGAAGAGAAAGCAAAACTTGATGCCGAAAAGCAAGAAAAGAAGAAGCCACAAATGCCCAATGATCCTATTATCCGTCCAGAAACAGACGAAAGTGTGATAAAGGAAAAAGGCGATGACCACAAGAAGGACAAAAAGCCTACTGATGAAGAAAAAAAATAAAAAAATAACAAACCGTGCCAAATAATTATTCAGCCGACAGACAACCTGGAGTACTTCGCTCCCTTGATTGGTGGACAATATGCATCTATATTGCCCTACTCATCTTTGGATGGGTGAGTGTGTGTGGTGCTAGCTATACCTATGGAGATACCGAAATATTCTCGCTATCATCACGTTCAGGTATGCAGATTATTTGGATTGGCACGTCCGTCTGCCTTGGATTTGTTATCTTAATGATGGACGACCGTTTCTTTGACACCTTCGCCTACATTGTTTATGGGCTATTGGTATTACTACTCTTTGCCACTATCTTCAACCCGCATAGCATTAAGGGATCAAGGTCTTGGCTTGTTTTAGGACCCTTACGCCTGCAACCGGCCGAGTTTGCTAAGTTTGCCACAGCCCTAGCCATTGCCAAATTTATGTCAGTCTATGGCTTCACAATGAAAAATCGCAAGCATTTTATGATTGCTTGTGGTATCATCTTCTTACCTATGCTCTGCATCGTGGGACAACGTGAAACAGGATCAGCCCTAGTTTACCTCTCTTTCTTCTTTATGTTCTATCGTGAAGGTATGCCTGGTTCGTTCCTTTTTACTGGAGTAGCCATGATTATTTACTTTGTTGTGGGTATAAAATATGAGAATGTGATGTTATGGGATACCCCAACCTCTGTGGGAAAATTCATTGTTTTATTCCTTGTTCAGCTATTCTCTACTTCCATGATATGGGTATATTTAGGCGATACGAAAAAAACAAAACGTCTACTAGCTTATGTCTTTGGCATTACTTTAATAGCTGTTTTATTCTCTGAATTTGTAATACCGTTTGATATTGTTTGGGTGCAACTCATCCTTTCGGCTGGTGTTATAGGATATTTTATCTATAATGGGCTCAACTCGCGCTTTCCTCATTTCTTTTATATTTCTCTCTTTGCGCTAGGCTCAATAGCCTTCTTCTATTCTGCCGACTATGTACTCAATGATGTGATGCAACCTCACCAACGTGTGCGTATCAATGTACTTCTAGGCTTAGATGAAGATTTGGCTGGTGCAGGCTACAATGTGCATCAAAGTGAAATAGCCATAGGATCAGGAGGATTACGAGGTAAAGGTTTCTTAAATGGCACACAAACAAAGCTAAAATTTGTACCAGAACAAGACACCGATTTCATATTCTGTACTGTAGGCGAAGAAGAAGGATTCTTAGGATCTGCCTCTGTGTTGGTACTCTTCTGCTGCCTTATCCTTCGCTTGATGTATATCTCCGAACGACAACCGTTCAAGTTTGGACGCGTATATGGCTATTGTGTGGCTGGAATTTTCTTCTTCCACCTCTTTATTAATGTGGGAATGGTACTCGGACTAACCCCTGTCATAGGTATCCCACTTCCCTTTTTTAGCTATGGTGGTTCCTCTCTCTGGGGCTTCACCTTACTCCTCTTTATCTTCCTTAGAATTGATGCTGGAAGAAATTTGATTAGGCAGTAAGCGAAAAAATGTAAGCATATCAAGACTATCAAATATCCCTACTTTTACTATTGTTCTTATGAAACAAAAAAAATCAGGGACTAAGTCCATCCCTGGAATTAGCCCCCTACGTTTAATCTATGAATAATAACCTAAAATAAACAAAAACTCTTCTCTATTATGCGAAAGCTATTGTTAGTCCTGCCATCACAATCGAAACCATAGACATCAACTTAATTAAGATGTTCAATGAAGGACCAGATGTATCTTTAAAAGGATCACCAACGGTATCACCCACAACTGTAGCCTTATGGCATTCAGAGCCTTTACCACCGAAGTTACCCTCTTCAACATATTTCTTAGCATTATCCCAAGCACCACCAGCATTAGCCATAAAGACTGCAAGCGTGAAACCTGCCGATAAGCCTCCTACTAACAAGCCCATAACACCTGCTACACCAAGCACGCAACCTACTAGGATTGGAATGATAATAGCCAACAATGAAGGGAAAATCATTTCTTGCTGAGCCGACAAAGTAGATATTTCTACACAGCGACCATAATCAGGTGTGCCTGTACCCTCAAGGATACCCTTGATTTCGCGGAACTGACGACGAACCTCAGCAACCATCTTACCAGCAGCACGACCTACAGCTCCCATTGTCAAACCACAGAACAAGAATGCAGCCATAGCACCTACGAACGCACCTACTAGCACCTTAGGGTTCATCAAGTTTACCTGGAAGTAGTTCATAAAGTCAGGAATTGTAGCCTGAGTAGCATCAATTGTTTTACCAGTTAAGTCTGTCATAGTATCACCTACGCGATGCATAGCAATTTTGATTTCTTCTATATAAGAAGCCAATAGTGCTAAAGCTGTTAGTGCAGCAGAACCAATAGCGAAGCCTTTACCTGTTGCAGCAGTAGTGTTGCCTAGAGCATCAAGCGCATCTGTACGTTGACGTACCCCTTCACCTAGTTCGCTCATTTCGGCATTACCACCTGCATTATCGGCAATAGGGCCATAAGCATCAGTAGCTAGGGTGATCCCCAATGTAGAAAGCATACCTACCGCAGCAATACCAATACCATAAAGACCTATCTGAATACTTTGTGCGCTCATTGACATATCAAAACCGTTAGCACAGAGGAAGCTCATCATTATAGCTACAGAAATAGTGATAACAGGAATACATGTTGAGATCATACCCGTACCAATACCTTTTATAATAACAGTGGCAGCACCAGTGCTTGAGGCTTCTGAAATATCTTGAGTTGGCTTATAACTTTGTGATGTATAGTACTCTGTAGCCTGTCCGATAATGACACCAGCAGCCAAACCACTTAGTACAGAGAAACTGATACCCAACCAATTGTCTATTTGCAACCAATAAAGTACTCCGAATGATGCAAACGCTATCAACACTGCAGCAGTATTAGTACCTAAACCCAACGAACGAAGTAAGTCCTTCATAGAAGCTCCTTCCTTTGTACGTACAAGGAATATACCTAGCAAACTCAAAAATACACCAATAGCAGCAATCAACATAGGAGCTATAACTGCCTTCATCTGCATTTCACCAGAACTCAAGAAAGCTGTAGCCCCAAGAGCTGCTGTTGAAAGGATAGATCCACAATAACTTTCGTATAGATCGGCACCCATACCAGCCACATCGCCTACATTATCGCCTACGTTATCTGCAATAGTAGCAGGATTACGTGGGTCGTCCTCTGGAATATTAGCCTCAACCTTACCTACTAGATCGGCACCCACATCGGCTGCCTTTGTATAGATACCACCACCCACACGTGCAAACAAAGCTTGTGTAGACGCACCCATACCGAAAGTTAACATAGTGGTGGTAATAGTAATCAAAGCAGTATTATCACCATGATAAAAATAAGTAAGAACAATAAACCAAAGAGCAATATCTAGCAAGCCGAGACCTACCACTACTAATCCCATAACTGCGCCAGAGCGGAAAGCTACTTTCAAACCACGATCCAAACTCTGACGAGCAGCATTTGCAGTACGAGCACTAGCATAAGTGGCTGTCTTCATACCAAAGAAACCAGCTAAGCCCGAAAACAAACCACCAGTAAGAAATGCAAATGGAACCCAAGGGTTTTGAGCATTAAAACCATAAGCCATAATAGCAAAAACGATTGCTAAGATAACGAAAACGATACCCACCACTTTGTATTGTTGCTTCAGATAAGCCATCGCACCCTTGCGAACATATAGAGCGATTTCGGCCATACGTGGGGTACCCTCTTCTTCTGTCATCATATTGCGGAAGAAGAACCATGCCATTACCAATGCACAAATGGAGGCAATTGGTATTAGCCAAAAAACAGAAGGTATATATTCCATTCTTGTATTGTTTGTTAGTTAACAGTAATTGTTTAGATTTCTGAACGCAAATATACTAGAAATCTGTATTTCCAAAAAACATTTTAGAATATTTTTATCACTGCGTTAATATCGTTTAACTAAAAAGGCACCTTTTCGCCTCTAATATTACACCGTGTGCGAAAACAATCTTTTTATAGTAACATTAAGTTAGACTAAATGAGTAATAACTCATTATAACTTTACAAAATGTAAGATATATAGCTAATTCTACAACATATAACTTCGCATAAATTACCTATATTCAATTCATAGTATTTTCACAAGCTCATATTGATAACATATTGTTAATATAATCATGTTTTGCAAGTGAAAGCTATATTCTTTTGTAAAAACAAAAAGAGAAATAACAACTTGTTATATATAAAGAAACATACTTTCAAGGAAGAATTTACTTTTGATAGTTTTCGTAAGCCTCTTCTACTGAGCCATAGAGCAATAATAATTTCTTTGCAGTACCATATTCTATTCCGAGCAGTTCTTGAAGCATATGGGTACCACGATCAACAAGTTTCATATTGGTAAGCTGCATATTCACCATTTTATTACCCTTTACACGCCCCAATCGGATCATTGTTGCTGTAGAAATCATATTGAGAATCATCTTCTGTCCAGTACCCGATTTTAGGCGCGAGCTACCTGTAACATACTCTGGTCCTACAATCATCTCAATAGCTATGTCGCTAACCTTACTTATTGGCGAGTCTGGATTGCTAGTAATACAAGCAGTAAGAATACCATGTGCTTGTGCCTCACGTAAAGCACTAATAACATAAGGTGTAGTTCCCGAGGCTGCAATGCCAATGACAACATCCTTTCCTGTGACATTATGATCGGTCAGCTCGTCCCATCCCTTACCTTCTTTATCTTCTGCGCTCTCCACAGCATTACGCAATGCGGTGTCGCCTCCTGCTATCAAGCCATAGAAAAGCGTTTTAGGAACACCAAAAGTAGGTGGTATTTCTGACGCATCAAGCACACCTAGGCGCCCACTAGTACCTGCTCCTATGTAGAAAACACGACCTCCTTTGCGCATACGTAGCACGATTTCGTCCACCAACTTAGCGATTTGTGGAATACATTTTTGCACAGCTACAACCACTTTCTTATCTTCTGCATTCATCTCTGTCAGAATATCGGTTACCGACTTCTGCTCTAAATCGTTGTAGAGGGATGATTGCTCTGTTATTTTTTCAAACATAATATAAGTTGAGGATTGAGGTAGTATTGGCAGGGTCTTACTTTAACCGTATAGCCTTACTAAGTCCCATTAATTCCACATTTAGCGTGTCGCCTTTGGTTGGAGCGTAATAGATTTGTTCGTAATCATTGGCACTTACGGAGACTTGTCCACCTCCTGTTAGGTAAAGTACGCCTATGTGAGACTCTTCGGTTGCAAACGAAGTGGACGCATACCCTGCATCGGGCTGAGAGTGATCTACTACCAAGAGATAAAGCGTTCCTACTGTAGAGTGGTTTAAAAAGCAGCTCTCGTCATCCACGTTCACACGCAACGTGTCAAACGTACAATGGCTAAAAGTAACGCCAAAGCTATCGGTGTAAACGAGAGAGGCTACCTTCAGTCCTTTGATAGTAAGGTTAGTATACTCCGACCAACGCATATCTCTCTGTTTAATGTGCTTTAATAACGTTGCCGCACTCATCTTAAAGGTAAGAGGATAAGAATGTGTTTCATAGTCTCCAAGCTTTGTTTTTATAAGATTCTGATCATCATTATCGAGTTTTGGAGTTTTCTTTGTGGAGAGAACTAGATTATAATTATCGGCTGCTTTCTTAAAAGTATCGGTGTAATCGAAACTACTTACACTGTTCTTGGTTGTTAGCTTCAATACTTCTGCAGGGAAAATAATGTCTATTCCTTTTACAGTCTCGTCAATAACGATAGTAGCTTCGCAAGTATAGCCTCCGTATTTTATGCCGTATTCACTAGTCGTTGGATTAATGTCCATGCGCAAACTACTGTTGGCAGGCAAATGAACGAGTTTTTCTACGTCCACATTCAGCACTGTACCAATTGGCTTTGCATTATTAATCATTGGGAATATCACCCAAAAGGCATAAGAAAGGATTACACTAGCAATTACCCATTTTGTTGTCTTTTTCATCTTTTTTCCTCCTCTTGATCAATAGTGATCGATTACTTCTAGTTCCTTTAAGCGGCGACAAGACAACCAATAGTTGAGCAAGGTTTGCCCAACGAGCCACACCTTTGTTACCACAATGGCTACCTTTTCCTGACTATCAGTGCCGTCATACCATGGTGATGATACTGTTACCATAAGCATAATAAAGACAATAGCCCCCACAAAGACTGTAACACCTGTAGCCAAAATGGGGTGTTTGGGGAAGAAATAACAACCCAAAACAAACCATGACACGAAGAAAGGATAGAAGTACCATGCCATTTGGGGGATGCCCGTCTCGCTGAACACATTCACATAGCGCACATAAGGATAGGCTGAAAATGCAAGCACGCGCAAGGTATCTGCCACATAAAAGCACACGGCAAACACTACGACAAAGCCTAATACATAGATGAGCCAGCGGCTTAACCACATCTCTAGCGTGCTAACAGGGGTGGTAAGCACATGAATTCTACCACCTTTCTGCTGTCCATCGGTAAACATCTGAGTAGCACTGATGCTACCACCCACTAAGCATATCAAGGCGGAAAATAGGATAATATCGTTTTTTGCATAGTCAGTTGACACATAAGCTAACGAAACATCATAATAGTGGGTAAATGCCACCCAAAACTCTATAACAAGCAAAATGCCAAAGAGAACACCTACCGCAAGGGCTAGTCTGCGCCAACGCTCATGCCACAATTTACGGAGATATGCCTTGAAGCGTGGGAAGCTAAAGAGGTCGTTTTGTATATTAATCATGATGTGCCTCCTTTCCTTTCACAGCCTTCTCAAAGAATACTTCTAAGTTAATATGATCGTCGGTGAGTTCGCCACTAAGGGCTTGTTGTTCATAGATTTGTGAAGCAGAACAGTTGCAAAGTAGTTCGTTTCTATCTATCAATAAGATATGATCTAGCACGGCTTCAATATCTTTCACTTGATGAGTAGATACGATGAAAGTGCGATCGGGTGCTATTCCTTTTCCCAGAAACTCACGAAATTGCCGCTTACCTACGATGTCTAATCCGTTGGTAGGTTCGTCCATTAGCAAAATTTTGGTATGTGTAGCCATAGCAAAACTCATAAAAATCTTTTTGCGTTGTCCTAGAGAAAGTCCGCCTAAACTTACATCTACCGTCATACCAAAGGAGGCTAAGTAAGCATCCATATCTTCACGCGAGAAGCGAGGATAAAATACGGCATTGTCGTCTATATATTGTAGGAGAGTTACCGAAGGGAGTTCAAATTCGTCGGGCACAAGGAATATCTCTCGCATCACAGATGGTTTACGATCGCGTACCACCTTATTATCGAGCCATGCGCCACCCTTATCGGGTGTTAGCAAACCTGCCATTATATATAATAAGGTACTCTTTCCCGCACCATTCGAACCCAAGAGTCCATAGATATGTCCCTCGTCGAAGTGTAGCGAGAAATCCTCAAAAACCGCATCATGGTGATTGGGGTAACAGAAAGTTAAATTGTTTAGTTCGATCATACCAGTAGCTTTTATGAATGGTAATTATAATACGCAAAGCAGTCGAATGACATAAGTAGCACTACAGCTTGGGCGAATGCTACTTACCATAGGCAAAGATAATCATTATTTGTATAAAATGCTATTAATCAAACAATAATCATATAAAAAATAATTTTGGTTCTTCCGAAATGTGGAGTGAAGAACCATAAAAACTAAATTTGTCCCCAAAATACAACGATTTAGAGTACAGCGGATTTCTTATACCGAACTCAGGTTTATATATGTAAAATATATTCACAAGACATCACCTTTTACGTTTGAAACGATGATGTTTTACTCAGCAAAACATCATCTTTTACACTGCAATACATAATGTTTTGCAAGCGAAAAGATGATGTTTTGTTTTTGTGTTAACTATTTTACTAAGAAAATAAGTCTATCTTCTAGTAGAAACAGCCTATTTTATGTGCTTAGAAAGCAAACTGAACACGTGCTTGAACAGAGTGGAAGTTCTTATCGTATGGATACATATCCTTGTTGAGGTGATGATAGGTATAGTCTAACATTACCTGTGCAAACTTGTTAAAGCTATAGTTGGCCCCAATGGTGTAAGAATAGATATTGCCACCACCAACACTTGTTGCACCCGTACCTGGCCAGTCTTGCATATAACCAGCAGCATAATACTGACCACGACCAGCGTTGAAGTATTCGCCAGCAGTAAGGTCGTTTAAGCCAGTATAGTTGAAGCGAGCTACGATTTCGAGCGATTTACCGTCAAGACCTTTCAAAAGTCCTTCCTTGCTATCATATTTATAAGGGCTACCAAAGATTTTATAACCTGCTTCTACATAACCTCCGTGGAAGTTGTTAGAACGAAGTTTGTTAGCTTTCTCCCATAGAGCTAAATCGCCCCAACCATCAATAGTGTTTTGTGCATCAATGAATAGAGATTGGCTATCGCGTTTCTTTGTAACGTGTTTGTACAAGTATTCGCCACGAACGAACAAGTTTTCGTTGTGGTAAAGAGCTTCAGCACCAAAGTCGATAACATTATTTGCCCATGGCAACTCTGCTGATACAAACTGCTGGTCTTCGTCAACGTAGGTTTCGAGGGTCTGACCTAGCTTCAAAGTTTTCTTCAAAACATCCTTGGTAACTTCGCCACCACCGATGTGAGCAAAACGAGCATTCACACCAACGTGCAATGTTTGGTTATCGTCAGCGATAGGACGATAGAGGTAACGACCTGCAACGGTGAAGCCATTGAAACCTGCATCGATCTTATTGTACTGATTTTCGGTGAATACACCTTGATAAGCCATAAACTTCTTGCTGTTGTAACGGTAGCTAACACCTAGTTCACGACCTTCGCCAAGCGCATTGGCAGAACCAGGACGAGAGATGAAGTGATAACTTCCTAGAGAGGTGTTGCGAGCCATTGATCCAGCAGGATCGTTGTAATAACCTACCTTTACAGAGTGAGTATCGCCCTTTTGAGCCTCTTTGTTATACTCCAAGAAGATGTTTTTTTGGCTGAACTTACCACCACCGAAGCCAAAGTCGGCATAGAAATACCAATCTTGATATTTTAAAGAAGTACGGATGCGAGCATCAGAGATAGTACCGCCCGACTGTAATGGTGTGAAATCAGAGTGGTAAACAGCACCATCTGCCATAAAGCGAGCACCTACAGTGAAATGTAAGTCTTGTTCATCTTTATCAATAGTGAGGTTTGGCTTTGTATCAAAATCTTGAGCTGTAGCGGTAATTGCTAACAATGCTGCAATAGATGTCAAAAATATTTTTTTCATAATGATAATTCTATCTTAAAGTTTTTAATAACAAGGATTACTTAGTATAGCCTAAACGATCGAGTGTAGCGGCAGCATCAGGTACAGTAGAAGGTGCTTGAGAGTTGTCGTAAGTCTGACCAGGATGGAATGGGTTAGGCAATTTTGCGTTGCAACGCAAGCCACTCTCAATCATAAACTTCAATGACAATTCAGAACGGTTTGTAAAGAAGCCATCCATATAAATAGGTTGGTTAGACTCTTTTGAGAATGTAGTATGTGCTGTAGCAGGGATAGTTACACGCAACAAGTCGTCGAACTCGGTTTCAAGGCCATAGTTATAAGTGCCTAAATATTTAGCCATCTGAGCATAAGAGTCGAAAGAGTATGGGTGATTTATCATACCACTCTTACGGATCATATATGCTTGCCAAGGCGCATTCATTTCAGGATAGTCGTTTGGTTTGCCAGAGATAGAAGGACCTATAATGTGTGCACCGTTGTCTTGTGCCCACTTGATGAAAGCTGCATAACCAGTAGGTGTGGTGTAAGCAAGGTCGGTAGCATAAGCAGGCGTACTAGTCCAAAGTAAGTAACACATAGGCACCTTACCCTTAAATACATCGTTAGCACGCTTCAAAGCATCGAAAGAGAAGGTTTGAAGAATTACCTTACCATTGGTGTTACCTACATTTACCTTACCATTTTTATAGAAAGCTGTCTCGGTAGCAGGCTTGGTAATGATGTTCCAACCTTGCTGATCGAGTACGTCGTAAACACGTTTTTCCATATTAGCAGGGTTTTCCCAGCTTTCCTTAAACTCGATGTAAATACCTGGACGGTTCTTGGTATCTTGTGGATCTTGCTCGTAAGCATTCGCAAAATCGTATTCTACAAAGTCCATATACTTAGCATTGTACTCGCCTTTAGCCTTGATTTTTTCGTAAATCTGCTTGAGAGTCATACCCTTATACTCTGCCTTTACCGTAGGCTTCAGGATGCGCTCACCCTTGTTATCGCGCTTTAGGCGCATACCTTTGGCGTATGCTATCTGGTCTTCAAGCGCAGAAATATACTGATGTTGCTTTGCGAAAGAAGAACGTGCCTCTTCAAGACTTGTTTCATTAAACCATGAACCAGCATCGAGTTTTAATAGTTCATGATAGTAATAAGACATAGCATAGTATGGACGGAATGATGCTACATCGCGGTTATACTGCTCAAGAGCATCTTCATGGGTAAAACCCAACTCCTCATAGAAGGCAATACGTGAGGTAGGAACAGTCTCACTATACACGTCTTCAATGTTGGTAGTACGCTTCAAGTTTTCATCGTGATTGGCTAGAATAACACCATCTTTCGTACATTGAAGGTCAGACTCTAGGTAGTCAGCTCCCATTTCGCGTGCCCAACGCCATGCACTCTCGGTTTCTTCTGGTGTCCAGAATGTAGAACCACGGTGTGCTACAACGGCATATAAAGGCACGTAATCACGCACTTTTGCCAACTCGCTGTTTAACACTTGAACATCAATGCGCTTAGCATCTGCTTTTTGATTTGTAAATTGTTGTTCATCAGAACATGAGGTAAGTACTGTTAGTGCTGTAAGCCCTAAGAGCATACCTTTCTTTAGCATTGTCTTAGTCATAAATATAAAATTGTATGAAAATAAAGGATTGTTATTTTTATTTGTCTGCTTGTTTTGCTAGATATTGTTCTTCACGGTAAGTTAAAGCCATGAATACGACAGATAAGATACATGCAATAATTAGAAGAATGAAGGTCATATCCCAACCCCATTCGTCGGCAACATAGCCTATAATAATGTTAGCTAGTAAGGCTGTTCCGAGAACATATCCCATGAAACCTGTCAATCCAGCGGCTGTTCCTGCTGCATTCTTTGGTGCTAAATCAAGTGCTTGCACACCAATTAGCATCACAGGACCATAGATAAAGAAGCCTATGGCTATCAAACATCCGATAACAACATTCAGATTGTCGAGGAATTGCCAATATACTACGATAGCTACTGCTACTAAAGCCATAAAGATAATGGTAGGGAGCGCACGGCGACCTTTAAATACCTTGTCTGATAACCATCCACAGATGATGGTACCAGGGATAGCTGCCATTTCGTAGGCAAAGTATGCCCAACCAGCACTTTTAAGGTCGATACCTTTCTCGGTAAGAATGGTAGGTGCCCAGTCTAAGCAGCCATAGCGTACCATATAAACGAAAGCATTGGCAAAAGCGATGTACCATAGGAATTTATTCGTAAGCACAGTGCGGAAAATTTCCTTAGTAGATAGCACCTCTTCAGCCTTTGCACTGTAGCTCTTTGAGGCCTCACCTGTCCACTTTTCGATAGATGGAAGCGCACAAGATTGTGGGGTATCGCGGATTAAGCAATAAGCTAAAATAGCAATAAGACCTGCTACTGCTGCTGGGAAAGCGTAAGTGCCAATAAGGAAATAACGTGTGGTGTCGGCGCCATAAAAGGTAGATCCAAACCACATAGCACCATAAACAGCCATAGGGCCCACCAATGCTCCACCTACATTGTGAGCACAGTTCCAAAACGACATCCATGTGCCACGCTCCTTAATAGAGAACCAGTGGGTCATCACTCGACCGCATGGAGGCCAGCCCATACCATTAAACCAACCCACAAGGAAGTTTAAGCCAGCCATTAACGCAATAGCTAACGACTTGTGCTCAGCACCTAGCCACTGCACAGGTACGATCATAAACAACATTGATACAGCAGCTAAAAGCAAACCTAATGGTAAGAAAGTGCGCGCATTACTACGATCGGAAATACTAGCCATGATAAACTTTGAGAAGCCATAAGCAATAGCATTCATAGAAAGAACCACACCAAGCTCGTCTTTTCCAAACCCAAATGGTGCCAACATAGGGATAGCCATTGAGAAGTTTTTACGAACAATGTAAAAACCAGCATAACCTATGAATATACCGATAAATACTTGCCACCGCAACGAACGATAACGTGCATCGGCCTCTGTGCCTGTTTGTTCCTCCTTATAGGCAGGAGGAGTTAAAAATTTCCACATACTTAATAGAATTGTTATTATTTATTGTTTTTTATCTTTCTGAGTGCAGCAATACGTGGCTAAAAGCGTTGCAAAATATTTTAAAATGCTTCATAACGCACACCCGACTGCTATAAAATAAATCTTATGCCTTAGTTATTAATTTGTGCAAAGGTAAACAAAGTTATTAACATTTTAGATTAATATTTTCAACTTATTAAATATCACACAAGTGCCGTGCACTTTATAAAGAATAATGATAGTGCACGGCAAACAAAGTAAATACCTATTTATTTAATTCGATAGTTCTTTCTACATCAAGTGCATCGGCAAGAATAGAGATAGGGTTAAGCACCTTATAGCCTGTAGACATTTCTATTTGCCATTTGCAAGTTTCACAATCGGTAGTTACATAGTCAGGGTTTAGGTCTTTAATCTGCTCGAAAAGGTCGTGTCCTATAGCCTGCGAATTGTCGTAGTTCTCCTTCTTAAAACCGTATGTTCCTGCGATACCACAACATTGTGAGTTAAGCATTATAAGGTCTAAGCCCGGTATCATACGCAAAAGCTCAGTACTATACACTACCCATCCCATACGTTCCATGTGGCAAGCAGAGTGATATGCTGCCTGCATCTTGAAGTCATCACGGAAAGCCAACTTAATTTTTCCGTCCTCTATCATCTTGTAAAGGAAGCGAGTAGCTAGAGTAATGCCTTCACGAACATCATCGTTATCAATGTTAAGCAAATGTTTATACTCATCGCGCATAGTGAAAGTACATGTAGAACTTGTCGTTAGCACCATACGGTTATTGTCTTTATACGACTTGCGGATGCTCTTCATGTTCAATTCTCCTTGCTTACGTGCTTGCTTCGACTGTCCGTTGGCGATCAAAGCCACACCACAGCACTTCTCTTTTTCTAGCAAATGAACACCATATCCACAAGCATTCATAATCTTGACAAGATCCTTTCCTAGCTGTGGGAAGTTATAATTAACGTAGCAACCATGGAAATAGCTCACATGCTTCTTATAACGATCTTGCTCGGCAGCAGCATGCTTTTTATACCAAGTTTCAAACTTTTGCGTGGTGTAAGCAGGGAATTGGCGATGCTTATCAACCCCTAATACGGTGTGAAGAATAGCCTTTGTGGGCTTCAAACCTAAAGAAAAGTTGACAATAGGGGCAACCATATTCGACATAGTACCCACGAAATCGGTGTTTGCCAACATCACATCGCGTAGCTTTGGAGCTTTGGTGCTATACTTAATACGTGCACTTTGAATGATGTCTGCAATACGAACACCATGTGGACAAGCCACCTCACAGCGCTTACAATTTAAACACAACTTGAGTGTTTCTTCAAAGTATTTCTCATGTTTTAAGCGATAACGCTCTACATCAGGACCTGAATGCTTTGGTCCAGGATACTTTGGCTCGACTGCCGAAACGGGGCAATATGCTGTACAAATAGAGCATTTCAAACACTGCTCTAAGTTGTTTTCACTTATATTTTTTAATTGAATACCTTCCATTGTTCTAAGCTTATTACTTCAAGATTTCCTTTGCTACCTGCAAAGCAGTTAATAAAGAAACACCAGTACCATCGGCTTGCTTGATGTGGTTATGACCTTCAAGCACCGAACCTACAGCATACATATTCGTAACGACTTTGCCATTCTTCAAAGGGTGGAACGCCTTATCGGTAGCAACACCATAGTGCATATATGGCTGTGCTTCAAAAACAGCCTCTTCTATCCATTCATCACGATTGGTAGAAGCATGTACATCAAGGTTGAGAATGGGTTCAAAAACATGTTCATAATCGCTCTTCAAGCCTTGACTCATAAACGATCCTGTAGCAAGAATATAGTTGTTTGCCTTCAATTTCTCATCTGGAAGATGATCGGAAGTAAGGTATTGCACTGCATTATTTTCGATAACGCCACCATTAATTTTATTACTTACTAGCTCAATGCCACCATTCGACTTAAAATTGTCCATCAATAACATTGCCACACGTACTCCCATCACTGATGGGGGCATAGGGGTAACATAATATAATGGGGTGTTTACCAACTTACGAAGCAACTCATCTTCAGCAGCATTGCGCAAACCTGCTACAGCAGGGAAAAGAATAGCATCGTACCCCGTAAACTTATTGAGTTCGGCTGCTACACTTTCCACAAGTTTTTGATCGTGGATAACCTTTGCAACATTGGTAGCTCGCATTTCTGTTGGGTTGCGACGTGCATGATCGAAAACCTCCATACGAATGGTTTTAAGCTCACACTGTAGTCCTGCTTCTGCTAGTCCTGCTAACATAAAGTTGGTGGGGAGATCTAAAAAGCCAGCGATATTAACTAAAGCTACCTTCTTCCATACCACCTTCTCTCTGATATTGAGTGTTGCCATACCATCGATGCTGAGCCAAGCAGGCTTCAATGTACCCATTGGTGTGATGCGATAATGGTTTCGCTGCGCATTTCCTATGGTATGAATGCCACATGTTTCTAGTAACGTTTGTGCTTCTTTAGCTAGTGTTTCCACATTTTCTGTGCCTAGTTTAGCGTATGGATGCTCTGCGTTAATCGACTTAATACCCTCTAAAGGATTTTCTACCACTTTGCCATCAGTATCATAACCCAGCAAGTCGAATGATCCTGAACCAAAGTGTAAGGTGCTTTGCCCATTGGTAACTATAGCCACTCGTTGACCCTTTGCAGCCAACACGTTGGCTGCTGTTAAGCCACTCAATCCACCTCCTATAACAATTGTATCAAATTTCATTATCTATTCCTCCAAAGAAGCTTTAATTTTATCCAATCCACATAAGTCTTGATAGATATGAGCCGACAACTGCGCTTCACTAAGCGATTGCCCCCAAGCGACAGGACGCATACCTTTCCAACGCTCGTCAACAAACTCTACTAAGTCCTTTTCCGACTTCTTCACGTTCTCACCACATATATAGTTAGCAGCACGACAAGTACATAGCTCTCCTTGACAAGTTCCCATGCCCACACGTGTACGACGACGGAGGTTTAATAAGTTATGTATATGTAATTTTTCAATAGCAAATTTAACCTCTGCCACACTCACTTCCTCACACTCACAGATAAGAGCCGAGTCTTCTATGGTTTCATGTTTCAAGTCTTTAGCAAACTTACCATGCCGCCCTTCAGCAGCATTTACCGAAGTGCTGTATAGCTTTCCATGTGAGTCTTCTATGGTTTCTTCCGATCCAGGTAATGGCTTTATTGCTGTTTCGCAAGGTTTATTAATACCAAGTTTCTTACACGCAAGGTCGGTAGCTTCTTCTGCCATCAAGCGATAAGTCATCATCTTACCACCAGTAATTGTAATCAAACCATCCATACCATCGCGTGTAGCATGATCTAAACAAACGATACCACGACTAATATTACGCCCTGAAGGATCATTATCGGCTGCTACCAAGGGGCGAACACCAGCGTATGCACGCAAAACACGAGTAGTTGCCAAGCTAGGAGCTAGCTTTTCACCCTCTCTAATCAACAAGTCGACTTCCTCTTTTGTAATTTTCAAGTCGTCAATCGTATCAAAAGGCACACGATCGCTCGTGGTTCCGATGACACAAACAGCATCGTCTGGTACCAAAATATCAGCATTGGCAGGCTTACGACAACGATTGATCACCATATTATTAACACGATGTCCAAAAATCAATAAGGTTCCTTTAGCAGGGAACATATTCACCGTTATACCCGCACGCTTAGCCACTAAGTGTCCCCAAATACCTGCCGCATTGATCACTAGTGAGGCATGCACATCGTAGGTTTCACCTGTTAGATGATTGCGGAGTGCCACACCCACCACCTTTGTTTGCTCTACAAGCAAATCGGTTACTTCATGATAGGTTAAAATATCAGCTCCATAACGGCGAGCATCCAACACGTTGGCTACAGTCAAGCGGAAAGGATCTACCGAAGCATCAGGGATACGCACAGCCCCTATCAACGTTGGGTTGACAGAAGGTTCCAAATCGCGAGCCTCCGAGGGATCTATAATATCAGCACGAATACCAGCCTTCTGGCAAGCCGCCACAAAAGTAGCTTGATAAGCAAGGTCGTCCTCTGGTAAGGTAATAAAGAGTCCATCGGTCTCTTCCACACAATGGCGTGCTATCTTTCGAAGGATCATATTCTCTTTAATACACTCTGTAGCCGAATTTTGATCGGTTACAGCATAACGCGCACCACTATGGAGCAAACCATGATTACGACCCGTTGCACCATTAGTAAGGTCGTCTTTCTCCACTAGTAGTACTTTCATACCACGCATAGCACAGTCGCGAGCTGTTCCTGCACCTGTGATACCACCACCAATGATGATTACATCATAATGTTTTGTCCTAAAATCCTTCATTATTATTATGTCGGTTGTTTTAATAGATTATTGTTCACGCTGAATGGCTACTAAATATTATTTTTTATTTCGATATGAAATTGCTATTCTTTCTTTGCGAAACAAAAATACAATTAGCTAATTTTATATCCAAATTATACGCTTTTTTTTAACTCTTTTTTAATATAAATAAACTTTTATTCTATAGCAAAATCTTGTGTTTCCGCAAACAATAACAAATCAATAATTTATTTCTTCACAGAAAGAAAGTACACATAACTAGCAACTTAACGATCTGTTCAGCCCTAACACCCCACCTCCTCTTTTACGAAATGAAAGCTTTTCTATAGCCGTTAATATCCTATAAAAAAGCTACTGAAAAGCCATGTTATCTAAAAAAGTAAGCAACTTTTTATCAAATCATAGCTTTTTTCGTAACTTTGACACGCTGATAGGCATAAATTCGATCAGTAAGGATTATAAAAATAACTTTCAAAAATGACAAGAGAAGAAAGACATACTATCATCCTAGATCAGTTAATGAAGAAAGATTCTATTCTCGTAACCGATTTGGCTTCTATACTCAACGTTACCTCTGTAACTATTCGTAAAGACTTAACAGAACTTGAAATGCAGGGCAAACTGTACAGAAGTCATGGCAGAGCTATCCTTATTGACCCATTTACAAGCAATCGTTCAGTAAACGAGAAAGAACGATTGTGCCAAGAAGAAAAAATGAGTATTGGCTATGAAGCAGCGCAATTGATAACCGTTGACGACTCTATCCTAATAGCATCGGGAACAACGCTTCACAACTTTGCACGTTGTATCCGACCTAAACATCGTCTTACAGTGATGACAGCCTCAACGGCTGTAGCCCAAATTCTATCACAAAACGAAGAAATGGACATTATACAATTAGGTGGAACCTTACGTCATAGCTCGCAATCGGTAGTAGGCGACTATAGTAAGATGATGCTCAGCGAGTTTTCTGTTAGCAAATTATTCCTTGGAGTGGATGGTATCGACTTCGAATTTGGCATTACGACTACCGATATGCGTGAGGCTAGGCTTAACAAAGCTATGATGGAGTCAGCACAGAAAACAATAGTTCTAGCCGACTCTTCTAAATTTGGTAAACGTGGTTTTGCTAAGATAGCCAACCTAGAGGACATTGACATCATCATTACCGATGAACATATTAAGGAGGCTGATGCGCTACGCGTTGAGGAGTTGGGCATCAAACTTATCATTGCTAACATCAACACCCAACTCAATAACAAATAAAAGTTTCTTTCTTCTTATACGATTTTTCAATAACCAAAATATATTAAAACAGCATGAAGATACCCAATCAATTTAATGATATTAGGCCTTTTGAGCCAGAGGAATTACCTGCAGTGTACGACAGACTGCTCGCTAATCCACAATTTCAAGCTGTACTTAAATTCTTGTATCCAGCGGTGCCATTGGAAACAATAGCCCAACAAATGTATGCTTGTAAGACAAACATCGACTTTCAGCTAGCCTTTTGCTACAAATTCTTAAAAGATATTCTTGCAAAACAGAGTACTGGATGCGATATGGATATTTCAGAAATATCAAATCAGGAATGTTATACCTTTATGAGTAACCACCGCGACATTGTCCTCGACTCGGCATTGCTTGACATGTTATTAATAGAGAAGAAGTTTACAACAACCTGCGAAATAGCCATTGGCGATAACCTTCTCAGCATTCCATGGGTGCAAGATATTGTTCGCGTAAACAAGAGTTTTATTGTGAAGCGTGGATTGATGGCACGCGAACGTTTGGAATTTAGCCATACACTTTCAGAATATATGCACTTTGCTATCAAAGAGAAACACGAAAATCTTTGGATAGCACAGCGTGAAGGACGCTCAAAGGACTCGAACGATCAGACTCAACGTTCCGTCCTCAAGATGTTGACACTTGGCGGAGAGGGTAGCGTGATTGATAGGCTCAAGGCTTTGCGCATTGCTCCTTTGGCTATTTCTTACGAATACGATCCATGCGATTACCTCAAAGCAGCCGAGTTCCAAGCCAAACGCGATGATGTAAATTGGAAGAAAGGTGCTATGGACGATGTCATTAGTATGCGAATGGGTATTATGGGCTATAAGGGAAAAATCTATTACCATGCTGCTTGCTGCATCAATGACTACCTTGACTCGCTTGAGAAAGTACAAATGAACAATGCTGAATTGCTCGACACCGTAGCACTTCACATTGACAAGGAAATATATCGTAATTATCAGCTATATCCAAATAATTATATAGCACTCGACTTGCTTACAGGCAAGAACGATCACAAGGACAAATATACACCTGAAGAGGAAGCAAAGTTTGAACAATATCTTGCGCAACAGCTCAACAAGATAGAGCTTCCTAATCGCGATGAGGCTTTCTTAACAAAGTGCATGCTTGAAATGTATGCTAATCCTGCTAAGAACTACCTCAACTCTATATAATTTCGGCTAATTTTTTTTAATAGCAAATAATATTTTAGGGCAGCCTTTTTCCGCAAGAAATGGGTTGCCCTTTTTACGTATTCCACATAAATCTAAACATAGAAAATAAGTCTCTTTTTTGTGTGAAATGGAAAATATATTTACCTTTGCCATAAATTAATTAATATTATAATTTAGTATAGTTAGTAAATGGTATGCGTGATGCATATTATCCTTTTTATTTTGTGAAGTTAGAGATTATAACTTCCGTGATTTGACAGAAGCGAAGAATTATCTATAAAATAACATCTTTTATAAATTTAAAACCTAGTGAAATGATAAGTACAAAAAAGTATGCTAGACGCACAAATCCATTTCTACCATTGAGAATGGTAATGGTATTTGCCATGACGTTTTTTGCTACAGTTGTATTAGCTCAAGACCTTGTAGTAAAGGGTACCGTGGTTGACGCTAAGAGCGGTGAACCTATTATTGGTGCTACTGTTATGATCGAAGGACAGAAAGAGGCTACTATAACAAACATTGATGGTATGTATACCATTAAGGCAAGTAATAATGATAAGCTTGTTTTCAATTACATTGGATACGATAAGCAAATTGTTCCAGTGAATGGTAAGACTACGCTTAACATAAAAATGTCTGAAAATGTAACTAACCTTACCGAAGTAGTCGTTACTGCTTTGGGTATCAAGAAAGATATGCGTAAGGTGGGTTATGCCGTTAGTACAGTAAATGCAAGTGACCTTACAAAGACTGCTTCGCCTACACTTGGTACAGCCCTCTATGGTAAGGCTGCAGGTGTGAATGTAAAGATTGCCCCTGGTGGTTCGGGTGCTATCTCTATTAATGTGCGTGGTTTGTCATCAATTACGGGGTCTAACCAGCCTTTGATTGTGTTAGACGGTGTGCCAATCCGTAATGGTGAAGCAAATAACCAAGACTATTGGAGCAGCCAGCGTGTAAATTCTAATGGTTTGGCACAAATCAATCCAGAAGATATTGAGTCAATGTCTATTTTGAAGGGTGCTGCTGCTACTGCACAATATGGTTCAGAAGGTGCAAATGGTGTTGTGATGATTACCACTAAAACTGGTAAAGGTGCTAAGGGATTAGGCGTTGATTTCAATGCTAGTTGGACAGGCAATTTCGTAGCTTATATGCCAGAATATCAGACAAAGTATGGGCCTGGTTTGACTACACAAAGCCGTGCAAGTAAGAAATTAGATCCTTATGGTTGGTATACAAGAAACGACCGTACTGGTAAGCCTCAGCGCTCTCTATATGGAACAATTCAGTATTGGGGACCAGAGTATGACGGCAGTGATGTTTTGTCGTATAATGGTATGCGTAAATATAGTCCTGTAAACGCTAAGCCTTGGAACGATGTTTTCCGCACGGGTTTTGATCAACAATATAATATTGCTTTAACCAATGCAAACGATAAGGGCAATATGCGTTTCTCTTACACCTATTATAATAGTAAGCCTAATCAGTACAACTCAAATCTTGATAAGCACACTTTCAACCTTACAGGTAGTTACAATGTTTTGTCTAATGTACGTTTAGATTATGCTGTAAACTATATGACAGAGCATATAAAGAACCGTCCTTATAGAATGTTTCGCTTATTGTGTAACTTCGGTGGTATGTTTGGTGCTTTCGATGATATTAATTGGATACGCGAGCACTCGGTAACATCAGCAGGTTATAGAAACCGTGTATGGAGTGCTAATGACCATGAGAACCCAGCAGAGGGTTTCGAGTATGGTATCCCTTCAGGGGCATTGGTTGATGAATATTTTTGGAATATCTTTGGAAAGACACAGATTGAGCGTAATAACCGACTTATTGCTAAGGTTTCACCTACATGGGAAATTATACCAGGTTTGACCTTGAAGGCTAACCTCTCTACAGATATTAGCGATAATCGTGTTCAGAATAAGAACAGCACTGAAACTTCTAACGGTTTTGGTAAACTCTCCGGTAGTTATAGTTTGAATACTAGTCGCTATACCATCCTTTATGGAGATGTAATGGCATTGTATGATAAGATGATCACAGACAAGTTCAACTTGAGTGCATACGTAGGTTGGTCAGGTCGTCGTGAAACTTATTTCGGACAAAACTCATGGACTGTAGATGGTTTGACAGTAGAGAACTGGTTTAATCTTGCAGCTTCAAAAAGTACTCCTAAAACCTCTACAGGTGAGTCGCACTTATTGAAAACAGCTTGGTTTGGTGATATTACCCTAAGCTGGGACAATTGGGCTTACTTAGAGGCAACTCTTCGTAATGAAAAGAGCTCTTCTTTATTCACAGGTAATAACTCTTTCTGGTATCCTTCAGTCAATGCTAGTGTAATTATCTCTGAATTATTGAAGGATAAGCGTCCATCATGGCTCGATTATGCTAAGGCACGTGTATCTTACGGTATTGTAGGTTTGGCCCCAGATGTTTATTATGCAACAACAGCATTCAATCAGAACTCTGCTTCAGGTTATGTTTACAATGAACAACCTATGAATGTTGGTAACAACAACTTGAAACCAGAGACAACATACGAATGGGAATTCGGTTTAGAAGGTAAGTTCCTGAAAAATCGTTTGGGGTTTGACTTCTCTTTCTATACAAAAGATATTAAGGATCAGATCCTAAGTACAACTGTTGATTGGGCTTCAGGTGCTAACACTATGGCAATGAACATTGGTGAGTTCAACAGTAAGGGTGTGGAGCTAGCTGTATATGGCACTCCTTTGAAAACTAAGGATTGGCAGATAGATCTTCGTGGTAACATCGCTTTCAATAGTAATAATGTGAAGAAGCTAGCAGAAGGTGTTAATCGTTTAGAGCATAAGCGTTGGGATAATGGTGCTGCTTACTTGTATTCTGAAGTAGGTGGTAAGCTAGGTGATTTCTATGCATACGCTCCTCGTTTTGATGAGAATGGTAATCATATAATTGATAGTGATGGCTTCTATGCTTTGACCAAAGAGCCTGTTAAGGTGGGCAATGCTATGCCTAAGTACACTGGTGGTTTGGGTATGACTGTTACATGGAAAAACCTCTTCCTTGACTGTACGCTTGACTTCCGTAGCGGTGGTTCTGTTTTAAACCAACCTTACCAATATATGATGGGTGCTGGTGGCCTAAAGGAAACTATGCCTTATCGTGATGCTGAGAACGGTGGTCAGAGTTACTACCTTGGTGGCAATGATGGTACAACAGTTATTCCTGCAACAGAAGCTCCTACAGGTAAAGTGCTTTATCATGACGGTGTGATCCTTGAAGGTGTTACAGAAGATGGTAAGCCTAATACTAAGATGATTTCTGCGCAGCGTATGTACTATTGGACTTATAACTGGGGTACAGGTGCTCCTACTTACTACGAACATTCTATCTTTAAGAATAGCTACGTTAAGGTACGTGAGATTGTTGTTGGTTACAACTTCCCTAAATCTATTATAGAGAAGTTCCATTGTACTAAGCTTCAGGTTTCTGCTTATGCACGTAACCCATTCTATATCTACAAGAACTTGCCAATCTTTGATGCTGAAGCAACTGATGCTACAAGCTGGATTGAGCAGAGTTGGATCGGTGGTTCTACTGCTACCACACGTTCATTCGGTCTCTCTTTACGTGCAAGTTTCTAAGTTTAATATATTATCAAGAAGAATATGAAAATATTAAATACTTTATTACTTGGGGTCTTAGCTACTGCAACTGTAAGCTCATGCTCTGATGATAAGTTTGAAGGTTTTTACGAAAACCCTGCAAAGACAACACAAGCCACTTGCGACCACCTTATGACGGGTGCGTTCTGGAATGGTAACGACTATACTTTTAATAAGTATTGGCGTATGTATACATGGGATAATATCTTTGGTAAGTACGCACAAACCATTGGTTATAAAAATAATACGGGGTCGGATTATTACTATAACGATGGTTATGTTAATGATAGATGGGCTAACTTTTATAAAATTTTGGCTCAGTATCGGCAATTGGAGAATAAGTATAATACGCTTTCTGATGCCAATAAGGAAAATAATCGTATTTACAAGGACTTGACAGAGATCTTTGTTTACGATCATTTGGCTCAGATGTGCGACTTGTTTGGTGATGTTCCTTTTACAAAGGCTGGTATGATTGGTATAACTGGCGACCTTGCAGGTTCGCGTGCACCTTTCGATAACGATGAAGATCTATATAAAATGATGATCGAGAACCTTGGTACTATTTACAAGGATCTTGAACATTACAAGGCTAGTGGGACTGCTATGGTGAAAGCTACTTTGATAGCGCAAGATTTTATCAATAAGGGTAATATCGATAAGTGGTTAGCTTATGCTAACTCTTTGCGATTGCGTATGGCAGTGCAAGTATCGTTAAAGGGTAGTTTGACTGCCTTTGGTCAAGCTGCTGTTAAGGAGTGTATGGGTCGTACTTTAGTTACCGATGATGCTAAGGGAATAGAGGTAATATCAGATAAGGATGGTTTCAACTTCTGGGAGGATTTCCGCAATGGCTTCAGAGATATTAATAATGTAGCTTCTCAGCCTATGATAGATGCTATGACAAAGCTTGGTGAAGCCGATCAAGATCCACGCTTAAAGGTTATGTATTCTGCTAATAAGGATGGCAAGTATATAGGAACCAATCGTTCTGAAAAAAATGCATTCCAAGAAGCTAATGGTAGCAAGTTTAATGGATTTGGTGAAAAAGAGTGGAAAGATAGATATTATGCAGCTCTTGATTCTGCTACTTACACCGATAACCAACTTATGGTAAGTCCTATCGTAACTGCTGCAGAAGTAGATTTCTTACAAGCAGAAGCAATCCAGAGGGGCTGGGCTCAAGGTAATGCGGAGCAAGCATTTGTCAACGGTATGGTTAATTCATCTAAGTTCTATTATCGTGAGAACAATATGTATGCATCTGCCAAGGGCAAGCATTATACATATCCTGGCGATGATGTAGTGAAGGCTTATGCCACCCGTCTATGGGCTAGCTATACGGATAAACTCGATGCTATTTTGACAATGAAGTGGGTTCATTTTGGTATTTTCCAAGCTACTCAAGCATGGACAAGCATCCGTCGTACAGGTTACCCAATGCTTACTTATCCTACAGATACCGATGCAAAGGATATCAAGGATTTGCCTAATCGTATTAAATACCCTAATTCAACAAAAGCAAGCAACAAACAAAACTATGACGCTGTTGTGGCAACACAAGGCGACAAGAGTGAGACTAAGTTGTTTTGGGCAAAATAAATAACGAAAAGAAAATAGTTAACATATAAGAGAAAAAAGAGGTGAAACATATTTCCTATAAGTATTGTTTCGCCTCTTTTCTTTATTAATAGATTTATAAAAAAATGGGTATAGGCTAATTTCACTTTAGCGTATTCAAAAAACTTGAGACCTCTGCAAAACCTTCATTTATAGCCTCAATTCCGCAGTATTTTTTCTTGTGAGAAAATTTTATATGTTGAGGTGTCTTTTTGGGACTCTATATGTTTATATGAGGTGCTTTGGTGTTTCTTGGTTTTTTTCTAAGCATAAAATCCCCCACCCAAACCAATGGGGAATATTAAAACCACAAAGAAATACTGTTTATTCAAGGAAGACTTCT
>QWCD01000119.1_pt1 | contig 39525 bp, 29 predicted proteins | sample 1972461 | NCBI WGS metagenome assembly QWCD01 (sample SAMN09866717, study PRJNA288562) | Human vaginal metagenome isolate term4_vaginal, whole genome shotgun... | isolation source: vagina | host: Homo sapiens | place: USA: California | reverse complement strand
TTTATTATAGTATTATTTATTGGTGTATATAAGATATAGCATTATTATCTAGTAGTAAGATATTATGTGATATATTTTTTGTGATTCTTATGATAGACAAATTGAAAATTGACCGTCATATTTCTTTCATTCTCATAGTTTTTATCATAGCTTGAAGCGTAGGTATTACATTATGCATAGTAGATTCTCCACTATCGTGCCACGTCTTATGTAGTAGATTGATAGGTATTTGCTATATATTCTAATGCGTGTAGATAGCCCTCTAATCCTTCCCCTAGGATAGCCTTTTCTGCATAGATACCTACGTAGGAAGTATGACGAAATGACTCTCTCTGGCGCGGGTTAGAAATGTGCACCTCTACGGTGGGTAGTTGTACGCCTTGTAAGGCATCTAAAATGGCTACCGACGTGTGGGTATACGCGGCAGGATTGATAATGATTGCATCAAAAGGTGCTTTTATACCAATTGAAGTAATATCTGGATTTGATGATACGACTACTCTCGGGTAGCGAGCCGCTTGAATTGCATCCACTATATCTCCTTCATTGTTACTTTGAAAGCATGTGACTGTTATACCTAGGGTGCGTGCTTTTTCTTCTATCATTTTAATCAATGTATGATAGGTAGTATGGCCATATATATGAGGCTCTCGTAATCCTAGTAAATTGATGTTAGGTCCATTAATGACTAATACTTTCATAGAAATCCTCCTTAATTAAGGCAACGGTTTCAGATACGACTCGATTGGAGATGGTGCATTGTGCAAAGCTTTCATACATAGGCGTACGGATAGCCGCCAGTCGATGTAAGGCAGGAAGGCCACCTTTTGAGAGTGGTCGATCCGTCATGTCTAATTCCTCTAGGGGGCGTGTAATCTGATATATACGTCCATTTTGACGTAGATACATATAGTTTTCAGGGACCGTAACACAACCACCGCCAGTGGCAATGACTACGCCCGTTTTTGTACCAAGTTCTCGTAGAATAGCGGATTCTTTCTCCCTAAAAGCCGCCTCTCCATACATGTTGATATAGGCACTACTACTTTGGCCCGTTTCTTTAAGAAATACGTCGTCACTGTCATAAAAAGGCCGATGGAGCACTTTTGCTAATTGGCGACCGACAGTTGTCTTTCCCACACCAGGCATACCCACTAGAACAATATTTTCTAATTCTTGGCGAAGGGATTGTAAGATGCTTTCAATTGTATGGTCATCATAGTCTTGCCCCTGAAAGAGTTTGGCTGCATAGACGGCTTGGGCAACTAACATGGGTAATCCATCTGTAGAGGGGATGCCGAGCGAGTCTGCTTGGATAAGTAGGCCCGTACGATGGGGATTGTAGATAACATCACTAACGCCTACTAGATGATGAAATGCTTCTACATCGATGAGCGTATCAGGATTATGAGGATACATACCGACGGGGGTTGTATTAATAATAACCTGCGTCGTTTCATAGAATTGTTCGATAGCATCGTAGGTAGGCGATGTATGACGTGACATATGTGTGATTGAGCGGGCCCCTAAATCTGTGAGAGCCACGTGTGCTGTTTTTGAAGTGGCTCCATCTCCTAACACTAAACAGTGATTGCCTTTGATAGGAATATGTGCACGTCGTAACATGTAGATAAAACCTTCATAATCAGTGTTATGACCATACCATTGACCGTTCTCTTGGCGTACCATTGTATTGACACAGCCAATGCGATTGGCGATGGCAGACACGGTATGACACGCTTCTAAGGCTTTTACCTTGTAGGGAATGGTAATGTTAAGACCTTGTAAGACGGGATCTTTAAAAAATGTAGATAATTGTGATGGATCGCATTCAAATAATTCGTAGCCTGTATTGCCAAGATCGTGATGGATGCGTGGCGAATAACTATGACCTAAGGTCATGCCGAGTAGTCCAAACTTCATAAGATACCTAACTTTCTGGGTAGTTTCCTAGTAATCTAAATTTATCCTGTGTCGCATCGAGCTCAGATAGTAATGCACGTACATTAGGATCAATGAGGGACGCTTCTAAATCTAAGTAGAATAGAAATTCAAAATTATGACCTTCAATAGGGCGACTTTCTAGTTTCGTCAAGTTCATACCTAGATCGGCAAATTTACTCAATAAGGAAACTAGACCACCCGGTGTATGCTGGGCCGTACTGACCAAGCTAATTTTATTGGCCCCTGGATATACGGTTAATGTTTTCGCGATACAAATGAAACGAGTATAATTGTTGTCATTGTTTTGAATATGTCTAGCTAGTGGCGTTAGATTAAAGATATCTGCACAAATAGGAGCAGCAATCGCGGCTATAGTGGGATCCTTCGACTCTGCCACAAATTGTGCGGCCATCGCCGTATTGGCATATTCTTTTAGTTCTACGTGTTCTAACCCTTTTAAAAAAGTGCTGCACTGACCAAGTGCTTGCGGATGGGAATAGATGGTGCGAATCGTATCAAGGGATGCCTGTGGCACTGCTAACAAATCGTGAGAAATCCACTGTTTCGTAGCGCGAACGATGTAGCAGTTTTTTTTCTCTAACAAGTCGTACACTTCTTTGACAGAACCGTTAGAGCTATTTTCAATGGGCAATACGCCGAATTCACAGACGCCTGATTCGACGGCTTCAAACACAGAGGCAAAGGAATTTACATAGAGAATTTGACTTAAGGGCAATAATTTATCACAAGCTAGTTGGGCATTACTACCAAATATGCCTGCACAGGCTACCGCTCCACGTTGAGGTGGGAACTTAGGAGAGGCTTTTACGGCACGTTCAATGCGTTTAGAAAATTCTGTATCTTTGAACAATTGCTCCGCTTGATAGGTGCGACTTAGACTGAAAATATTTTGAAAAAAGCGGCGTGCATATAAATCCATATCATGGCCAGCTTTGGCGGTGACCATATCTAGTATGTCCCGCTCGCGTTTGGCATCATAGACGGCTTTTCCAATGTGTGCTTTTTCTTCTGCCACCTTTTTAGATACGGCCATACGTCGCTTGAATAAGGTGAGTAGCTCTTCGTTGAGAGCGTTAATTTCTTTTCGTAAATCGTCTAGGCTCATGAGATCTCCTTTGGTAATGGTTACAGTACGTAGAAAGTATAACATTCGCTTGGCAAATTGTATCTATCTAGGGTTCGTTGTTGTATTCATGAACGGGGGCTAAAAAATCTAATAAGACTAAGGCCGTGATGGCTTCCATGACGGGTACTGCACGGAGTACGATACAAGGGTCATGGCGCCCTTTAATGATGAGCGTTTTCTCGGTTTTTTCTCCTAACGATACGCTTTGTTGTGGTTTAAAAATAGAGGCCGTTGGCTTGATACCCACTTGCATGATGAGAGGCATGCCATTAGAAATGCCACCTTGAATGCCACCACTATTGTTTTTTGTAGTCTTAATGGTTCCATCGACTATGGTGAAAGGATCATTTTGCTCGCTGCCTCGTTCTAAACAACCAGCAAAACCACTGCCAAAGGAAATGCCTTTTACGGCAGGTACGCCAAAGACAGTTTTGGCTAATCGATTTTCAAGACCATCATAATTGGGATTGCCGATGCCTTTAGGAAATCCAGTGACCACCACTTGAATAATACCACCAATAGAATCACAGTCTTGACGCAAGCGAGTTATGAGCGTTTCTGCATCGGCACGTGCTTTAGGAGAGACCATGGGAATCGTTTCTCCCGATATAGCCACCAAGGCGTCTATATCGGGCGTAACCATATTGATCGATGTATCTACAATCGGTCCTAGTTGTTTGATGTGGGCAGCCACGGTAATCCCTTTCGCTTTTAAAATTTGTAGTGCAATACCGCCAGCCACACAGATGGGTGCCGTTAAGCGACCAGAGAAATGACCGCCTCCACGCATGTCGACGTGATCACCATAGCGGAGACGAGCTGTATAATCTGCATGAGAAGGGCGGGGTATATCTTGTAGATTTTGATAATCCTGAGAATGGTGGGATGTATTTAGAATTTGAAAGGCTAAGGGGGATCCACTCAATGTGTTATCGACTATACCCGATAAAAATTGAGGTGTATCAGCCTCTTTGCGTTGGGTGTGTAATTGACTTTTTCCTGGCGCACGACGAGCTATAAATGCTTCTAGTGCTTTCATATCGACGGTGAAACCACAAGGAAGCCCATCAACGATGGCACCAATTGCATGACCATGTGAGGTGCCAAAGGTAGATACGGTAATTGTTGTTCCAAAACTAGATGACATACGCCTTACCTCCTAAATAGTTCCAATCATTAAAAAATTCTGGGTAGGACTTATGAATTACCTCTGCATCGTTAAATTGTACAGGTTTTTTGGCAATGAGCGCCGCTAAGGTGGCAGCCATAACGATGCGGTGATCGTGACAACAATTCACTGTGCCGCCTGTGAGATGCCCCGTACCCTGTATATATAAGTTGTCGCCTTCCATGCGAACATTGCCACCCAGTGCTCGTACCATGTGGTAGATAGCATCTAGGCGATCGCATTCTTTAAAGCGCAATCGTTGACCATTGATAAAGGCACTTTCTCCAGGAATACCACACGCTAAGGAAGCTAATACGGGTAATAAATCTGGTATTTGCCCTAAGTCGATTCTTAACGGGTTCTTTGCGTTACCATGACACGTCACTTGACGTCCGTTCCATACAAGTTGACATCCTGCACTTTCTAAAATGCCAGTAATTTGACAATCGGCTTGGATAGAATCTCGATCGAGACCGGTAACCGTAATTGGTTGGCCCGTTAAGGCGGCTCCTACTAGCCAAATGGCAGCATTGGACCAATCGCCTTCAATGGCGTAATTCTGTTGTCCTATGAACGTAGTTGTACTAGGTATGATGAATTTAGTGCGCCCTTCTTCTACTACGGACACACCAAAATCGTGCATTACTTGGATAGTTAATGCTACATAGTTATAAGATTCTAGGGGCGTACTACTTATAATAGTTGTATGGCCCAGTTGTGGGGCAGCCAATAATAAACCAGAGAAAAATTGACTGCTCACGTTGCCCACCATGGTATAGGTGCCTTTTTCTAAACGACCAGTCATGGTGAAAGGTGGTGCAGCTTGTGAAAAGGTAACGCCGTGAGAGGCCATTTCTTGAAGTAAAGGCTCTAAGGGGCGCTGGGGTAAATGACCTTTTGCATCTACATCGACCCTATCACATAGAGAAGCGGCTACGGGTAATAACAATCGCAAGGTAGTGCCGGATTCATTGGGAAGAATGGCACCGTGTAGGGGTGCTTTCCCTGGTACTACTTGAACAGAACCATTCTCATAGGAAATATGGGCCCCTAAGGCGCATAGTGAATCCATTGTAGCATCAATATCTTGGGAACTGCGCGCTAATAGAATCGTAGATGGTTCATTGGCTAAAGCGGCCGCAATTAACGCACGATGGGCATGCGCCTTAGCAGGAATAGCTGCAATGGTACCTGTAGGAATAGCGTTAGTAATAGACTGCATAATATCTCCCTTATAGGAAGGAAACCTTCCTATTTTGTATCGTATAGGTATGTATAAATTGACAAAATCGTTACGTATATAGGATGTGGCGACTCATGAGTAATACATCCTATCACTATGGATGCGTATTTAAATCTTGCGATAGGAATATACGTAGCGTCACAGTATATATGTATTGTATCACACTATACATGAGTCGACTTAGTAGGCTCTAGATAGTGACGTAACTCTTCATGGGTTACTTGCTTTATCTTACTATGACCCCAATCAGTAGGGATAATAATGTTGATAGTTTGCCCACGACTTTTTTTATCATTTTTAGCTAGCTCGAGTAATGTAGACGCATCTATCGTTGTCGTAGTAGGCAATTGATGAGATTCAATCAATCGATGAAACCGATTAGCAACGGCTTTATCTAGACCATCTACGGCAACTGCTCCGTTGGTCATGAGCATCATTCCTATGGCTACCGCATAGCCATGAGGCACCGTATAGTGACTCGCTAGTTCAATGCCATGCGCAAAAGTGTGACCAAAATTTAGCAATTGGCGCATGCCACTTTCTCGTTCATCTTGCTGTACAATGAGTGCTTTGGCCTCGACACATTGGGCGATGATATCATTTAGCATCGTAGATGATGGAGTGAGTGGTTCTTTTTCAAGGGCATTTAGTAATTGAGGATAGCCGAGCATGCCATATTTTATAATTTCTCCACAACCATTGATAAATTCTTTCTCAGGCAAGGTACGTAGTGTGGTAGGATCACAGAATACGGCAATGGGCTGTTTGAAAGCACCCCATAAATTTTTGCCGTGCCGTAAATTGACGGCCGTTTTACCACCTACCGATGAGTCGACAGCGGCTAATAGACTGGTAGGAATCTGTATATAGTCGATACCACGTAAATAGGTGGCTGCTGCAAACCCAGCCATGTCGCCAACAACGCCACCACCGAGGGCAACGATTAGATCAGATCGGGTAAAGCGCTTTTCTGCAAGAAATTCTACCATATTGATGAGTTCTTCCACATTTTTGGAAGATTCTCCATGAGGAAATAGATATTGGCACACCGTATAGCCGGCGATAGTTAGTTGAGAGCTGACTGTATGTAGATAATACTCGTTCACTCGATCATCGGTGATAATGGCTACTTGGCAAGGGGCTTTTACAGTGGGCACATAGTTTTTTAGTTGCTGTAATAAACCATTTTCTATATAGACTGTATAGGGCTGTGATGCGTGGACAGGAATGGTATTCATAGTAAACTCCTCAACCTAGCTAATTACATAGAGCTGGTTTCTTTCACAGATTGACGAATGGCAAAAATTTCTTTTGTTAATCGATCAAAATCATCAGGTTTTACTGCTTGAGGACCATCGCATAAGGCGTGAGCTGGATCGTTGTGGACTTCGATCATAAGACCATCAGCACCACCAGCGGTGGAAGCTAGGGAGAGTGGTCTAACGAAGCGACTCATACCAGCCGCATGGCTAGGATCCATGATAATAGGCAAATGGCTTAATTCATGAATCATAGGAATGGCGGATATGTCTAATGTGTTGCGCGTTTTAGTTTCAAATGTACGAATACCACGTTCGCACAATACGATATTGTGGTTACCACCTGCGAATATGTATTCGGCAGCCATTAACCATTCTTCATAGGTGGCGGATAATCCACGTTTTAATAAAACGGGAATGTTAGTTTTGCCTACTGCTTTCAATAGGGAGAAGTTTTGCATATTTCTAGCACCAATTTGTAACATATCGACACCAGCATCAATGAAATATGGTAAATCAGTGGCATCCATGATTTCCGATACGATAGGCATACCTGTTTTTTCTTTAGCAGCAGCTAACAAAGTTAGTCCTTTAGGCCCCATTCCTTGGAAGGAGTAAGGGGATGTGCGTGGTTTGAAAGCCCCACCACGTAATATTTGAGCACCAGCCGCTTTACAACGACGTGCGATTTCTGTAACTTGTTCAGCGGACTCTACAGAACAAGGACCAGCCATAATGGCAAAATGACCGCCACCGATTGGCACGTTACCGACTGTTACGATAGTATCTTCAGGATGAAATTTTCTGTTTACCCCTTTAAAAGGTTCTTGAATACGTGTCACTTTATCTACAATCTCCAATGATTCAATAAGACGAGCATCTAAGGCACTAGTATCACCGATTAAACCGATAATATTATAATTAGCACCTTTTACAGGATGAATGACTAAGCCTAGATTTTCTAGTAATACTTTTAATTCTTCTACTTGCTCTGGATTTGCGTTAGCGTGTAATGTAATAATCATAATTTTCTCCTCCCATATGTGTGATGGCTGCTTCGACGATTTTACGTTTCATCACGGACACTGTTACCTATGAGATAGGTAGGCCACGAATAGGCGTAGTGTATGTGAAGAATGCGTACTAATCGACATAGATTCTCATGACTCTCTCTTATTAACAGGGGACGCTAGCAAGGCTTGCTAGGGATAATAAAAAAAGAGCTACCCAATTACGGGTAGCTCTTTACTATATTAAGCTATCACTGTCAGAACTGAATCAGTGCAACTCAAATAGCCTTTACCCGTAGACTGAGTAAAGTACCAAAAGTATGCGTATGCACTATTGTATTGTATTGCATTAGACACGATTCTGTTCATCATGATAACTCCCTTCTTAATATGATATGTTTATTATATAACTCTTGGTAAAAAAATAGCAAGTATTTTTCATAAAATATAACAATAAATATCATTTTCACAAACATAACCTATGTACAAACCTAGAAAATTACATATTCCTATGCGGTAGTTAACAAACGCCGTATATAATTTCTTTGCAGACATGTTTTCTAAGTTACCTATGCGGTAGTTAGCAGCGATGATTTAGTTAGATTATTATTATCTAGATTTCTAAGCTACCTATGCGGTAGTTAACGTAGGAAGTCGAGTAAGTACAGAGTCACACGTTTTCTAAGCTACCTATGCGTATGGGCACACGACATAGGAATGAGGTACGTTGTATCTTATATACAGTCGAATGAATTAGACAAGGTTAGCTTGATTTTGTAGATCATCATGCTGACAGTATTTTTACTATTAATAATCGTAAGACGCTCCATTGTTTAGGCTGATGGTGTGACCGTACGACTGGTAACGATAGATTTTTGAAGATTAGCAATTAGAAATCATAGATAAGTAGGAAAAAGGAATAAAAAATACTGCCCATACTAGATAGGGTAGGCAGTATTTTTAAATGATTTTCTTGGTGATAGCCGTTTAAGCCTGTGATAAAGTATTACACTAAATCATCAAAATCAAAGGCCGCCGCTTTCGTATAATTGGTAACACGGGCTTCAAAGAAATCAGTTTTCGTATTATTTAGATTGGAAAAACCTTCAATCCATTCCATAGGATGAGTGGTAATATCAGGATATAAGTGAGGAAGACCGATAGCCTCTAACCGAATATTGGCAAGATATTTAATATATCGTTCAATGAGTACATTATTTAAACCTAGTATTTTGTCATCGGTTACATATTGACCCCAGGCAATTTCATTTTCAGCCCCTTGGCGAATCATGTCGGTAATTTCCTGATTAAAGGCATCGGTAAATAAATCTGGTCGTTCTACACGAAGCTCACGAATTATATTTTGGAATAATACTAAGTGAGTCACTTCATCACGGTTAATATATTTGAAAATGGTGCTAGTAGCAGTCATTTTGCCTTGACGAGCTAAGGTGTAGAAGAAACTAAATCCAGAGTAGAAATAAATGCCTTCTAGGATATAGTTGGCAATGATGGAACGGAGAAAGTTTTGTTCACACGGATCATCGCTAAAACGTTGGTACGCGTCGGCAATGAAACGGTTTCGATCGAGCAATATTTCATCACTACGCCATTCATCATAAATTCTGTCCCGCGTAATCGGATTGGTAACCGTATCTAAAATATAGGAGTAACTTTGGGCGTGAATTTCCTCTTGAAAGGCTTGGATGTTAAGCAGGGAAGATACTTCGGCCGCCGTAATATAGCGACTTAAATTCGGCAAGTTTTCAGTCTGTATAGAATCTAAGAAATTCAAAAAGGAAATAATTTTATCAAAGGCCCGTCGTTCACTGTCCGTTAAATAGGGGAACTGTTTAACATCTTCATTTAGGGAAATCTCTTCGGGAATCCAAAAATTATTTAACATGGTGCGATACATGGTATGGGCCCAATCATATTTTATGCGATTCCACTCGCGTAGATTGGTGGTATTACCACCAATCATACCCTGCGTACCGCGATCACCATGTTCGTTAAAGATTAATTTCTGTTTCATAGCTACCTCGTATTCGTTCATAGATTATAAGTTTGTTTTGCGTCCTCTCGATTAGCTGGAGCAACTCGTGCATTCATCCATTTCCAATGACTGATTGCGAATGTAGTAGATCGTTTTCACGCCTTGCTTATACGCCTCCATATACAAATCTAAAATTTCTTTCGCTTTCATCGTAGGGGTAATGTATAAGTTAAAAGATTGTGCTTGATCGATATGGCGTTGGCGAGTGGCACAGGCCTTAATGCTCCATTGCTGATTAATCGTATGCGCTTCTTTATAGAGCCAAAATGTAGTGTTATCTAAATCAGGGGCTGTCTTAGGTGTAATGCTCCCTTTCTTTTCTTCTACGAAGAATTTTTTAAAGATTGGATCAATACCGGCCGTCGTATTGGCAATATTAGATGTACTGCCCGTTGGGGCAATGGCTAATAAATAGCCGTTTCGAATACCATACTGTTTCACATCGGCTGCTAATTGCTGCCAACGAGGTGACGTATAGCCACGACGGATAAAGTAGGCGCCTGTTTCCCATTCGGATCCTTTAAAAGCAGGATAAGCCCCTTTTTCTTTGGCTAATTCCATGGAAGCTTTAATGGCGGCATAGGCGATATTTTCAAACAAGCGATCGGCGGTGGCAATATGTTCATCTGTTTCCCATTGAATCGCATGTTTAACGAGATAATGGTGATATCCAGATGTACCTAGACCAATAGCACGATATTTATCGGATGTCATTCGCGATTCTGGTACAGGTGCTTGGTTGATAGTAATGACATTATCCAGCATTCGAATTTGAAGAGCAATGTTTTCCTCTAGTTCCTCATCGGTGATTTTACCCAAGTTGATAGAGTTTAGATTACACGTTACCATATCACCAGTAGCTGTGCGCGTTATTAATTCACCAGTTTCTTCATTGACCGTCTCGTCAAGTAATTTTGTAAAGCCTACATTTTGTGCGATTTCATGACATAGATTCGAGGCGTAAATCATACCTGCATGCTTATTTGGATTTGCCGCATTGACCGTATCGCGGAAGAAGATGAACGGGGTCCCCGTTTCTACGGCACTGCGCATAATCTTTTTCATCATGTCTAATGCCATGACCTCCGTACCATGAATATTAGGATCCTTTTCACATTCTATATAGCGCTTAGTAAATTCTTTCTGGTCCCCATCATCATAGAAATCCTCTAAGGCCCATCCTTTCACCATTAGAATTTCGTGGGGATCAAAGAGCGTGAACGGTTGCCGTCTTTCTAAGCGTTCCATAAAAATGTTGGGAATTGATAGAGCGGGGAAGATGTCATGCGCTTTGCGACGATCATCGCCATTGTTAGTTCGTAGTTCAACGAATTCATAGAAATCCTTGTGCCACACATCGAGGGTAACAGTAGCGCCCCCTTTGCGTTTACCAAGCTGATCAACGGCAACCGCCGTATCGTTATATAATCGAGTCCAAGGAATCACGCCACCAGAAGAATTTTTAAAGCCGCGAATATCGCTGTGTAAGGCCCGTACTTTTCCTAGATAAATGCCGAGGGCGCCTCCGTGTTTGGATACGCGAGAGAATTTCGCATTCACATCATAAATGGACCACAAGTTATCATCTACGCCAGAAATAAAGCAACTCGATAATTGATGGAACGGAGTTCCCGCATTGGCTAATGTAGGCGTAGCGGTAGTCATCTTTAATTGACTCATCAAATCGTAGAATTTTTTGGCAAATGTTACTTTCTTATCCCCTTCCACTAAGGCTAAATGCATGGCAATCGCCATGAATCGTTCTTGTGGTAATTCGAAGATCTCTTTATCATAGCCTTTTACTAAATAGCGGTCGGCCAATAATTTAATCCCTTCATAATTGAATAGATAATCTCGTTTCGGCTGAATGTAATTGCCCAATTCTTGCAACTCTTCCGGTGTGTACGCATCGACAAAGAAGCGGGCATATTTTTCTTTCTCCACCAAGGTATGTACCAGATTAGGAAAATTTCCATAGCCAAACGCTTTATATTGGCGATTAATAGCGGCTTCTTTGTACAAATCAAATAGGAATAAGCGAGCTGCCACAAACTGCCAATCTTGGTTCATACGATTGACTTGATTACCAAATCCATCATCCGTTTTTTGAATCACCTTTTCAATGGCTGTTTGGACAAGAATTTTTTGAATCTGCTTTGTAGTCATACCGTCTACAAATTGCAATTTTGAATCCATTTCTAATTCCAATGGATCACACGCATCTAAGCCTAAACAGGCAAAGGCGATCATTCGCTTTGTTTTTTCCACTGAAAGTGGCTCTACACGACCATCTCGTTTGGTAATCATTATTTCCATGATACGCTTCTACTCCTCCAATACATACTACCTATAAAATAGTTGTAGTACCAGGTTACTACAACCTCCATTGATTACGGTAACAACTCCATGAACATCAAAGTTGTTACGAGGGATGCTCTGTATGATATATACGTAGAGCACAAGTTGCTATACTAGCTATATACTAGATATAGTATAATGCATACTCGTTTGGTACATTATATATTTGTATTATACTTGTTTGGGATAGTTTTTACAATCATAAAATGAAAATATTCGATGTAATGGAGAAAGGAAATACCAAGGATACATTTCTAAAAAATTCTATGAAATGTTATGTAACATAATCGATGCAATCATAATTATCTTGAAAATTAAATTTAACACTTGGGAAAAGGCGGAGATACTTGAAATTTTTATCTATAATTGATTGGTTTACCAATGTATAGTACAATAAACTCGACATAAAAAAGTGTAAATAGATAATGTATTATAAAGATTGTTATTGTAAGGAAATGTAGTATTTCTAAGCATGATAATGGTAATATTTTATACATTAGAGTAGAGGATTTTTTCTTAATGAATCAATCATAGATTTATAATACTAGTTTGTGTCACTCACTTGACATGCGTCGAATCTAATATGTGGCGATGTAACTAAATAAGATAGGAAAATCGCAGATACATGATATGGACGAATAATGAAAAGAGCCTAGCATTCTCTTTTGGGCATCGGATATTTTATTGTCCTCCGAACAGGAGCAACTGTTACAAGACAAACGTTGTAAAGTAGAGGTCATACCGGAGTACTATTACAAGAATGAACTTATTGAAGTGGGCGAGATATAAAGGGAGCCTATGTAGATGTGATATAGGCCGCTTTCATGTGGCCGTATGTGATGCAACATGATGGATATATGGAGGTTGTTATGGAATTTAGTTATTATTTACCAGTGAATCTAAAATTTGGATGGCAGATGGTCGATAGAATTGGAGAATTGACCAAGCCCTATGGCAAGAAAGTATTGATTGTAACGGGGCGCTCTAGTGCGAAACGATCAGGCTTGTATGACCGTGTGGTAGATGCATTGCACCAGGTGGGCGTTGAAAGCGTTTTATTTGACAAAGTGCAAGCGAATCCGTTGACGACTACCGCTGAAGAGGGGGCACGCCTTGCTACAGAAGAAGAGTGCGACGTGGTGATTGCTCTAGGTGGTGGTAGCATTATGGACTGTGCGAAGGGTATTGCCTTTTTAGCGGTGAATGAGGGGAATATTAACGACTACATTTATAATCGGTTACGAAGTGATAAGGCCTTACCGTTGGTAGTAGTACCAACTACGTGTGGTACAGGATCCGAGGGGAATGGTTTCGGTGTACTTACGAATCCAGAAAATGGGGATAAGAAGTCCTTGCGTTGTAGTGCCATTGTGCCGAAAGTATCCATCGTTGACCCTGCATGTATGCAAACGATGCCACGGTCTGTGTTGGCATCCGTAGGATTTGATGCCCTATGTCATTTGATAGAAGCCTATACGGCAAAGAGTGCCTCTCCCATTACAGATGCCTTTGCCTACCAAGGCCTATCGTTATGGGCGAACCATTTCGTTTCCGTTTACCAAGGTGAGGACATAAAAGAGGGATGGGAAGCCATCACTCTCGCCAGTACGTTGGGCGGCATGGTCATCAACAATGCAGGCGTTACCTTGGCTCATGGCATGGAACATCCAGCAAGTGGATTAAAAGATATTACGCATGGAAAAGGTTTGGCCGCCATTGAACCAGTCTGTGTCGACGCATCGTGGCAGGGAAATCCTGAAAAATTTGCTCATATTGCCAAGTTGTTTGGCGCTACTCACGGCGGCGATGTGGGCAACGTGTTGCGTCAGGTACTAGAGAAAATCGACTTACGCCTATCCCTTTCCGATCTAGGCATTGCCTTTGAGGATATTCCGTGGATGGTAGAGAACTGTTTGAAAGTCGGCGCTGGTAATATTGCTAATAATCCCGTCATGGTCACAGGTGATGAGATCAGAAAATTATACCAACAAGCGTTGTAAGAAAAGTCATGCAAGCAACCAATACATTACTTTCGCTAAATCATGTGCGTAGGGTACATAAAAATAGATAACTAGTTTCACAAAACTATGTACGTAGAATGCATAAAACATAGATAGCTAGTTTCACTAAGCTGTGTACGTAGAGCGCATACACTCATCACTACATGTACATAGGGACATACAAGAAGACCAGGTAACTACTTGACTAAGGAATGTACATAGAAACTATAAAAAAACTATATACTACTTTCATCAACCGCGTATGTAGAGTGCATAAAGAAAAAACCTATATAACTACTTTCATCAAGGAATGAGCGTAGTTATATAGGTTTTTATAATGGAGATTGTATGACTTTCGGGTGCACGACGTGTGTCGCGATTTGTACTCGAAAGACTATAACATAACGATTTTATCGTGCGTAGGCGGTACTAACCAAGTGCCATCTGGCTTGATAATTCCCCATTTTTTCCCCTGTCGAGCAGGACTGTAGCCATTTTTAAATAGATTGGTACCAGAAATGGTATTGTGACTCGTGTATAACGTATTGCCGTCTACATCGATAATACTGCGTTCCTTACCATCAATGGACCATGTGTACGGCGTATTATCGAATGGTCTGATAATGGCCGTATCGCTCCATTTTTTTAGCAGTTTACCCGTACTAGCTACCGCTAAATAGTGGGATTCACCAAGTCGTACAGACATGCGATCGTGACCTAAAAATAAGAGACTGGTAAAGTTAAAGCCCGTTAAGGCTTTTCCCGTATGTAAATCAAATACCGCATAGCCGTCTTTGCTAGTTTTTTGCAACGCCAATAACCCTTCTCGTGGTTCTAAGCGACCTACTCTATATTGGTCAGGTTGAATGAGAACGGTGCCCGTCGGTGATACAAATTTTGTCAGCCCTTGATTGACCACAATGCTACCATATTGTGTCATCGGATACACCTTATCATTATAGGCATCGATGACGACATTGCCATGTTCGTCTTTGTAGCCTCGTTTTGTGCCGTGAAAGATGGCGCCGTAGCGCGTTGTTGTGTCAAAGGATTCATCGTTTAACACACTGGTTAATAGGGCATCGGCAACGGTGGTTCCCTTCCACGTACTTACTTGACGTGTATATTCAACAAGATTAGTCGGTGGATGTAACAAATTCTCTTTCGATGTAGGTTGTAACCAATCGGCAGGGAGAGATGTTACCGCACCTAGTTTTTTATCATGCTTATCAATATGGTCTAGTTGTTTTTTATCCTTCCCCGCTAGGAATGTACCATCTGGTAGTTCTTTCAATTCTTTATAGTGAGCCGGGATAGTCACCGTACCCGTTGTATCAATAATCCCCCAACGATTACCATCTTTGAATTTTGCTAATACGCCCATGGGATATAAATTTTCTTCCTTGATGGGGTAATAACTGTATTCTGCTAATCGATTTGATTCACGTAAGTCGATGTATCCCAGTGCTTCACGGACTTCTCGTAACTGACTTTTGCTAAGCCGTGGCACATGTAAGTCCACATGGGGCTTGATTATGTCCGTAGTCGATGTACTGGTGTGTTCTACATAGGAAGTTTCCGTTTTCGTCACAGTTTCTTCCGAAGTACTGCGGTGAATGTGTGTATACAGCTCTTCGCCGTACGCCGCTTGCGCAGTAGGCACATGACATAATGCCGTAACCATCATGACAGTTAGCGTAGCATACACTACTTTTGATGCACATCGATGGCGGTTTCGTTCCCGCCCTGTTCCGATAGGTGTAAGCCGTACTGCGTGGCGAGTTTCTCTTTCACTAGTAACGTGAGTCGAGAACAGATTCATCTTAGAAAAATTCATAGATACCTCGTGGATGACAAATATAATAATAGTAACATAATTTATAACATATAATTATAATATAAAGCAAAAAAATGAATAAATCATGAGGGCGGGAAAATAGTCACGACGTTTCCGTAGCCTACATAGATAGAAGTGCCAATGTATCTTCTTGGAGTATACTCTACATACGTATCATGTATGTACGAACAGTATTCTAGGAGCAGCATATCGTGATAGGCTTAGTCACTATGTGCTCTGGTATGCATGCATGAATAATTCCCATCGACAGTATCTTGATAAATTACTCTCTACGTATCGACAGTATCTTCTTGGAGTATACTCTACATATGTATCATGTATGTACGAACAGTATTTTAGGAGGAGCATATCGTGATAGGCTTAGTCACTATGTGCTCTGGTATGTATGCATGAATACTTTCCATCGATAGTATCTTGATAAATTACTCTCTACGTATCGACAGTATCTTCTGGGAGTATACTCTACATATGTATCATGTATGTACGAACAGTATTCTAGGAGTAGCATATCGTGATAGGCTTAGTCACTATGTGCTCTGGTATGTATGCATGAATAATTCCCATCGATAGTGATTTGAAAGATTCTATGTGGTTTATACATCTACTCCATCATATACAGCGTCAAGTTTTAACTAGGAGGGGATACGAATAGACATATTTTTTATCATGTTGAGATGCAATATACATATAGCAAGCGTGTTCACATTGAAAGTTCCTATATATTTCAGAAAAAAGCCTATGAAAGCGTAGATATCTATTCTTTCATAGGCTATTCTTAGTATACAATGACGCTAATAATATAGATGCCGTCCATCATCATGAAAGGCTTCATAAAATGGAACTTGAAAGACCTCTTCTAGAAGGGCCGGTGTCATCACTTCCGTAGCATTGCCATGGGCAACTACTTCACCATGTTTCATCATAATGATGTTATCACAGTATTGAGCCGCTAGGTTCAAGTCATGTAAGATGATGATCGATGTGCCAGTAAATTTCTTTAATTCTTCCATTAAATTAATTTTATGGTGAATATCTAGATGATTCGTTGGCTCATCCAATAGTAATAGATTCGGTTCCTGCGTAAAGGCTTTCGCAATCAATACACGTTGTCGTTCGCCACCCGATAATTGATATAATGGCGTGTTTTCATATTGCACAGCACCATATTTTTCCATCATCTCATGGGCAATGGTTAAATCATGTTCTGTATAGTCCATGAATTGTTTTTTATAAGGGTAGCGTCCCATCAATACAATGTCCTTGGCGAGCATCGTGTCACCAGTTGGATTGTGCTGCTGAATCATGACAGCAATCTCACGAGCAAACTGTTTGCGTGGAATCGTTTCAATGGCTTGTCCTTTATAAAAAACAGTATTTTCTGAATGGTGTAGCCCCGTTATATGATTTAGTAATGTTGATTTGCCACAACCGTTAGGACCGATAATGGCGGTCATCGTATGTTCTTCTATTTGTAAAGAAATATCTTTTAAAATCGATTTGTCGCGAATCGAGTACGATAAATGTTCTACTGTTAACATGAAGAGCCTCCTCGTTGATGTCTGCATACAATCCAGATAAATAGAGGTGTCCCTACAATCGATGTTAATACGCCAATCGGTAATTCTTCAGGTCGGAATGCACTACGCGCTACCACATCTGCCCAAATCATAAGTAGGGCACTAATCAAGCTAGTGAATACTAATAATGATTTGTGCTTAGGACCGATTAAGAAACGTGCCAAATGAGGGGTAATTAAACCGATAAAACCAATAATCCCTGCATGGGCTACGAGCACGGAAATGCATATAGAAGTAACAAGAATAATGGTTAATTGAATTCGTTTGATCGGTAATCCTAAGTATTGTGCCTCTGTATGACCTAACAATAGAATATCTAAATCGTGGTGCAAGAAGAAAAGTATGAGGAAGGTACCAATTACAGTGATAGAGGTAATTGGTATAGCAGACCATTGAATACCAGAAAAACTGCCTAATAGCCAGAACATGGCACTGCGCACTTGGTTTTCATGAGGTGCTGCATAAATCATGACCATCGTTAACGCAGAAAATAGGGCGGAAATTCCGATACCTACAAGGACTAATCGCGTGATGTTATTCTGCTTTCCTGAAAGCAGAACAACGGCTAACATACTTAAGGCAGCTCCAACAAAGGCACCAACAGATTGATCGTAGGGTGTCATAAAGGCTAACCAGCCATAGATGAGTGTGCCTACGGCGCCAAATCCAGCCCCAGATGAAACACCTAGAATGTAAGGATCAGCGAGATCATTGCGGGTTACCGTTTGTAGTACAAGACCGCATAAGGAGAGGCCAATACCACATAACATGGCAAATAGTGTGCGTGGTACGCGAACTTCCCATAAAATGGTCGACACAATATCCTGTGGCAAGGTACCTGTTTGTAGAAACGTCATGATATTGGCTAATACATCATGAAGCGGAATTGATACAGATCCAAGGCCAATGGATAGGATAAAGCTGGCACAAATAGCGACGATGAGCCCCAATGCTTTTGTATATATGTTCAACATTAGTTAGCACCGTGAATTGTAGCAGCAAGACGTTCAAGAGCATCTACAGTTCGTACACCTGGAGTGATTTCGGATAATTTCACTTTAATGAAATGGTTTTCCTTAACGGCTGTAATCGATTGTAATTGAGGGTTGTTTTTGATTTTTTGAACACGGACTTCGAAGGAATCGCTGTTAAGTTCTGTTGTGTCATAATCAACAACGATAATGTAATCAGGGTTAGCAGCAATAACAGATTCCCAGCTTGCTTTGCCCCAAGTTTTACCTTTTACTTGACCAGACATAACGTTTTCTGCACCGATTAATTTAAGAATGTTTTCTGTGTAACCGCCGAATACAGTGAAAGGTTCGTCATTAGAAGAGTCAAATACTAGTACGCGTTTAGTAGGTTGTTGACCGATTTTCTTTTGAATAGCGGCTAATTTTTCTTTCTGTCCATCTACCCATTTTTGAGCCACTTCTTCTTTACCGAAGATTTCACCTAGTTTTAACATATCGTTAAATAAAGTATCTAAATTAGCATCAGTATCTTGCATGGAATCTGGCACAAAGATAGGAATATGTTGTGATAAGATTTTGTCAGCTGGAATCCAACGTTTACTGAATGTGTCGCCCCAACCTGTAACAAAGTCAGGTTTAACAGCCATGAATTGTTCATAGGATGGCCATTTATCTGATAAAACAGGCACTTTTTTATATTGTTCAACTAATGGTGCATACATTGGTTCTTCTAAGAACGCAGTACCAGCCATTTGATTTTCTAATCCCAATGTTAACATCATTTCTGTAGTTGCTTGGGATAGAGATACGGCTTTTTTAGGAGCTGTTGTTACAGAACCTTGCACATCTTTACCATCTAAATTGTCGTTCCAAGTAACGGCTGCTTGTTTAGTTGGTTGTTCTGTAGAGGAACCGCAACCAGCGAATAAAGCGCCACACATACCTAAGCAAACAGTGGCTAAGGCAATACGTTTTTGAAGTTGTTTGTTAAACATAATGAACCTGCTTTCTTTTTAATCAGTAATAGTTTCATAGTTATCAAAGGGGGATATGGAGTGTAGCGTTCGTTTTATTACGGTAACGATAGTGATGATGAGGTAGAGCGGTAATTTATTAGTGTAAAAAAGACTCGATATAGAGATATTATATGCATTATGTCCACATAGTAACTAATACGCATATAGAGTTAGTTCTCTTACGCTAATTTCATGGGTAATAAATAAAAAAGAGTACTATAATGTTATGTGAACCAATACAATATACAACAACATATGAACATATCTGTATATAAAGAAAAACCGCATATAAGCACTGACTTAAGTACTTATAGTACGGTAATAATTATTACAAGTCAGTACCCTGGCTCAAGATCATCATGGCCACCATCCCATTGCAAGAGGTTATGATAGTGACATTCACTATTACAGTTAGCACTTACTACCGAATTGATTGCGCAAAAAAGCATATCAATTCGTACATAGAAAACATGCTGTTTCATCACTGGCGTGTGAGAACAAGCATTGTAATAAGACTAGCGCTGACATTCCATCAGCTTCCCTGACAATATGAAGTTATAAAAGTATAAAATACAATTTTTGATACTGTATTTCATGTATATTATTATACCATATAAGTAAATTTTTTTGATAAAACTTTGTAAAAATTTTTTATTTTCCTTACAAGGATGACATGAAGATGGTGATATAAAAATATGGCGGTACAACATTACTAATCCTAGTAAGTTAATAGACTATGAGGACCTATCTTCGATACATTTGTTTAATTTTAATTGGTTAACATATTATTAAATGAGAAACAATTATTTAATGCACATTTATTAGATAGTGTGATAATAATGATGTGTATCATTCTGACGAAACGAGTAATCGCATACATAGTACGTGTCATAGGACTATGTATGTTATGTAGGGGATACAATATGAGGGACTAGAAAAAAGAGTTGTTTTCATACAGTGAATATAGGTTTGATATGGTATCATCAGTTAGTATGCATTGATATAGGAATAGGGAATAGGACAAAATGTGCTATACATCTAACACTATGAATTGTAAAAAGAATATATGGATACCTAGTGCAATAAAGCAAAAAAACAACGGCCTATAGCCGTTGTTGTATGTGGTGGACGATGACAGGATCGAACTGCCGACATCCTGCTTGTAAGGCAGGCGCTCTCCCAGCTGAGCTAATCGTCCATATATAATTGGTGACCCGTGGGGGAATCGAACCCCCGATACCGCCGTGAAAGGGCGGTGTCTTAACCGCTTGACCAACGGGCCGCATATGGCTCCCCGAGTAGGACTCGAACCTACGACCGATCGGTTAACAGCCGATTGCTCTACCAACTGAGCTATCGAGGAATAGTACATTTGTTATTATAGGTGATATGTTGAAATAATGCAAGTCTTTTTTTTAAAAGATTTTGCTCGTCTTTTATAGTCGTTACCTATGTGTGACATAGACGGCTAATAGTACCTGTAAAAAGTACGTTCGTATCTATTCATTAGGTGATTAAAAATCAATACTATTTGCGCTATGTTGATATATCTATGCTTTAGTTGTCACACATATGTTACACATTGAGAAGTATTCTGATACAACTTAGTTTGGGCTTTTGAAGTCAAGCGTCGTATTTGCTGTACTGTTATATCTTGCTCCATGTTTTTCTACTTGTTTGATGAATTTTTTTTCGCTTGTAAAAACTTTTCTGCCATATAAAATTTTTCCATCTTCTCTATGACCTCTCTTAACTTTACCATTCTGCCACGGTGAGTAAGGATATTTCTTGCTTGAAAGTTGCACAAGAATGGCCTAATGCGCAGTATCGTTTAGTGCTATATTCATTATACAAGCACAGTAAGAATGACTCGTTGGACAATCGAGTAAAATTTAGTAAATATAGCCTATTAATTATAATATATACATATATATTATAGTCTTAAAATGGAGAAAGTGAGTAATATATATCATAAATGCATAATTATAGGTATGCTATGATTGAAATGCTTATGACAAAAATTCATAATACGATTATTTTTAGTAAGGTCTGATACCATGTTTATTAATAACCTCTATAGACAGGCATGACAGTAAAACGTCAAAAAAATAGATGGTTACTTATGTTGTGATAGAAATGATCAAAAATTTTTCTTTCTAAGTAGCAAATTCTGAGAATAGCTATATGTGTGTATACGATCTAAAAATTTATAAAAGTATGATAATTACTATCAATAAGGAGAGATACAGGACCCTTGTATGAGGTAATAAATATAAATTAAACTGTTGTGGTTACAAAAAAATAATCTCGATGATTTACTTGTCATAGAGAAGATGCTAGGAATTTTGCGTTTTTAAATAAATGAAGGAATGTTGATTAATACAGTTATTTACAATCATTGTGATAAATCCTATTAAAAATACAGACTATTAAAGTTTGACATGTAAAATACCGTGGCTAGACGAAAGAAATGTATTACATCAAAAATGTTCGTATTGGATAGATAAATGTCTATAAATGGTGGATATGATAAAGCTTCTCATAAATGAAAATGGCTTGATAAAACGGCATAGTATGTGCCTTGAATGACCCTATTTAGCATGTTATGATAATTTCATAGAGTTGATTTATGTTCAGTGTTTTGACTAAATCATGTTAATTGAGGAGGGATTATTTTGCGTACAATTAATGTTGCAGAAATTACAAAAGCGGTTAGACAATTATGTATGGATGCTGCTTACTACTTACCACAAGATATTTATGAAGGATTAAAAAAAGGTCGTGAAACAGAAGAATCTCCAGTAGGTTGCGTTGTATTAGACCAAATCATTAAAAACGCAGAAATTGCTCGAGAAGAAGATCGCCCATACTGCCAAGATACAGGCATGACATTAGTATTTCTTTCAATTGGTCAAGATGTACATCTTGAAGGTGGAGATCTTACTGAAGCCGTTAACGCTGGTGTAGCAGCAGGGTATGTTGAAGGATATCTTCGTAAATCCGTTGTAGCTGAACCATTATTCAATCGTAAAAATACTGGTAACAACACACCAGCTATTATTTACACTGAAATCGTACCTGGCGACAAGATTGATATTCAAGTAGAACTTAAAGGTTTCGGTTCTGAAAATAAATCTGATGTAGCTATGTTAGTTCCTGCAGATGGTGTAGAAGGCGTAAAAAAAGCCGTACTTGATATTGTAAAACATGCGGGCCCAAATCCTTGCCCTCCAATCGTACTTGGTATCGGTATTGGCGGTACTATGGATAAAGCGGCAGTTATGTCTAAAAAAGCATTACTTCGTCCTATCGATGTACCTCATAAAGACCCTGAATACGCTAAACTTGAAGAAGAAATTCTTGGCATGGTAAATAAAACTGGTATTGGACCACAATTAGGTGGTACTACTACTTGTATTGGTGTAAATATTGAATGGGGTCCTACTCATATTGCAGGTCTTCCTGTAGCTGTTACCATCATGTGTCATGCAGCGCGTCATGCACACGTAGAACTTTAATTGATAGGAGGAACTCAGAATGGCTGAAACAATTCGCATTAACACTGAAGATTATAATGAAGAAGTATCTCGTAAATTAAAAGTAGGAGATAGCGTATTATTCACTGGTAAAATTTATTCAGCTCGTGATGCAGCTCATAAAGTTATGACAGAAGCATTGGCACGTGGTGAAAAATTACCAATTGATTGGACTAATAAAATTGTGTACTATTTAGGACCAACTCCTGCAAAACCTGGTGATCCAATTGGTTCTAGTATTAGCCTATGAAGACTTAGGCCCAGAAGCATTGGCAGAATTGACTGTTGAAGATTTCCCATGCATCGTTGTAGGCGATACTGAAGGTAACAACTTCTATGAAATCGGTCAAAAACCATATAAAAGAGACTAATTGTAGTATTCATTAATACGTAGTTTTACATCATTAAGTGCTATCAAACTGTTAATCGGCATGAAGGTATTAACCTTTGTGCCGATTTTTTGTGCTGTTTGTAAAGCACTAGGCAGAACTAATAAGAAGTGCCATACATATAATTTGCTATAGAAAAGGAAACGTGTTGTGAGATACAAACATTCATTTATATAGAATGGCATTTAAACCATAGTAGTTAAAGTATGTTGTATCACTCACATAAGAAAGATGCTGCATATCATTGTTAGTAGTATCATCATGGGACTAGTAAGATAAGAGTTTTTTACAGTAATGCTAAACATATGGGGCTGAGTAGTATCTTATCGATTTAGGGGGAAGTATTTTAAATTTTTAATACTATTTTTCTAAAAAATGCGGCGTCACATAATTATAAAAATAAACTATTTTTACCTTTAATGGATACGTAAAGTATGATAGGATATAACGTAGTGGATATATAATTCCATATAAACATTTAGAGATGAAAAGAGGGGTTGGTGTGGGACCTAATAAGAGAGTCTGTCACGCTCAGGCAGAAGAAAATAGGGATGACTACCCATTGCAAATGACTTGTATGAAACAAGAAACGAGTCCCGATGATGAAAAACGTCGCTGGTTAGATACGATTACGCGTACTACAAAGCAGGCGGTCAGAGAGTTAATCGAAGTGGCCAAGTTAAGAGAAGGAAGTCGATTGGTTATTGGCTGTTCGACTAGTGAAATTGCAGGATATCATATTGGTAAAGCATCTAATTTACATGTGGCAGAAGCTGTATATACTGGTTTATATGATGTGACACAAAAGCAGGGTATTCAATTGGCCATTCAATGTTGCGAGCATTTGAACCGTGCATTGGTCATTGAAAAACAGACGGTTACTATCGAAGAAATTGTCAATGTGATACCGCAACCCAAAGCGGGAGGGTCGCTAGCTACGGTGGCCTATGAACGATTTAAAGACCCTTGCGTAGTTGAGTTTATTCGTGCTGATGCGGGTATTGATATAGGCGATACTTTAATCGGAATGCATCTTACACATGTGGCAGTGCCAGTTCGATTATCTGTTACAACGATTGGACACGCCCATGTAACAGCAGCGCGCACACGCCCTAAAAGCATTGGCGGTAGTCGTGCCATATATAATGAAGAATTAGGATAGCCAAATCTATGGGATTGTCGTTGTCTACGATGAACGATGATTAGCGGATGGATTGAGCTACTTTTTATGAATATAAATTGTAGATTGTATAGATGATTAGACTCTAGATACTAGATATACTAGAAATATATAGTGAGATGTATGTGTAGGAGGAATTATGGAAGAATTCATACCATATCTGGTCATTGCAGTTGTGGTGATTATCTTTTTTTTAATTTGTTATTGGCTATTTAAATCGCCACAATCGAAAGATGCTGGATTGCGTCAAACTAATGGAAAAAAAGCGGGCGAGAAACGATATAAGGCACAATCGAATCGTCAAGAACGGGCGAACAGTATGCCGTATAGACGTGATGATACACGTACATCGATGAATACATATAGTGAAACTACGACTGATGATGAAAACACATCGCTATCTAATCGAAAACATGCTATCGAAGAGACAGATCGCATGGTGGGAAATCGATTAACGGGGAGCCATACAACCGTAGTGCCTAAGCAGTTAGTAGAAGAAATGCCCGCAACCGATGGGGTGGAAGACGATGTAGAACGCGACTTTTATAGCCCTATTGATGAACCGTATGATGATATAGACATAGATAGTAATGATACAGAAACATCCGCCACATTAGTCATGCCTGCGGTAGATACGCAACATAGAAATGTACCAATGGATGAAACACGTGTGATTTCTACAAGTGCTATGTGGGATACGCATTCTATGGGAGAAACCTGTGGCGTAGCAGATGCAAGTAGAATGGGTATGGATCATAACAAAGACGCCACTGAGTCGATGGTGTCTAAATCTCATGTTGATATCGCCATGGCTCCGTTTCTCCATTATTTTGGAGGCGTTAGTGAAGCAACACGTAAGGCTGTTACAGAGATTACAACGGATGCATTGTATCACTTAGATGTGACACATCCTGAAGAGGCACAAGCTTTATTAGAAAGTATTGTTGTACAAGAAGCTATGCTATGTATGCAGAAAGCCTATGCGGCAACACCAACGTTTTGGATGAAATCGGCAGCACTAGAAGCGTTTTTAGATGTAGTGCAAGAACCAAAATCTAGTACGCCTTATTTAGTGGCCTTTGATGCATTACGTATCTTACCACATTTGACACTAGGTCACTTTCAAATTATGGCCATCATTTTGCTGTTGCAATATTCTCGTAATTCTAATAATTACACCTTAGATTATTTTCAACATTATGTAGAAAAATATATTGAACCATTTATTTCGGATATTCCACGAGATAATTCGGTATTCCGTCAATTAGAATATTTGCGTTGTAGTATGCCGGAACGGGAACAAATTACCTTTGCCCACTTAATGAGTAATTCCTATCCATTCGTATTCAACTTTAGAGGATTTACCATTGAGGAATTAGAACGTGCTATGGGTGGAGAAACCTTACCAACATCGTTTGTTGTTAAAAGTATGAATTCTTCATTGTACAAACTTGCTATCGTAGATGAATCAATGGCACAAGCCTTATTCCGTCAAGCACATATTAACGATATAGATATACAACAACGATTAATCGGATTAATGAAATCGAAACCTACCTCATTCTCTGGGGCAGAGGCTCGCAATATTTTAGAAAAAATTTCTCCTGTGTTGCTCGATTTGGCAGATATATTTGATAGCGGCGAATTATCGAATATATCCTTAACCTTGTTGGGGTTATATTTAGGACGAGCTCATGTGAAAGCTACCATCGGTGAGGAATTTGACATTAGCCGTTGGTTCTAATCAGTAGAACTTGTATCAATCTATGATGCCACATTTTACTGATAGTGTAGGTATTGAGAAATATAGTGACAGAAAAAGCGATACAACGTATAACTTGCTGATAGTATAGTTATGGTGAAACTAACATGGGCAAGGTAAAGAGTAGATGATGATAGGCTATTTATAAATGATACCATCTTATAGATATCAACGTGGCTATAGAAATGTTGGTTTATCTGGTGTGGAGAGCGTTATATAATAAAACCATATAAAAGCACTGAGTCTAGTACTCTTACTAGACTCAGTGCTTTTTGTTTGTTTTGGTGGATATTTTAGGCTTATAGGACAAAAAGAGCTGGTAAAAATACTCGAAACTCTTGAAATCTTAAGGAAAATTAGTGTTATATCTTCTTTAGAAAATGAATTTTCGGAGGTAGATATAATGAAGAGGGTTATCCGTCCTGTTTGCAATAGTATTTGTATGAAATATAGCAAGAATAAATCAGGTTCTCAGAGATGGTTTTGTAAAGAATGTTCATCTATAACGACTCAGTTAGGTGGAGATTGCATGCTTATATAGAGATGGTAAATGAGTTGTATGTCTTAGAAACATGGTAAGCCTAGGTATAGGTGTTAGAAATGATTTACGTACATGCATACATACTAGAAACGGTATTCTAAAATAGTATCTAATTCTTGTAGATGTACTGTTTTACCATGAATGGCAATGATATGTTCATCTCGTAGACGACCTAGCTCACGGCTTAAGGCAGTGCGGCATACATTGAGGGCGTCTGCCATTTCTTGGCGTGAATGTGGTAGTTCCAATGTCGTGGATTGTTGCATCGTGTACAGATCGGTTAAATAGGCAAAAATTTTTTCTCGCATACCTTTCAACGTTAAATAATGAACTTTTTTAGTCAGTGTTAATGCTTTTTCTGACAGATCATGGAGCAAATTAGTTAACATCTTAGTTTGACAATATTGACAATTTGGCAACGTTTGGATAAAACTGTCTAGCGGTATAAAGAGTACAGTAGTAGGTTTTGTTGTTTTAATCGTAGCCGGCCATAAGGGGCGAGCAGTAAATAGTAAGGCTTCTCCGAACATAGATGATTGTGTTAATTCTGTCATAATCACTCGCTGGCCAAGTACATTTTCACGAGTTAATAGGGCACTACCTTCTACTACGATGCCGATACCTTCCATGGGATCTCCAGAAATAGCGATAAAGTCATGTTTTTGATAGTTTTTTAGTAAAATAGGAACAGATTGCAAATAGGATAATAACTCATCGCGCTGTAAACCGCGAAATAGAGGACAAGCAGCAATGGCTTCATAATGACTCTCTAGTAATGAAATCGTTGAATTTTTTACCATATATATCTCCTTTTATGCGTGCTAGATATTTTATACGATTACATATGTTGAAAGCTAGTTATAGTAGAACACGAAAGGTGGATACCACAGGACATGAATCGTATGACACGGGTAGCGATTAGATAATACGTGTATAATAGGTCAATTATACATTGGTACTATTGTATAAAAAATCGTATACAGATCTCTGATTGGTCATAGCCATGATGGTAGTATGAAACTTTCAGCATATAAAATATCAGATGTAGCTGAAGCTACAGATTTTGTTCTATGATTATAGTACACTATATTCGTAGTTATGACAAAGGTCATATCGTACAAGATATGAATAAGAATGAATAGTATATAAAGCGAGAAAGTCTCGTGAAGGAGGATCATTATGAGTATGTTTTGCTTTCAATGTGAACAATCAGCAGCACCAGGTGGGTGTACAGTACAAGGTGTTTGCGGTAAGAGTGAGTCAGTTGCCACATTACAAGATCAAGTAACGGCGGCATTGATAGGATTAGCACGTGCTTGTAATGCGCATCGGGCTACAAGAGAAGCGATTAATATATTAAAAAAAGGTCTATTTATTTGTGTAACGAATGTAAATTTTGATGACACATCGGTCAAAGCCTTTTTGGAAGAGGTACATGCGTGCCGAGATAGTATCGATGCATCAATAGCAGATTTTGACTGGGCAGCACTTTGGATGGGAGACGAAGATATTGTATCCTTGCGTTCTACCTTATTATTAGGATTGCGTGGTATGGGTGCCTATGCTTGGCATGCGGCGATATTAGGGTATAATGATGAACAGGTAGATGCTTGGTTCGTTAAGGGATTAGTGGAAGTGGCTACTGATCATTCTCCTGAAGAATGGTTAGACTTATTGATGGAATTTGGTAATGTTAATTTAGCGTGCATGGGTTTGTTGGATGCTGCTAATACAGAAACCTATGGTACACCAGAACCAACAACAGTGCCTTTGACGGTAGAACCAGGACCATTTATCGTGGTTACAGGTCATGATTTACATGACTTGAAAATGTTATTGGAACAAACGAAGGGGACAGGCGTTAATGTGTATACCCATGGGGAAATGTTACCATGTCATGCATATCCAGAATTAAAAAAATACCCACAATTAAAAGGAAATTTTGGCACAGCATGGCAAAATCAGCAACAAGAATTTGATAACGTGCCAGGGTGTTTCTTGTTTACTACCAACTGTATTATGCCACCAAAAGAAAGTTATCAATCCCATATTTATACTACCGATATGGTGGCTTTCCCAGGGTGCTCTTATATTCCTACGAAAGAAGATGGAACGAAGGATTTCTCGCCTATCATTGCACACGCTAAACGATTGGGTGGCTATCAAGAAGCACAAGAATTCACAGGTATTAATGGAGGCCACGAAGTGACTACTGGTTTTGGCCGTGGTACAGTTCTTAGCGTGGCTGACACAGTTATCGACGCAGTAAAAGCAGGACAGATTAAACACTTCTTTTTAGTGGGCGGTTGTGATGGTGCTAAAGTAGGTCGTAATTACTATACTGAATTTGTTAAACAAACACCAGCAGATACCGTTGTGTTAACGCTTGCTTGTGGTAAATATCGATTTAATGACCTTGATATGGGGACTATTGGGGGACTACCACGTATTATGGATATGGGTCAATGTAATGATGCATATTCAGCCATTCAAGTGGCATTAGCGTTAGCAAATGCTTTTGATTGCGATGTGAATGAGTTACCGTTGACGCTCGTTTTATCTTGGTACGAACAAAAAGCGGTTTGCATTTTATTGACTTTATTAGCATTAGGCATTCGCAATATCTATATTGGACCATCAGTCCCTAAATTTTTCTCATCCAATGTGTTGCAAATACTAGTGGACAAATTCCAATTACATCCGATTACTACACCTGAAGCGGATATGAAAGAAATACTAGGCTCTCATCAATCATAAGATATAGAGTACTCTTATTTTCAATATATCGATATTGTAATAGATTCATCATAAAATATAAGTATGTTACAATGCATTGCGTATGGTAGAACACGTTGCAAGTATCATAAGTTATCTACTATGTTTCAGTGTATAAAGGTTTATATGACGATACACTACGATATAAGAGAGAACTGCTACGCATAAAGAATTGAAAGGCACCTCATACACTTGTTATGTGTGAGGTGCTTTTTTATGGAGTGATTTATATAATTATCATCGTTGTTTAACATTCATGGATTAGAGGTATAGCACATTGTTCGATACCACTGAACATAGTAACATAAAAGAATCCACCGTAGAAGGATTTGATGATACACCAGATAGTGTACCTAGGTGGTAAGACAGTCAAAATGAATGGATAAAAAAGATTGAAAATTTTCATTGACCTATGTGGTTAGAAAAGCCTCATTATGCATGCATTCCTCATGTCACATTAAAGAAACATCGCTAATGCGTGTGCGGCGGAAACTATAGCATTTTAACTAGCGAAATAGGTATTATTATGGATGCGATGTATTGCGATTTTATTGATGTGCTGCAGCCTGGATAGCATTTGTATGAGAGAGCGTGCTAACGTGTGACAAAACATATAATGGCGAGCTAGATATAGACTTTTACTACGGTTATTTATATAATGAAAGCGATAGGAGGTGCTGTATGAATAGTATTTTTGATATCATTGGTCCCGTTATGATTGGACCGTCTAGTTCTCATACTGCAGGAGCCTCTCGGTTGGCTAACATGGCACGATATATTTTTCAAGAGCAACCTGCGAGAGTGGATATGACCCTATACGGATCATTTGCTAAGACCTATAAAGGGCATGGTACGGATAAAGCGTTATTAGCAGGCTTGTTAGGACTTGGCGCCGATGATGAACGCATTCGAGAAGCGTACACACTGGCGAGTAAGAGTCATTTGTCGTATCGCTTTATTGAATCGCCGATTGATGTAGGTCATCCTAATGTAGTGCGATTTGATATGTATAATGCGGATGATTCGCATCATGCTTCTGTGGTAGGCAGATCCTTAGGAGGCGGACGCATTTTAGTTACTGAAATTGACGGTATGGCAGTGGACATTACAGGTGATGAAGAAACATTAATTATTTTGCATAATGATAAACCGGGTGTTATTTTCGGCGTATCTGGTGTATTAGGTCAGAAACAAATTAATATTTCCGGCATGCGTGTATTTAGGAAAAATAAACATGAAGAAGCTGTTATGGTGATTACGACAGATTCGCCTGTGGATAAAGCATCGGTAGGAGAAATTCGTAATCTGCCAAATGTGACCGATGTATTAATGTTTGCTAAACTTTAGTGATGATTAGATGGCTATCTAGCGCAATCTATTTGGGCCTATATTGCGGTGATACGAGGCAGCTATTGCATAGAATATGTAGTTTATATGATATAGGACTTACTAGATAGGTACACACTTGATGCAGTTACTTTTAAGTTGTTAGTCATTGTATAGATGTACATGATAATAGAACGTGTGTCGTTAGGCATAGTGAAAGATAGATGGGCACTCATTGCGCCCATAGTATAGTTGGCGAGGAATAGGCCAGCATGAGAGAAAAGTAGTTATTAGAGAGATAGGGGTTGTACTAATTAGATATGACGATGGGTGATACTATGAGATATCAGTATGAAACAATAGCAGATATTATTGAATTAGCACAAACGGAATCCATTTCTTTTAGTGAAGTCGTTTTACGGCAAGAAATGGCACAATATGAGAAATCTCGTGAAGATGTTATCAGAGAAATTCAACGGCGGTTACAGATTTTTGAAGAGTCCGTTCAATCGGGGTTAGATAATATTGATCGTACACAAAGTGGCATGTCGGGTGGTCAAGCGGCTAGGTTATTAGGCAATACGCCACGATTTATGAGTGAACTCGCCTATCGTGCGATGACTTACGCCATTGCGGTCAATGAGGCGAATGCAAAAATGTATCGTATTGTAGCATGTCCGACGGCCGGATCATGTGGTGTGTTACCAGCCTGTTTAAAAGCAGTGGGAGAAGCCTATACATTACCAGAATCTGCCTATATAGATGGTTTTTTAGCGGCTGCGGGCATTGGCAATGTGATTACGGAACGAGCTTGTGTGGCAGGTGCTGTTGGCGGTTGTCAAGCTGAAGTGGGCTCAGCAGCGGCTATGGCAGCAGGAGCAGTAGTAGCTATGATGGGGGGGGAACCTTCGACCGTAGGCCATGCAGTGGCATTATGCTTGAAAAATGTATTAGGCTTGGTGTGCGACCCCGTGGCAGGACTAGTGGAAGTACCTTGTGTTAAACGAAACGGTGTGTATGCAGTGCATGCATTGACGGCGGCAGAATTATCCATGATGGGGATTGCCTCTCAAATTCCTCCCGATGAAGTGATTGAAGCAATGAATGAGATTGGGCGGGCCTTGCCAAGCACGTTGCGAGAAACGAGTGAAGGCGGTTTGGCGAAAACTATGCATGGCGAATTAATTGCAGAACGAATTAGAAATTTATAAGTCGCTAGAAGTATATACTAGTGACAATGTGTTTCTTTTAGCAGTAGTTTTCGTAAAAAGATAATTTTTATGGATACCTATTTTGCATGTCCTATGCGTATTGTCTATAATGAATTATGTAATCTTGTTGAAGAAAGATACATAGTATCACGATAGGCATACGCATTTTTAATGCATAAAACATATTCCTGTAGTACAATAAAATAATAGTTACTAGTTGTATCGATGTGAGTCTTATTTTTAGTAGGAGGTGACGTATGAATATATCAATTATGTGGAAAGGGGCTAATCGTATTTTAGCGGCCCTTACTGCAGCTGGCTATGAAGCATTTATTATTGGCGGTGCAGTCCGCGATATTGTGATGAAGCGAGAACCGCATGATTTTGATATTGTTACCTCTGCTAGGCCAGATACGGTTGTACAGGTTATGGAACGCAACGGCTACAAAACGACTGGACTCGTAGGAAAATCATTCGGTGTTGTAGTAGTTATCACGCCAGAAGGTCACTATGAAGTGGCTACGTATCGTCGAGAACAATATGGAAAAGATAGTCATCGCCCTAGTTCTGTGGCATACGCAGATTCCTTGGAAGAAGATGTTAAGCGACGTGACTTTACTGTCAATGGGATGGCCATGAATGAAACAGGGCATATTATCGATTTAGTAGGCGGCGTACATGCGATTTCTCACAAGCGGTTGGAAACAATCGGTGATCCTCATAGACGCTTTCAAGAAGATGCATTGCGTTTGTTTAGAGCGTGCCGTTTTGCGGCCAAATTAGACTTTTCACCTAGTGAAAGTTTGGTAAACGCTATGCCATCTGCTTTTTCACGCGTAGAAGGACTTTCATTAGAACGGGTAAAAGCCGAGATAGAGACATTATTGTTGGAACCGTTTGCTGAAAAAGGCTTAGATTTACTAGTGCAATCAAGATTGGGAAACTGCGCTTGTAAAGTTGTGTGCCATGGACACATAGAAATGGTTCCTATTTTGCCAGAGTTATATCATTTGGTGAATTTACCGCAAGAAAAACGGTATCATGAATTTGATGGGTGGCATCACACCTTGGCGGTGGTGCATGCTATACAACCAGATTTAATTTTGCGATGGGCCGTATTATTGCATGATGTGGGTAAAGGATTACCAGAGGTGCGAGGCATTCGTAATGGAAAAATTACGGATTGGGGCCATGATGAAGCTGGTGCCGTGTTAGCACAACGGATACTATTACGGTTTGGATACGATAAGAAATTCGTTAGTCGAGTTGTATGGTTAGTGCAAAATCATATGCGCTTTCATTATTTTGTCAGTCATCCAGAGGCGAATGCGGAAAAGTGGATGCGCAAAGAAGCCAATAGTGGATCTTTTCGATATAGCCGCGAATTACAAGAGGCATGCGAGCAACAATCGAAAGTGTGTGTAGCTGATATTATCGGTACGGGCAAGTCGGAGCAGATAGTGGATGATACGGTGACATTTGGAAAAAAATTAGCGCGTATCGCAAAGAGTATACCTATTCATACGCGGGATTTACAGTATGATAGAGAGCTATTGACAGTGATGGGGGATCGCGTAGGAGAATTATTACCCCATGTATTACATCAAGTGCAGTCTAAGCAGGTAAAAAACACACCAGAAGCACTGATGCATGCAGTGAAACGTAAATTGATGAGGGATACGATTAAACAAGAGGAGATAGAAAATGGAGAATAAAGACGTTAATCGCATACAAAAACGGTTACACATTTTATATCTATGCATTCTATGCTTTATTTTCTTATTAGTAGGCCGCTTGTTTCAATTGCAAATTTTTGATGCCCGTGAATTGATTGGTAAAAACAATGCACAAGTAGAAGTGGATCGTAAGTTGCAATCGCCTAGAGGGACCATTTATGATCGCAATGGCAATCCATTAGCCATGAGCATGATGACGAAATCCCTCTATGCTGATCCGGCGATGATAAAAAAAACACCAGAGGAAATCGCTGAACTGTTAGCACCGTATGTAACGATTCCTAAAGATGAAATCGCAGCTCGTCTTAGACAGGACACAGCTTTTGTATGGTTAGATCGTATGATGGATCCAGATAAATCAAAAGCGGTACAGGAGATTATGGCACAAGAGGGCTTGGAAGGACTTAATTTTGTGGAAGAAAGTCGGCGCTTTTATCCAAATAGTGAATTGGCAGCACAAGTATTAGGATTTGTTGGTACAGATGATAAGGGATTAGATGGCCTTGAAATGGTGCTAGATGACACGATTAGAGGAACGATTGCAGAGGAATTAATTGCTACTGATGCTAAAGGAAATGCTATATTTGGTTCTGTCATGTCTAAATTTTTACCCAATAAAGGGGAAAGTGTGACCTTGACCTTAGATTCTACGGTACAATTTATAGCGGAACGGGCGTTAGATACTGCTATGGCTACTACAAAACCAGCCCATGCGAGTGTTATCATTATGGACCCTAAGACGGGGGAAATTTTGGCTTTAGCTAATCGACCTACCTACGATCCTAATCATTACGAAAAAGGGTCAAAAGAATCTTTTAAAAATATTGCGGTTACTAACTTGTACGAACCGGGATCTACGTTCAAGCCAATCATTGCATCGGCGGCACTAGCTTCTAATAAGTGGAGCCTTGACACAGTGTATCACGATGTGGGCTATATTAAGACGAATGACCATGTTATGAAAAACTGGAATGGAGAAGGTTATGGGGATGTACGATTGTTGGATATCCTTAAATTTTCTATCAATACAGGGATGGCGAAAATCGGCATTACGACAGGTCCTAAGATTTTAGTGGACTATGTGAAAAAATTCGGGTTCGGACAACCTACGGGGATTGAATTGCCTGGCGAAGGGGAAGGCATTTTATTTGAAGCAGATCAGATGGCAGATGTCGATACGGCCTCTATGTCGATCGGTCAAAGTATTGCAGTTACGCCGCTTCAAATGGTGCGTGCTTTTGGGGCGATTGCTAATGGTGGTAAAATGATGAAACCACATATTATCAAGTCCTATAATAATTCAGATGGTTCTGTTGTGAGTACTACAGAACCAGAAGAAGTAGGACAACCAATTCCGTCATCAGTAGCTCAGACAATCGTAGATATTCTTGAAAAAGAAGTATCCGAAGGGGGCGGTCACAATGCCATGGTAGAAGGATATCATTTTGCTGGCAAAACGGGGACTGCTCAAAAATTAAATACTGAGTATGGCGGATATTTAGATGGTCGCTATATAGCATCATTCATAGGGTTTGGTCCGGTAGAAGACCCTCGGTTTGTGGCGTTAGTGGTAATTGATGATCCTAGTCAAGGCTCTATTTATGGCGGACAAATTGCAGCACCAGTATTTAAGGATATTATGTCCCAATTAGTACGATACTATCAAATATCTCCATCTGTGCGCGAACAAGAAAAGACGACAAAAGTAGAAAAACGGTCGTTGCCAACCGTCACTAAACAGGGGAATGACCGCATCGTGATTCCTGATTTTACGGGTTATTCTTTCGGTGAAGTCAGACAGTGGTTACATGAGGCGGGTCTTGCCTTTATACCTGATGGTACGGGATATGCCGTATCACAAGATATACCGGCTGGCACAGAAGTAACCGATGATGAAACGGTTCGAGTTGTATTTTCTCATTAACATATATGTCTAGCTAGATTTCATCGAGAAATCATTCGTAGTTGGGTATAATGAAATCATGTTTTTTAGCGTGTATCGCTTTGGTTAATACACATATAGTAAATGGCTAGTTATTTGAGAGATGGAGAGGTAGTTATGTTGGAATTAAGAGGTAAAGCTGTTGCAGAGGCACATAAGAAAATATTATTAGAAAAGTTAGGGGTGTTGAAAGAAAATAATACGATTCTTTCTATGGCGATTATATTGGTAGGCGATGATAAAGCGGCCGCTATGTATGCTAAATTTATGGAAAAAACTGCGTTACAAATAGGATTCAGTTGTCGACGTATTACATTGCCTACAACAGCTACACAAGAAGAGGTAATTGGCGTCGTACAATCATTGAATGAGGATCCTAGTATTCATGGCATTTTACCATTAATGCCTATGCCGCGTCATATTCATACAGATGCTATTATCGATACATTGGCACCCAAAAAAGATATTGATGGACTCACCACTTACAATATAGGGCGCATGACTTGTGGCAAACCAAGTTTAGTGCCTTGTACAGCTAAGGCGTGTATGGCGATATTAGCACATTATGAAATTCCTGTGGCAGGTAAAAAGGTTGTTGTTGTAGGTCGCAGCCAAGTAATTGGAAAACCAGTGGCATTAATGGTATTGGCACAACACGGAACAGTGACTATTTGTCACTCCCGTACGGCTGATTTGCCTGGCACCGTGAAAGAAGCAGATATTGTCATTGCTGCGGCTGGCAAGGCGCATATGATTACTGAGGATATGGTAAAAACAGGCGCTGTTATTATTGATGTGGGCATTAATGATTTAGATGGCGCCACTGTAGGCGATGTAGATTATACAAATGTCAGCGAAGTAGCTAGTGCGATTACGCCTGTACCAGGTGGCGTAGGATCAGTGACTACGACTATGATGCTAGAGTCTGTATATGAAGCGTACCAACTACAAAAGGCAGGGGATATACATGCATGAAATGTCGATAGCAGAGGGAATTGTTGATATTGCACTCGACACATTACAGAAAAATAACGGGACGGTGGTTCATAGTATTCAATTGAATTTGGGTCGTATGAGTGGTGTTGAAAAAGAGGCACTCTTGTTTTGCTTTGATGCAGTTACTAAGGGGACGCCTGCGGAAGGGGCAACGCTTGCCATTACAACTTTGCCAATCGTGGGCCATTGTGTGGACTGCGATAAGGAATTTCCCGTTGAAAATTATCGGTTTGTATGTCCCTATTGTAAAAGTCATATGATTGCTACCGTAAGTGGCCGTGAATTACAAGTGACATCCATTGATATGGATTAATATTTTTATTAGATTTGTCATGCAAAAAAAGATAAAATAATATATGATATAGATAAGGTAAAAGTTACTAGTCCATGACTTCGGGTCTAACTAGTAACTTTGTTAGTATAGTAATTTAATAGATACATAGAATACTAAGAGGCAAATACGTATGGAAGTACCAGTAATGACAAATGTGCTAGCTAAGAATGATGCCATAGCACATAATTTAAAAGAAGTATTTAAGGATAAACATATTTTTGTATTTAATTTATTAGGTTCTCCAGGGGCGGGAAAAACGTCTTTACTAGAGGCTACATTAAAAGATTTAGTGAAAGATTATCGATTGGCTGTCATTGAAGGTGATTTATTTACATCAAAAGATGCAGAACGAATTCATGCATTGGGTATACCTGTATTGCAAATCAATACAGTAGGAGGGTGTCACTTAGATGCACAGATGATAGAAAATGCATTGCAAGAGCTAGATTTAGATGCATTAGATATGATTATTATTGAGAATGTAGGTAATTTAGTATGCCCTGCAGAATTTGATATTGGGGAACATATGAAAGTGACTGTATTATCCGTTACAGAAGGGGAAGACAAACCGCTAAAATATCCTCTTATTTTCAAAGAGGCTGCTGCGGTTTTAGTCAATAAAATTGATTTACTTCCTTATATTCCTTTTAATAAAGAAGTGGCGTTACGAGATATTCATAATTTAAATCCCCATGCAAAGATTTTCGAGATTAGTTGCACAACAAAGACTGGTCTTGATGCATGGACATCATGGTTGCGGCAGCAGTTAGATAAACGGTAGAGGTATAATATGCATAAAAGACAATGGTTAGTAGCAGTTATTTTGAGTAGTATGGTAGGTGCATGTAGTAGTTTGTCTATGGCTACATCGGAAGGAAACCAACAGGGGTTGGTAGAACTAGCACCGAAAGAAGCTGCACAGCATCAGGCACAACTTGACAATAAGAAACTCCATACAAGTGATACATCTCATACAAGTATGGATGCCACATCATCTTTAAAAAAAGATCATAAGCATGGTGTTATGCACGATGATTTTGATTTGGCAAAAGTCGGTACCGATATTACGGCTAATAATTTATTTCCCATTGAAGGCTCTGACTTTTCTATGAATGGCTATTCCCTAGGTGATGTATATAGAGGGGCTAAGATTGTCAATCAACATGCAGTATTCTTACTTTCAGAGAAAGAAAGAAAGGATGAGGAAACAAAGAAAAAGGACACGATGAATACAAATCAATCCTTAGCGGAGCGATTGGCGGCAAAGCGAGATAAACATGAAGATCGTAAGGATGGTCATGACAAAGCTACGTCAGATAAGAATGAGCATAATGATTCTGTTACGTCAGCAGAGAAAGAGTTGAAGAATAGTCAAGAAGATAAGGACGGGCATGCAACGAAGGCATCTCGGGTAAACCAGGATGAAAAGTCTTGCAATAGGGATAAAAACCAGTCACTTGCTAAGACAGCATCGACAAAGATAAAAAGCACTACAGAAGAGAAGACTGTTGATAGGAACGATAGTAGTGAAGGTCAAGACATAGGCTCTTGCGAGAAAGAGTTGAATCATGATCGTATGCAGCCTAAGGGTAAGGTGGAACCAAGCGTAGATGACAATAAGACGGCTAAGAAAAAGGAAACATCCCTATCAGGACATCTTGTGTGTGCCGTACCCGCTATGGAAATGATGGAAGAACCGTCTTCAACGATGCATAGTGAAATGAAGAAAGGTGTAAAGAATATTAGTTCTGATGAAGATGAGCATGTCCAGCATACAACGGTAAAGGATAAGAAAGTGGAGGACCTCAAGACAGATTCTTCTAAGAAACATACACAGTCTACTAATGCAAAGCAAGCTACTAAACATAGTCATAGTGAAAAACAACAGCCTACGGCAAAGGATGAAGAGAAGGTAAAAGATAGTTTTACCTTGCCAGAAGGTATTGGGTGGCATGATGTGTTACAGGTTAAGAGTAATGATAATTTTACGACCTATACAATGATAGGTTCTACTATTACTACCTATACAGGGGTTGAATCAAAGCGGTTTGCTCATCAACGCTTGCGTGGGCAAGGAGCACATTATTTTTATTCAAAGGATGGTACAATTACTAATATCCATGTAGAGCATGGAGAGGGAACTACTGTACGGGATATCGGTATTGGTAATACACGAGGCGAAACATT
>QWCD01027783.1_pt1 | contig 39573 bp, 37 predicted proteins | sample 1972461 | NCBI WGS metagenome assembly QWCD01 (sample SAMN09866717, study PRJNA288562) | Human vaginal metagenome isolate term4_vaginal, whole genome shotgun... | isolation source: vagina | host: Homo sapiens | place: USA: California | reverse complement strand
AACCTGTTGCGCCAATCGCAATTATGGATCCTTCTAACGTGAATCAGATTGCTGTTGCTAAGGAAGTTAAAGAGCTTCCGTACGGTGGAACTCCTAGAAAGTACCACGTGCATCACCGCGGTACAAACGCTTCTATTCACCATTGGCGTCGTACTCGTTACTTGCAAGGCTACGATGAGCATCATCTAGAAACTGGTGACGAGAATTTAGATGATAGTCAAAATACTAACCAAGATAAAAATAATAAAAAGCATGATTAATTCTAATTTTTAGATTAATTATGAATAATAGCGCAATGGGTTTGATTCCGCCTGTTGTGCTATTTTTTGATTTTTAGTAATAAAATCCATTCACCTTGTTTGCAACATATAGATTGAATAGATAAACTATTAAACATAATGCATACAAGGAGGCTGTCTTAAATGGGCGACACTTTTGAATTGTCCGCTGCAAAGATGCGCGAACAAGGTATGAGTGAGATTGCGATTAATCAATTTGCGCATCTTTATGACTCGTGGATTAATGATAAGTCTGGTGAATTTATTCGCGAAAACACTGTAGAGCCTATTAAGAGTGTTCCAAATTTTCACGAAATTTATGAGACTATTGATCATGATAAAGCTGTAAACGCTTTTGCAAAAACAGCGTTTATTAAGCTTAATGGTGGTTTGGGAACGTCTATGGGATTGTCGTGCGCAAAATCTTTGTTGCCTGTCCGTAGGCACAAAGCTCGACAAATGCGATTTATAGATATAATAATCGGTCAGGTTCTTACAGCACGCCAACGCTTAGGTGTTGATTTACCTCTTATTTTTATGAACTCTTTCCGCACATCTAAAGATACATTACAAGTGCTGAAGCGTAATCGTAAATTTTCTCAAGAAAACATTCCTGTTGAAATTATTCAGCATCAAGAACCGAAATTGCTAGAGGAAACCTGTGAGCCAGTTTCTTATCCAGAAGATCCTGAGTTAGAGTGGTGTCCTCCAGGTCATGGAGATATTTTCTCTACAATTTGGGAATCAGGATTGTTAAACGTTTTGAAGAAAAATGGTATTGAATATTTATTTATTTCAAATTCAGATAATTTAGGCGCTAGACCTTCTCGTACTCTTGCTCAGCACTTTGAAAACACGGGTGCTTCAATAATGATTGAGGTTGCTAAGCGTACTCAAGCCGATCGTAAAGGTGGTCATATTGTTAGAGATCTCGAAACTGGAAGAATGATGCTTCGAGAAATGACTCAAGTTCATCCAGAAGATCGAAGAAGTGCTCAAAGTATTAAGAAACATCCCTATTTTAATACAAATAATATTTGGGTTCGCGTTGACGCATTACAAAAAAAGTTGGAAGAATACAATGGAGTTCTTCCTCTTCCTGTGATTTGCAATAGAAAAACTATTGATCCTACAAATGAAAAAAGCGAGAAAGTTATTCAGCTGGAAACTGCGATGGGTGCTGCAATTTCGCTTTTTAATGATGCTATTTGTGTAGAAGTAGATAGAATGAGATTCTTGCCTGTCAAGACAACTAATGATTTGTTTATAATGCGTTCAGACAGATTCCATCTTACTGATTCTTATGAGATGGAGGATGGCAACTACATATTCCCAGATATTGATCTCGATCCTCGTTATTATCGAAATATCAATGATTTCAACGAAAGATTCCCTTATTCGGTGCCTGCTTTAGCTGCTGCAAAGTCAGTTACTATTCGTGGTGATTGGACATTTGGTAATCAGGTTTCTATGTTCTCCGATGCTGTTTTAGAAGATACTGGAGAGCCAAGCTACGTTCCAAATGGGGAATTTGTTGGGCCTCAGGGTATTGAACCAGATGAATGGGTGTAAATAGCGTGTGAAATTTGAGAATTAAAAAATATTTATGGCGTGTCGCGCGTGAAATGGCTTGTTTTCAAGGGTTCTCTTACCCTTGAAAATAATAAAATAAGAAAAATCATGAGTTTTTTTAAAAATGTCCACACGTATAGCAAAACACCATTAAAATAGATAAAGTGTGTGTGGAGGATTTAGCGTCTTACATTAATCGCAGATTCTCTATGCATGGAAGGAAACTACAAAAGAAACGATACGTGAGGACCAATGGCAGAAGGAAGTAACGGAAGACGTCGTTTTTCCGATAAGTGGGGCAAACATGAGCTAGATGTGCTAGCGGTGTTGTCTTCCGCATTTCCACAATGGCTGACTTCGCGTCAGATTGCACAACGAGTTAAAGCTTATGCTGATTCATATGGAGAGCTTGCTGATCAGGCTGCTAAGGCAGCTTTTGCCAAGCAGTTCCAAAGGGATCGTGCAAAACTTGCGGCTATGGGAATTGCAATTGAGTCACGACAGCCAGAATATTCTTCCAAATCCGAAGGGCAAGATTTTGCATCTTATAGATTGCAGCTTGGCGATGAGCCAAGAGTTCGTATACGTTTCGAGCAAGAAGAACTTCCTGTTTTGGCTGCTGCCAATTATTTGGCTAGGTCTATGTCCATTTCTTCTTCTGAATCTCGTAAAGTTGAGCAACAGCATTCTTCTGCGTCTCGCACAGCTCCAAGAGTTCCTCAAACTCCTATACCTGGACTAGGTCTTGATTCTATCGCTCCAGGTTTAGGCACTCAGACAATTCCAGATGCATTAGTTAAGGTTATTGATTCACGTAGATTCGCCGCAACAGTTGATGTTGATGGCGAGCATTTGAATGTTGCTTATACTGATTCAGATGATTTAGCGATGTTCGTTCTTGAACATCCAGGTTCTTGTGTTGTAAGTCCACAAGAAGCAGTAGATGCATTCCATCGTAGACTTAATGCTGCAACGGAATTTGTGTCTTGCGATGAAGATTATGTTGAGCAAGACGATTTATCGCAAAATAGCTCTGACGATAATCAGGATTTGTCTGACTCTGAGCCAGACAAATCACGCCAAAAGAAAGCATCTTTCCAAACTGGCAGTGAGGTTGATCGCAGACTTCGATTAATGCTCTTCCTTTCTGCACATCTTGGTGAAGAGTTCCCATTGGATGAGCTTGCTGTTAGATTTATAGGAAAGCCAAAGAGTGAAGACGAACTTCGTAGATTTGTTGCTATTTTGCACAAAGATATCAATACTCTTACGACTGTATCTGATGATGGAGAGATGGCTGGTAGTCAGTTCTTCGATATTGATTGGTCTTTGCTAGAAGCTGAAGGAATTGTTTCTGCAACAAATTCATTAGGGCTTGAGCGTTTGGCTGGTGTTTCTCAACAGTATATGAGCATGTTGACCGCATCAGTTAATTATCTTGCTCATTCTCCGCTTCTTCCTGTTGAACAGAGAGACCAGGCTAAGGCTTTGTATATGCGTTTGCGTAGGCATGTGCGTCCAGGTGAAACTCCTTGGCTGAGCCTTACTGGTTATGAAGTAGAGCCTAGAAACTGTTCTATAGTTCGTAGCGCTATTAATGCTGGTGCTCTAATTGACATGGAGTATACGGACGGAGCTGGCAGAACTCGTAGGAAAGTTGTTGCACCTTCTAAGATTTTTGTTGATGAAGGCGTTTATTACGTTGCAGTTTGGACTGATGTTGGAAATCAGGCTCCAGAAGATAAACGTAGTCTAGTTGCGAAGGATACTTCTATCAATAAGGCAAATGGTTTGCCTAGAATTTGGCAAGTTCTTCGCGTTGCTCGCATTGAGCATGCAGAGGTAATTACGCCTGTTTGCCCTGTAGAAATTCCAGATGTTCCTATTAGCGAACTTCGTAAGTGGAGTTTTGACAATGGTACGCAAACATGCTTTATCACTGATGAACCTGATTTAAACTTCTTAAAGAGTCTTTCAGGTGCTACGGTTGAGCCTTGTGGGAGTGGGGTTAAAGTTCATTTGACTGTTTGCTCAGATTCTTGGTTTGTTGCTTTCTGTATTGCGCATGCTCGTCATATTAAAGCTGTTTCTCCAGAAACTTTGCGTACTATGATTATTGCTCGTGCTCAACGTGAATTGAGTGTTGATCATAGCGATTCTCCTATTGTGGAGAATTAAAATGTCGTGGTGGATTTGGGTTATTATTACGCTTTTCATGCTTTGTATGATTGCATGCGGGACTGTTTTCGCTATTAGAAATGCTTTTAGGATTTTTGAAAATTCTTCAAGTTTTCTTGAAAAAGTTTCTTCTTGCTTTGAAAGACTTCAAGACAATAATGATTCTTTAGATAATGATACAAGCCCGCTATTCACTCGTCCTATAAAGGATGCGGCACGTAGATACGAGCATACTCGAATTAAGGTTAATGATCGTCATAATCGTATAAGAGAAACCCATAAGTCCATTTGGCAAAATTGGAATACAAAGTCGTTGCGTCAAGAAGATATTGATAATCCTAATTTTAAAGAGTCAAAAGAATCTTAGTGAATTGCGAACTTAAAATTATTTTGATTTAAGAAGAAAGAACTAAACTTTTTTATGTCTAAGACGTCATATCGCAAGAAAAAGAAAAATGATATTCTTGTTGATTCAAACGATTACAAGAATGATTCTGAAATTCCTTTATCTCCAGCTGAACGGTTTAATTTGTTTAAGCAAACTATTGAGCACTCTCGAACTATGGCTGCAAAATTTGAACAATCTTTAAGTTTTGATTTAGATGATTTTCAAGCAGAAGCAATTGATGCACTGGAAAATGGAGATAATGTTCTTGTGGCAGCTCCTACTGGAGCAGGTAAAACTGTTGTTGCTGATTTTGCTGTTTTTCTAGGCGTAAATCGTGGAGTTAAAACATTTTACACAACTCCTATTAAGGCTTTAAGTAATCAAAAATATCATGATTTTTGTGAAGTTTATGGAATAGATAGAGTTGGACTTTTAACTGGAGATACTTCGGTTAATCCAGAGGCTGATATTGTTGTTATGACTACAGAAGTTTTACGCAATATGCTTTATGAACGTTCAATTACTCTTAAATCTCTTGGATTTGTTGTTTTAGATGAGGTTCATTATCTTGCAGATAAGTTCAGGGGTGCTGTGTGGGAAGAAGTTATTATTCATCTTCCTCAGAGCGTTAAGATTATTGGTCTTTCTGCAACTGTTTCTAATGTGGAAGATTTTAGTGCATGGATTTCTTCTGTGCGCGGAGAAACACATTTGGTTGTAGATGAGCATCGTCCTGTTCCACTTGAAAGACATGTTATTATCCAAAAGGATGGACGCACAGAGCCTGAATTACTTAACTTATATGATGTTGATAAAAATGGTAATAGCACCAATCATGTAAATCTTGCTTTAACAAGAAAAATCACTCAATGGGAGAATGCCTCTTTACGACGTAAAGCATCTTATCGTAATGTAAATAAACGTTTTAGCAAATGCAAGTTTTCTAAGAATAAGTTTTCTAATTCATCTAAAAGTAATAGGGGAGAAGTTGCTGTTAGACACACCCCTAAAAGGTGGGCTGTTATAGATGAGCTTGATTATCTTGATATGCTACCAGGAATATATTTTATTTTTTCTCGTTCAGGATGCGATCAGGCTGTTCAACAATGTTTAAACGCTGGATTATCTCTTACTAGCGATGAAGAAATGTATGAAATCCGCAGAATAGTTGATTCTATGATTGCGGAAAATAAGCTAAGCAAAAGCGATTTAAAGGCACTTAGATTTGAGCGTTTTAGGTATGCTCTTGAACAAGGTTTTGCAGCTCATCACGCTGGTATGATTGCTATTTTTCGCCATATTGTAGAAACGCTTTTTGAACGCGGTCTTATTAAGGTTATTTTTGCTACAGAAACTCTTGCTTTAGGTTTAAATATGCCTGCGAGAAGTGTTGTTGTTGAAAAACTTGTTAAATTTGATGGTACAGGTCATGTTCCGCTAACTCCTGGTGAGTTCACACAACTTACTGGTCGCGCTGGCAGACGTGGCATAGATGATATTGGTCATGCAGTGTTAATTGACAATCCTGATTTTGATCCTTCTAAGGCTGCATCCTTGTCTAGTAAACGTGTGTATCCTCTTCATTCTAGCTTTGTTCCTACATTCAACATGGCTGTTAATCTTCTAAATAATAGTGATGTTAAAACTGCTCGCATAACTCTAAGCAGTTCTTTTGCTCAATGGGAAGCCAATGCTTCTGCTCAAAGGCTTTTAAGTCGTATTGAGGATTTTAAAGAAGCTATTAGCGGTTACAAACAGGCATTTCATTGCACTCAAGGTGATTTTTCTGAGTTTATGACTCTTAGAATGTGTCTTAAAGATGCTCAACATGATCAGCGCAGAAAACTTAAGCACACAATATTTGCTAGTGAAGTTGAGCGTGCTAAAGCTTTTAAAGAATTAGATAAAACTATCGATACCTTACGCAACGAGGAGCGTAACCATCCTTGTGCAGGATGCCCAGATATTCAAGAACATTTACACTGGGGTTATTATTGGGCTCGAGAAATGCGTGAACTAAATCAGGTTAAGGATCGCTATAATTCTCGTACTGGCTCAGTTGCAAGATGTTTTGATAGTATTTGTGAAGTACTTTGTAGATTAGATTATTTAAAAAATACGAACGATGCTTTAGTGTTAACAGACAAGGGTCAGTTGCTTCGTAGACTTTACAACGAGCTTGATGTTGTTTTTGCTCAATCAATTTGTGAAGGAATTTTTAATAATCTAACTCCTATTCAATTATTGTCTTGTTTATCTGCATTAGTGTATGAATCTAGGGGTCCTGCTGGGGGAGAGCCGCGTAGGTATCCTGGAGGATTAAATGCGCCTGTATTCAATACAGTTTTAAAGATGAAAGAATTATTTATTCGTATAAGTGATATGTGCTTGAATAATCATCTTGATGCTTTAAGACCTCTTGATTTTGGTGCAATCGATATGATTTATGATTGGGCTCAAGGTGCTGATTTACTCGACATATTGCAAAATACTGACATAACTGGTGGCGATTTTGTCAGATTTGCAAAAAGACTTATTGACTTACTTAATCAACTTGCTGTTGCTAGCGAATATTTGAAAATATTGCCTAACGTAGATGATTCTTTAGCTCACAATGCTTATGAAGCAGCTAAACTTATTAATCGCGGGGTAGTTGCTTATTGTGATGTTTGATATGTTATTGATATACCATGGTATACCTTTGTGTATCGTCCGTGCAATTCGCTAGCTTTATAATGAAAACAAAAAGGAGAATAATATATTATGGCAGAGCGCAGTTTACGTGGAATGAGCATTGGAGCTAAATCATTGGAATCCGACGATAATGTTGATTTCGCTGCTCGTAACGATGTTGCATATGTGTGCCCTAAGGGTCACAGAACGATTCTTCCATTTGCTCAAGGTGCCGAGATCCCTGAAGAGTGGGAATGCCGTTGTGGTGCATTAGCACATAAGGAAGGCGATGCAGACAGACCAGATGATGATTTTAATAAGCCAGCTCGTACGCATTGGGATATGCTTTTAGAGCGTAGAAGTGAAGAAGAGCTTAAAGCTTTACTTGATAAGCGTTTAAAGATGCATCATGAGGGTTGGATTCCTGATTACGAGTGAGAATTATTTTTACAAACAAAACACTTCTAAGGGAAATAAGCTGTCATGAAAGTTGTTCTTCTTGATTTAGATGGTACTTTAACACAATCGCATGCTGGTATTATTGCGTGCGCTAAAAAAGCGATGTCTGATCTTGGTATGCAGATACCTGATGATACTGAAATGTTGCGTTTTGTTGGACCGTCTATACTTGAATCTTTTCAGAGGAATCATATGCCTAAAGAATTGCAATCTGAAGGCGTTAAATTGTATAGGAAATATTATTCCGAAGTTGCAACTTTTATAGATCCTGATAATCCAAATGGTGATATGATTACTGGGAATTTTTTGAACAAAGTTTATGATGGCATTCCTGAACAGCTTAAGTTGCTACGAAAGTCTGGTTATTATCTTGCTACTGCATCTTGCAAGCCTGAATATCAAGTTAAACCAATTTGTGATCATTTTGGATTGACAAACTTGATTGATGGTATTTATGGTGCTAGCAAAGATATGTCTAGGATTAATAAAGATCAAGTTATTCGCTATGTTTTTGAAAATATTGGATTCAATCCTTTACGGGATCGTGCTTTAATGGTTGGCGACCGTTGGACGGATGTTGATGGCGCTTTAGCATGCGATATTGATTGTTTGGGTTGCTCTTGGGGTTATGCCGAGCCTGGTGAGCTTAAAACTCACGGAGCATATCGTATTATCGACAGTGTTTCTGATTTGAATAATGCCATTAACGAGTATTTTGAATAATTTTGAAATATTATTTGTTTTTCGTGCTGAAAAATATATGAGTATTTATCCGATAATGTCTCTTACGTCATCTGTAGACTCAACAAAAGCGAGTAATTGGGGAGCTGTACCGTCTTCGCGTATGACTTCCCAATCGTCTTTTGAGATGAAGAAAAGTGTATCACGATCACTGCGCTGTTCTAAGATTTGTTCGTCGTCTAAATCTTCTAGTGGTAGCATGTCAAAAAGACCGTGTGAAAAATGCATTTGTCGTTTGTAATGACTAGCTTTCTCATACTCACGAAAAATAGCTATATCTTGCTTGTTTTGAAAGTTGTCTTCTTGAATATCAGCAAGTATCTGAAACGGAGTGCGAGAAGACTTAACGCGAGCTTTTTTGAAGTTACCTAAAGTTAATTCTTTAGCAATATCTCCGTGAACTTTGCTGACATATTTGGCGACTATGCGTTCTGTGCCGTCTTTGCAAATTTGCCAATCCATGCCACCAGACGCAGCGATAAAGTCACCACCGAATTTTTGAAGAAATAAACCAAACTTAGCTGCAATATAATCGCGAACAGTGTCACCACGTTTATTACAGTGATAACCTTCAAAAGTTCGAGTAGTTATAAAAAGAATATGAAAATGAACATGCCAACCATTGTCACCATAAGTAACTTCTGTAGCTTTTACAGAACCAACGACAATATTATTACGAAAATTCATAAAGCCAGACATAGATTGCAAGCGAGCATATGCAGCACTGATATTTTTCCATAAATCAGCAAGATTATCGCCTTTATGATGACGTTGAGTCAATGTCAATAAGCTCACTACGTAGTTATTGCGCTTAGCCCAGTCAACCAAAACTTTTAGTTGTTCAACACGATAATGTGAAATTTTTGCAGAGCAAACAGGACAACACCAAACATTCGAACACGTCGAAAGACCACCGAATGTGGCAGACCCGTCTGATCTTACTTTTTGAACCGCAGCAGCATGATTAATAACATGCCCACAATCTTTCAACGTATGCTTAGAAGCAATTTTCTGCATTGTAGAGCGTAAAGACCAGAGCATATTGAAAGCTTTTTCCGAATTACCAAGAGCTTGGCGAAGCTTGTGAGACTTGATATTTACTGTCATTTCAATTATCCTTAAAGAGAAATTGTATTGATTATGCTATTATAAAAAAATTATGATAATACTGCAACCATTGGTTGCAGTATTATTTTGCCGTCTCGAACTGCGCACAGTACTGTGCGAACAGTTCGGACGGTCTGATTTTTACGCACGGAGAAGTGCGTGTTTGGGAAGGTTGATTTGAATTGCGGAGCACGGCGAGTCCGTAGAGCGTGTAGAAGTGTGTGAGTATTCGTCATTGCGTGCGATACGCTGATATGTGTCATAGAGTGAAGTTTCTCGTTTTGTCATATGAAAAACATACGTATACAATTTTTTAGCTACATATGCGCCTTGTAATTTATCATAAGAAAGTGTTTCACCATCTGATACATCATTAACGATAATAGTACGTAATAAGCTATGGCAATTAACAATTGTTTTTACCTGTTTACGTAAACTAATGTCGAGTTCTTCCCATATTTGTGAGGACATAACAATATGGAAACGATTTTTACGTTGTTGAGAGATCGCAGCAAGGAAATCAAGACTAATACCACGTTTTTTATTAAAAAATAGATGTGCTTCATCAAGAAGAAGTAATAACCCTTTATCACCAACGGTCATATTAAGAATGTTTTCTAATTCATCATTCGTAAAAAACAGATTTACACGTGGATGATTAATAATAATATTACTATAGCATATGCAATCTGGATAATCTTTTAAAATTTTAAGCGCATAATGTACCATGCTCAAGGTCTTCCCAGATCCTTGAAAACCCTTATACACGCGCGTTCCTGTAGGAAAACCTGTAAAAGCTTTAGGTGACTTATGCCTAAAAGACTCAAAATCTATTTTCATTGAAATATCTCCAAAACCCAACTAGCTGCAAGATTAACTAAATACGCCACATACACAGTAAACTTAAAAACAATTAAAGAAGAAATAAAAAGTATTGTCCAAACAAGCGGTGGCGCAAAACGATGAAGAAACCAAAAAGCAATACTAAAAGCATCAATAACAAGCGAAACATCAGGAAACGGAATAATAGAAAATAATTTAAACAAACCAGCAAGAAGAACACCAAGTGCCACAAAAATAGCAGTAATAACAGCAGTACGAATACCAACACGAACAAAATCAAGCATACCTACACTCCTAAGAAATCAAAAACCATACTCAAAGACATAGAACGCTCACGCCAAGCACGCACAAGCTCAGGCATTAGACGAAGCAATTTAGCAAAACAACGTAAAGAAATATAAAAAAGGGGGAGAGCTTCTAACGCAATAAGCCATGCAGGAGGAGCAGGAATAGCATCAAAATCAAAATCCAATTTTACACCATTATATGATGCACTAATATTAGGAGGTTTAGGAGATGTAGTAAAAAGATTCGTAAAAAGCGAAGAAAGCTTACTAACATTATTTTCAGCTTTTGTATCATTATCACTCTTCTTAGAAAACTCATTTTTCTTTTTTTCTGCATCAGCATTAGCTTGCTGTTCTTTTTTCTTCTGTTCTTCTCGATCACGCTCCTGATCTTTCAACAACTTTTCTAACTTATGTAATTCAGTTAAAACTTTACCAGTGCGTATATCTTGATAATCATTAATTGAACGAAACCAAGTAAAAATACCATCAATTTTAGAACGAATATCAGCAAGCGTATCATTCACATTAATGAGACGATTAGAAAGCGTAGAAAACCAATTATTAAACTGATCCAAATACGCCTTAATATCAGCAAGATTATCACCCCGAATACGAAAAGCAGTAATGAAATAATTAGCATCATTTTGAAGCTTAGCCACAGACGATAAAGCGCAAGAAGAAGAAAGACACTTAAAATACGCTGTCTTAGCAGCAACATCAACCTGTAAAAGGGAAGAATAAGGATAATTCGATAAAGCACCCCACTTAACACCAAACGAAGTATCAGAATTCAATTGATGAATCGAAACAGCAACAATATCACCAGCTTGCAAACCAACGGGATAAATAGCATCAATAGACATAATTTGTCCACGAGCTAAAGCAACCGCACCAGTACCTAAATTTGAAAGAGAACCATTAGAAACAGTAATGTTACCATTAATGGGCACGCTATCAACAGGAGTATTAATAGAAGCATTAGCGACGGTCGGAACGCAAACGACGAGGAAAAATAGGACGCACAATAAGCCAAACAATCGAACAAATAATCGTCGTACATAACAAAGCATCAGTAACGAGTTCTGCCGTAAAAAAATGAGTAGAGGGCTGCACTTGTACCGAATACGTCTCATAATTCTCACAAGGAGAACGACTATCATAGGTTTGCGCATACGAAGATAAAAACCACTCATCAGCACTTACACCAGCCTTAACATATACAGCATACTTACGTCTCGATGACCAATCACCAGCACGATAAGAAAACAAACGATTTGTATCAACAATACAAAACGAATCACCATAAACAGGCTTACTTAAACCTTTAGTATTACGAGAATCAACAAAACGCATTATGATCTATACAATAAATCAAAAATCCAGGAAAGGATAAGCCATGTACAAATAGCAGGAACGGCAAGCGGAACAAGCGTCTTTCCTAACTCAACAATAACATCATAAAAAGGTTGAAAATCATACATAGCTTATCCAATGACAACAATAAACGTTAAATATTAGCTTTACCTTTAGAAACGCCCTTAACCAATTTACGGATAATACGGTAACCAAAAGAAAAAACCACAACAAGACCAATAAGAGCACCCGCTGCAGTTAGCTCATTCCACATTGCTCCAGTATTCCAAGCAGTTTGAAACGAAGCAATCCAACCAGCCATACCAGAACCATCAGCTAAAATTTGTGCAGAATACATAATAAAACTCCTTACTAAATAACAACATTTTTAGAATCAAATAAATACTTAACTTCAAGAGGTTTCAAAAAAAGACGAGAAATCTCTTGACCAGCAACAATAACAGCAACATAATCATAAGGATTATTCGCCTTAGACGTGGCATGCACAAGTCGCAAAGTAGCATTAACATCAGTCATTTAATCACCCCCTTTCAATTATCTAGATTTTAGTTTTGGAACATCTTTAAGATTGAGATATAGTGTTAAACCACGAGAACTAAGCCAACGACGACAATATCCGATAATGTACGTTATGTCAGATTAGATATATTTTAGGGATAAAATATACAAATACATTAGAAATTTACTTAGATAATGCAGAGTCTAAATCAGCTTTAACCTGTTTAACAATACGACCAACAGCTATAGCAAAAACAGCTGTGCCACATTCAAGCATATCTCGCATATTTTCCTGATTACTATCGCATTCCACAACAGATTGACCATCGCAAATTATGGTCATATTTTCGAGATGCTTTACACTAAAACAATTTAAAAACACTATAGCAGTAGTCACATTAGTAAGATTTACTCCAGCGTCTAAAAGTCGCTTAGAAACCGCCATAATTGCAATGTCTTTAAAAGAATATAAACGACGAGACCCAGAACCATGAGACGGATTAATAGAAGGCTCAATTATGTGTTTACGAGCCCAATAATCAAGTTGTCTATATGTAATACCAGCGATATTCATAGCAACGCTTCCACGGTATCCTGTGGAATACTCTTCATCATCCGAAAACGAAAACAGTTCCCCCTGCGTTGGCTGATGATCATGTTTTAAAGAATCAACCAACGCACTATCTTCAGGAGAGTTTTCAAAATTCATTATCGTTTAGTAACAGCGTCACACGTAAAGAACATTAATCGGAACTTGCCAATCATAATTTCGTCACCATTATGAAGAATAGCTTCATCAACACGGTTACGATTAACATACGTTCCATTTAGACTTCCAGCGTCAGCAATGCTAAAAACAGTACCATTTCTACGAAAAACAGCATGAGCTCTAGAGACAGTAGAATCGTCTAGCATAATATCAGCTCTAGAATCTCGTCCAACAGAAACGACGTCCTCATCTAGTAAATAACGCGATCCAGAAACTGCTCCACGTGTAGAAATAAGTAAAGCGGTACCAGGAAGCAGCTTTGCTATAGTATCTAAATCATCCTGCCTAAGAGGACGATCTGCATTAGAGTTTATTGGAATGGTAATAGCTGGCATACCAATAATGGTTGTTTCGCCAGCAGTAGGAATCGGTTCAGTCATAATTGCTATTTTACCTTCTTATTCGACCGGTTTTGCATATTGATACTGTTTTGGTTCGCGTGTCGAGCGAATTTCAACCTCTTCAGGCGTTGAAACATATACGGAAGCACCGAATTTGACTTTTAATCTAGACCCAACTCCCCCAGCAATATTTACGGCGTTTTGCAAATTCTGAGGCTCGCCAATAGCCTTAACAACATATGGAGGATTAATCTCAATTGCATCACACAATAACCCATGCTTAGTGTCAGAAATATAGCTAGAAGTTACTATACGTATGTCGTTAACAGACATAACCTCCACTCCAGCATTACGAAGCTCTTCAAGCAGTTGAAACATTGTAGCAGCATCCACACGCTCTTTTTCTCCAGCAGTAATGTGAATAATTACTCCCTTACCAACAGCTGGAAGACGACCAGATATTAAACCACTCGTCTGAGAATTCTGCTTAGCAATCCTAGCAGCTTCCTCCTGTTTGTTAACAGATGCTTTTAAAGAATTAAGCTGGCTAGTTAACTCAAACTTTCGCTGCTCTAGATTTTGTATTTGCGAATTAGTTTCTGTAATTAAACGAGTAAGCTCATCCTCACTCATCGTCTGATATACAAGTGTACTTCTATTAACTTGAATCATATAAGCAAATCCAAGCAATGCACAAAGAAGCATAACAAGTAAGCCAGTTAAAATACGAGTACGCGTAATATGACCTTGCAATGAAGGCTTATTTTTTCGTTTAACAATCGGGAAAGAACCTGTTTGTGTACGATCACTTTCGCGATCTTTAGCATGCTGACGATGCAATTTTCTGACGATATTGTCAATATTTTTGTCAATATTTTTGTCAACATTTTTATCAAAAGTATCGTCTAAATTGTCGTTCTTTATGCTATTTTTTGATGTATTAGAAAATGGGTGACGCATATCAGCCTCTAAATATAAAACGACGTATTGCAGAAACGTTAGAGAAGATTCGTATTCCTAATACAACAATAACAGCAGTTTGCAATTGTGCTCCAACTCCAAGTTGGTTTCCGAGTAAAACTAAAAGAGTAGCAGCAATAACATTCGAAAAGAATGAAATAACAAACACCTTATCAGAGAAACTACGCTCAAAATAAGCTCTAGCAGCTCCAAGCAGAGCATCCAAGGCTGCAAGAACCATAATCGGCAGATAAGGTTGAATAACTACTGGAATATCAGGATGTACAACAATCCCAATAAGCGCACCTAAAATCAATCCAAGAACAGCTGTCATAACCTATTTTCCTATCTCCTACTCAATAATTCTTTTGCAAAATTAATTTCACCAGTTCCCGCAGCAGAAAGTTTAAGCGTATTTGACTTAGAAATTTGCGGATTAATACCTGCGTCGCTAAGAGAAACAAACCACGGAGAACGCTTTTGAGAATTTAACTTTTCAATAAGACTAGAACTGTCTCCAATAGCCTCAATCATATAAGGGCTTTGAGTCTGATTAACACCTATAAGAATAGTTGACCCAGCAGTACGGATGGACGTTTGAGCGCCAATTCTATGACCATTTATTGATATTGCTTCTGCGCCTGCATCCCAAAGAATGGAAACAAAAATCTGAATATCTCTATCTGTAACAACCCTAATTCTTTCTCCTTTAGCCATTTCTCTAGGAATGTTGCCGCTAGAGACGTCATTGTTTGTAGAAATAGGATTAGCAATAGTTAAAACAATTCCAGGCCCTACAACGCCATGTGTACCATTCGTCATATTGTCAGATTTATCAACTTGATTTTCATAAGGAGTATTAATTCTTTTTGACTCACGATCTACACTAGCCCGCAATCTAGTTACATCTTTAACAAGATTGTCAAAACGGCTTGCATGAGAAGTAAGCTCGTTAGCTAACGATAAACGTATGGCTTTACGAGAATCCGTATGCAATTTTCGCACAAATTGGCTTCCCACAGTACCAAGAGCAACACAAATAATAAAAACAATTATTCTAGTAATCCAGAGATTAATCTTACTAACATTCTGCTTATTAAGACGGGAATCCATAAAAAGAGGATCCACTGGTCTATTGCTTAAATCGTCAATTAAGCGTAATGAATAGTCTTCAATACGACGTCTTTTTTCATTATGGTTAGAAAAGTTATAACTTGAATTAGTCACATGATGAGGACCAAGAGCAAATACAGATTTGGAAAAAACTGCTCTGCGTTTTGAAAATAAGATAACGGTTGGAGCAGGAAAAGACTCTGGAATAACACTATTATCAGTGTTATTCACATCATGATTTAGATTAGAAGTCTTTTGCACCATAATATGTCCGTTATTCAAACCAGTTTATAATACTTATAATCCTTATTTAAACTTTTTTATTAATAGCTTATAGGCTTGAATGCAATACAATACTCCAGCAAACCAGTAAAGTGTTATTCCCCAAATTGCGCAAGCTATCGCTGCAGCATACAAAATAAGCATTGGTTCAGTCGCAACAGCATAAACAATCATAAATAATACGATAGTAACCATCAATAATGCTGTTCCAGTTTTACCCATGAAATTCACTGGTAAAGGTCCATAATCATATTGTGCAAGAATAACAATCAAAATAGCCATTATTATGTCTCGCAAAACAACAAGAGCCAACGCCCACCAAGGTATAATCTTGGCAAACGCTAAAGCTAAAATGCTGCATGCTATTAAAAGCCTATCTGCAACAGGATCTAGAATTTGCCCTAATTTGCTAACCTGATTAAAAGTTCTAGCAATATAACCATCAACGCAATCTGAAAAAGCAGATATAGCAAGAACGATTAGAGCAACCCCCATTTTATTTTGCGCAATTAAAATGGCAAGATATGGTATAGAACATATACGCAGAAAACTAATCACATTAGGTACAGTAAAAACTCGATCAAGTGCTTCAGGACTGTACTCCTGGTTAGAAACGAACTTAACCATACCTATTTCCTTAAAAACAATTTAAAAGACTTACCAATTGTATTCTATTTTGCATATATAAAATATTGGGGCATTATTCTAAAAATGCCCCAATAAAAGTTTTTATGCTCGCCAGGCCTCTTGCGCAATATTACGAATAGAATCAATCGCAGCTGATGGATTTTCAGCTCCATAAACAGCAGATCCTGCAACCAGTACATCAGCACCAGCTTCTGCGACTATAGCAGCTGTAGAAGGGCTTACTCCACCATCAACCTGAATATGAGTATCCAATCCACGACGAGTAATTTCATCACGTAAACGACGAACCTTACCCATTTGATTGCTCAAGAACTTCTGTCCACCAAAACCAGGCTCAACAGTCATAATAAGAATCATATCGAATTCATCAAGAATATCGAAAATAGGTTCAACTGGCTCAGCTGGGCGGACTGCAAAACAAGCTTTGCAACCCATGTCTCTAAGCTGACGAGCAAGACGAACAGGCGCATGAGTGGCACCCATATGGAAGCTCACAGAATCAGCACCAAGTTTTGCATACTCTGGAGCCCAACGATCAGGATCCTCAATCATCAAATGAACATCTACAGGAAGACTAGTAACTTCGCAAATGCGTTTTACAATCGGCTCCCCTAAAGTTAGATTCGGTACAAAATGATGATCCATAACATCAACGTGAACAAGATCAGCATTTGAAATTGCTATAAGATCTCTCTCAAGATTGCAAAAATCTGCAGAAAGAATGCTAGGTGCTATTTGTATATTCATGTGTTCCATTCTAAGAAAAGCAAGCGACTAGAAAAACAAAATAACTATATTATTTAAGAATATTTTAGGATAATCTTTTTGTTTTAATATTTGAATTAGATTGAGATTCACGCTCACGTTCATCTGCAGTTATATCAATAAGACGATTCACAAGATCTGTTCGTGACTTGTGGGTATTTTGCAAAATCATAAAAACAATAATTGAAATAATAAATATAACTATAGAAACCCATACGTTAATTCTTACTCCAAGAAAAGTATGTGAAAAATCAATCCTTAAAGACTCAATCCACATTCTTCCTGCCGTATACCACATTACGTAAAGAACAAACTCAGATCCAGATTTAAGTTTTCTCTTAAGAACTTTGCCGAAAGAAATAAGCAAGGCTGCGCCTGCAAAATTCCAAATCATTTCATATAAGAAAGTAGGGTGAAACAGAGTACCCTCTGGGCATGTGAGACCATCGTAGCAACTTTCACTGTGTCCTATAGCATTTGCAGCAGAATAATTAAGTTTTAGGCCCCATGGCAAAGTAGTTGGAGCACCATAAAGTTCTTGGTTAAACCAATTACCTAACCGCCCTATACCTTGTGCAATAAGCAAGCTAGGTGCAGCTGCATCTGCAAGCAAGCTTATTGGATATTTTTTATAGGCACACAGTGCGCTTGCAGCAATAGATCCTAGGATTACTCCTCCCCAGATTCCTAAGCCACCATTCCAAATTCTAAACATCTCCAACAAATCTCCCTTAGGTCCAAAGAACTTTTCGGGAGTGGTAATAACATGATAAAGACGTGCTCCAACTATTCCTGACGGAAGACTAACCAGTGCAACATCTAATATCTGATTAAAATCTCCGCCTTCTCGTTTCCATCTACGAGTGGTAATCCACATTGCAACAAGTGCACCAGCAAGAATTGATAAAGCATAAAATCTTAACGTGATAGGTCCTAATGTAATCTGAGAAATACTAGGACTAGGAATAGAACAAATCGTCATAAATCCTCATGTTAGTAGAAAACCATGACGGTTACTTGTAATGTTTTTATGACAAAACAAACGATTAATATCTAAAATATTACCTATAAATTAGAATCCTACAACCTTAATCAACGCCATAAGAACAGGCGCACAAAGCAAAATAGAATCCACTCTATCTAAAACGCCACCGTGACCTTTAAGCAAATGCCCCATATCCTTAATACCAATATCCCTTTTAAGCATTGAAGCACATAAATCACCAAAGGTACCAACCATGCCTGATGCAACACCCATTATTGCTGGCATCCACCAGAATTTTATCCAAGAAGATCCATAGAAGCCAGATATGATAGCGTAAGCACCTATCAAAGCAAAAAGCATTGACCCTAAAAGACCCTCTATTGATTTCTTAGGAGAAATACGAGGAGAGAGCTTATGCTTACCAAGCCACGCACCAGCAAACAAACCACCAGTGTCACTTAAAGCTGGTAGAAACACAAGCAGCATCGCATGCGCTATAGCATACTTAGTATTTGTTAAAGACAAAACAATGCATGAGGCAAGCAAAGGAATATACAATACAACAAACAATGAGACTGCCGTATTAGTGAAAGTATTTGCCTTTGCACTTTTAGATGATGTAGGATGCTGGAGCTTTTTTTCTACAGCGCGTAAAGTCCTTTGCGAAACAGTGCTATTCAATGTAGCAAAAACAACAGTTAAAAGCAATGATGCTGTTATGCCACTAGCCATAGCAACAGTATGCCATCTTGCATAAAAAGCAGAAAGAATAGTGATTACAGAACAAACAGACAATAACAGAAATGGAATCCTGAAACCTGCCGTAGCAAAATCTACATGCAACTCCCACAACGCGAGAACCATAAAAATGGTTAAAAGAATAACAAAAGTATCGATGCTAATTACAAGACAAGCAACAATCACAGCAACCAATAAAATCGCAGTCGCTATAGCCTGAGGCATATTTCTGCCAGTACGACGATTTATATCGTCTAAAGTATCATGGGTGCCGTTAATGGTCTTTTCATGTGAAGAATCAGATTTTGCCGACTTATTATTACCGACTAAATTGTTATTAGTTAACAAATCAGCTTTGTTAGACAATTCTCCAAGATTTTCTTGATTCATACGACACCCATTCAACCTAAAAGTTTCTGAAGAATCAGACCTCCATTATTTCCTTCTGCTTGCCATCAAGCAAAGCATCTAAGGAATCAGTTACTTGCTTCGTAACTTTATCAAGCTCTTTTTGTAAGCGCTCTCCTTCATCTTCGCCGATTTCACCATCTTTTACAGACTTATCAATATTCTCCTTGGTTTTACGGCGAATATTTCGAACAGCAACCTTACCTTCTTCAGCTTTTGTTTTAGCAAGTTTTACGTATTCTTTACGACGGTCTTCTGTAAGTTCTGGCATTGTAACACGAATTACATTTCCATCTCTATTAGGGCTTACTCCTAAATCTGAATCGCGAATAGCCTTTTCTACAGCATTAGCTTGCGAAGCATCAAAAGGAGTTACAGAAAGAGTGCGAGGCTCTGGAACACCAATAGAAGCAACAGCCTTAATAGGTGTTGGAGCACCATAATAGTCAACCATAATGCCATTAAGAAGAGCAGGATTAGCACGTCCAGTTCTAATACCCATGAAGTTCTCTTTAGTAGCTTCCACAGACTTGTTCATCTGTTCAAGAGCCTGATCGATAATCGCTGGCATGTATTCTCCTTTATCGGTATGTGCCAATTTTAAAATTTATTATTTAACTATCTATTCATGTTTATTAAATTTTAAATATTCAAATTATGAATATTCGCATATTTAAGCAAATGTAGGTTCAGCATCCGAAACTAAAGTTCCGATTTCCTCACCAACCAGTGCTCTAGTGACGTTTCCTTCACCCTCTAATCCGAATACGCGAATCTTCTGCTTGTTATCTCTAGCCATAGATAGTGCAGAAGCATCCATAACAGCAAGACCATCGACAAGAGCACGTTGATAATTTAACGTTACAAATTTCTTCGCGTTCTTATCTTTCCGTGGATCAGCGCTATAAACGCCATCTACACCATTCTTGCCCATCAAAACCTCATCGCAATGTATTTCCAAAGATCGCTGAATAGATACAGTGTCGGTTGAAAAATATGGCATTCCAGCACCAGCACCAAAAATAACTACACGACCCTTTTCAAGGTGTCGAATTGCCTTAAGTGGAATATAAGGTTCTGCAACTTGACCCATTGTTATAGCAGTTTGCACACGCGTTGCCTGCCCTGCTTGTTCAAGAAAATCTTGCAAAGCCAAGCAATTCATAACAGTACCGAGCATACCCATATAGTCACCACGGCTACGATCAATTCCAGCCTGCTGAAGTTCTGCTCCGCGGAAGAAGTTTCCGCCGCCAACAACAATTGCAACTTGCACGCCTTCATGCACTGCTTTTACAATTTCTCCAGCAATTCTACGAATAACATGAGTATCAATACCAACGGCTCCACCGCCAAATGCTTCTCCCGAGAGCTTCAATAAAACTCTACGAGACTTGCTTTCCCCCGCTTGTGCGATAGTCATAAAACTTTCCTCCAGTCATAACGGCGAACGCAAGCATATCTTTGCCATGATATCTTTCAATGACGACACAGCAAAACACGATTTTATAATGTATAAATTAAAAGAATGGGCTTGCATGACTTATCACGCAAACCCATTCTTGTTTTATGAATTTTTAATAAGCTTTCGCTTAAAAATTATTCAGCAGAGCCTTTGCCAACCTCAACGCGAGCGAAAGCCAAAGCAGAGCCGCCAACTTCCTTGAACAAATCTCCAATAGTCTTGGAAGGATCCTTGACATAAGACTGCTCAAGAAGAACGGTTTCCTTGAAGAAGGCATTCAAACGACCTTCAACAATCTTTGGAACAATCTTCTCTGGCTTGCCTTCAGCTAAAGACTTTTCTGTAGCAACGCGACGCTCAGACTCCAACACATCTGCTGGAACATCTTCGCGGCGAAGCCACTGAGCGCCCATAGCGGAAATCTGCAAAGCAGCTTCGTGAGCAACCTTAGCGCCCGCTTCGTCGGTAGCAATCATAGAAACAATGCTTGGAGGTAATTCAACGGACTTCTTGTGAGCATAAACCTCAACGTGAGGACCGCTAATCTTGGCAATCTGCCCAACCTTAACGTGCTCACCAAACAAAGCTGCTGCTTCTTCTACTTCTTCCTTAACCGTAGCATCTCCAGCCTTAGCTGCAAGAAGCTCTTCTGCACTAGAAGCGTCAGCTTCAATAGCATTGCTTAACACGGTTTCAGAGAATTCAACGAACTTTGGAGTCTTAGCAACAAAGTCGGTTTCGGAATTCAATTCAACTGCATAGCCAGTTTCACCTTCTGCAGTTTTAACAACCTTAGAAGCAACGGTTCCTTCCTGAGCCTTGCGACCTTCACGCTTGCCAGCGGCCTGAATGCCCTTAGCGCGGATAATTTCCTTAGCGCGAGCTACATCGCCTTCGGCTTCGGTAAGAGCCTTCTTAACGTCCATCATGCCAGCGCCAGTTTCTTCGCGCACCTGCTTAATCAACGCTGCAGTAATTGCTGCCATTTTGTTCTCCTCATTAACCGCCAACAGACTTATTCAGCCTTGGCTTCGTCTTCAGACTGTTCAGTTTCCTTAGTGAGTAGTTCCTTTTCCCATGCTGCCATTGGCTGAGCGTCAGAACCTTCGGACTTTGCGCCCTTTCCAGCACGTTCAAGCAAACCTTCTGCAACAGCGTCAGCCATCAAGCTAGTAAGAAGCTCGACACCACGAATTGCATCATCATTTGCTGGAATAGGATACTCAACAGAGTCTGGATCAGTGTTGGTGTCAACGATTGCCACAACTGGAATACCAAGCTTGTGAGCTTCTTCAACGGCCAAAGCTTCCTTGTTAATATCAACAACAAACATTGCCGAAGGAGTACGGTTCATGTTGCGAATACCGCCGAGCTGCTTGGAAAGCTTGTCCTTTTCGCGTTCAAGAAGCAAAAGCTCCTTCTTAGTCAAACCAGATCCACGAACATCAGTGAAGTCCATTTCCTCAAGTTCCTTGAGACGCTTTACGCGAGTGGAAACAGTCTGGAAGTTCGTCAGCATACCGCCGAGCCAACGCTCGCTCACGTAAGGCATGTTCACACGAGTAGCCTGATTTTGCACAGCCTCTTGAGCCTGCTTCTTGGTACCCACGAACAAAACAGTACCGTTGTGAGCAACAGTCTGCTTAATGAAGTCATAAGCCTTGTCGATCATGTCGAGCGACTTGAACAAATTGATGATATGAATACCATTGCGCTGGGTTAGAATAAATTGCTTCATCTTTGGATTCCAGCGACGAGTCTGATGTCCGAAGTGCAAACCTGCCTTCAGCATTTCACTCATGGTAATCTGTGCCATATCTATATACCTTTCTTGTCGGTTCTTGCCTGGCCATGCCTGTTCGCATGCAACTTGGATAACATATGACTAAATCCAAGCCGACCGACACGAACGGACGCGTACATGGCGCGTATTCGCGTATCCGAGTAGACAATAAAAAACGAGCAATCATATAACGCGACAACATTCATGCTCAATGGACACGCAAAAGATAATCATATCAGACGCTTAATACTAAATAAATAATACAAACTAATACTATAGTTGTTGCTAGTTCTCATTTAGATATTATTTAGATAATCCATTACGAAGTTGGCGCAAAGCTTGTTTTCTAACATCTTTCTCTAAACGATCCAAATAAACGTGTCCATCTAAATGATCACACTCATGCTGAATCATACGAGCCATTAAACCCTTGCCCTCTAGAACAATAGTTTTACCGTCTAAATCAATGCCTTTAGCCCTAGCATAATCTGCCCTGCGAGTCTTATACCATAATCTTGGAACGGACAAGCAACCTTCATCCCCATATTGTTCACCACTCAATTCTTCAATAACAGGATTGAGAATATAGCCAATATGACCTTCAATATTGTATGAAAACGCTCTAAGGCTAATACCTATTTGATTTGCACTAAGACCTGCTCTTCCTGGATCGTTTACAGTCTCTAATAAATCTTCTACGAGATTTCTAACTGCTGGAGTAATCTCACGAATTGGATCACATGGTGTTCGAAGAACAGGATCTGGAACAATGCGAATCTGTCTAATAGTCACAGTACTTCCTTAAAAATTCTAAAAGGCTAATTAAAAATGCAATGCAATTATACAAGACTTAGTGTAATTAAAATTGCAATTTTAATCAGCCTATTTAACGTTTTATAGCTAATTTAGTTTCGAATAACTATTCTTTGTCGTTAGAATTATTATTCTTCTCAGCATATTCAGTATGCTGATCTTTTACATTAACCTGTGTAGGCAAATCCTCACCAAAACGTTTCAGATGAGTAGCAGCCTGATCGATTGCTTGCTTAACTCTAGGAGTAACCGCTTCTTGAGCCTGTTTAACAGTTTCTTGCGCTTGCTTAACAGTCTCAGTTGTCTTATCTAAAATCTTAACTGTAGCAGGTAATGGTCTACTGTTTGGTTTTGGAGCATAAAGCTGATTCTCTATAAGATCACAATACCTCTTCAAAACCTTAGGACGCACAACTTTCATGCTTGGAGTCAAAGTGCCAGTTTCTTGTGAAAATTCTTCATCCAAAATAATAAATTTACGAATAGACTCAGCCCTAGAAACAGTGCTATTTGCCTGATCAATAAACTGTTGTACAACAGAACGAATAGCATCGTTTTCCGCAACAGCACTCATAGAAAGATTTTCATCCATTCCTTGACTCTTAAGCCAAGAACGAACCATATCTGGCTCAACCTCAATCAAAGCGGAAACAAATGGCTTACCGTCTCCTACAACTACTGCGTGAGATACGAGAGGACACTTAGAGATAATACTTTCCAAAGGCGCTGGACTTATATTTTTTCCACCAGCAGTGATAATAATATCTTTCTTTCTACCAGTAATAGACAAGAATCCTTCATCGTCGATCTCGCCTAAATCTCCAGAATGGAGCCATCCATCTTCGTCAATAACATCCGAAGTAAGATCTGGCTTATCATAATATCCGATAAAAATGTTAGGACCTTTTACAAGGACTTCTCCATCATCTGCAATACGGATAGTAATTCCAGGACCAGGGCGACCCACAGAACCAACTTGATTAGCATGCTCAAAATTAACAACACAAGGAGCTGCTGTTTCGGTCATTCCATAACCTTGAATAAAGGTTATTCCATCCAACCCGTTAAAGAAATGAGCAAGCTCAGCGTTTATTGGAGCTCCGCCGCAAGCTAGCCATGATAAATTAGGTCCCAAAGCAGATCGTATGGAAGATCCAACAGTTTTCATATAAAAGTCATGCTGAAGTTTTGCATAAATTGAGTGTGTTCTACCTTCAACTTCATCTTTAGACCACTCAATAAAATGTTGTACAGCCTTTGCAAAAATCCTACCGCGTATACCTGCTCCAGCTTTTTGAGACGCAGCATTATAAACCTTTTCAAACACTCTTGGGACTCCAAGCAAATATGTAGGTTTAAAACTACGCAAATCTGCTAATAAATGCTTTGCATTTGGCACATATCCAATAACACCGTGAGAACCTATTGCCACATACTGTATGTATCTGGCAAAGCAATGAGCTAACGGAAGGAATAGCAATAGTCTACTTGGCTTATAAAGCATATCATTTAAAACGTCATAAGCTGCATACACAATATGCGTAAAATTCCTATTGGAAAGCATTGCACCCTTTGGTTTTCCAGTTGAACCAGAGGTGTATACGATAGTCGCTAAATCATCAGCTTTTACTTGACATATGCTGTTATTAAGTTCGTCATCGCTGATTGATTTTCCAAAATCAATCACTGCATCTATTCCAGCAGCTTTAAAGTTAAAAATAGTCTTTAAAGACATACGCTTATTGTCTTGGCGAACTCGCTCTAAACATTGCGCATGTTCATCATCACCTGCAAAAGCTATCACAGGCTTTACTTCAGAAATAATTTCAGCAGCTTGGATTGCTGAATCTGTTTCATAAATCGGAATGCTTACAGCACCAATGCAAGCGCAAGCAAAATCCGCAACGCCCCACTCATAACAGGTTGGGGAATAAATAACAACTTTGCTTCCTCGTTCAACGCCAAGAGCAATCAACCCCTTAGCTGTTGCACGAACTTTTAATAGCATTTCAGATGCAGTAACATCATGCCATTGACGAGTATCATCGTCTTGCCATTGGGCTATTACGCCTTGTGGATCTCGCATTGCCCTATTGGCAAGCAGTGAATAAATTGTGTCACCGTCATTTGTTGGGTGAATGACCTCTACAGCAAATTCTCGCAGCATAGTCTTAATTGTACGGTATATCTAACACGACACAAACGAAAGTCGTACAAAAATGTCAACCTAAAATTGGTGGCTTTTACAAATAAACTCTTCTGGTTGGATAATTAGAAGCAAATTAATAATGATTACCTAAACCAGAAGAGTCATATTTTTGTATTTAACTATTATTTAATTGACAATGGAATTTAAAGGCTAGTATATTTCCTACCAATCATCCCAAGTCAACTAATGTACATATCCAACTCCCGTTTTGAGATTTAAATGCCAAAGACGCACAATAATTTAAGCTTCCAATAGAAAATAAAACAACTGCCTCAAAACGAGTTGGACTAATTAGCATTCCATTTATCATTCTTGGCATAGTCGGTTTGCAACGTAGTTGCCAACTTGTATATTCATCGTGTTTGTCTGAGAAACATTGAGATATTAGATACCACATGTTTTCAAGCTTAAAAATACATTCTTCGCTAAGAGCCTTACGCATTTGTGACGATATCGGTCTTCCTCTAGAAATGTCACTAGCAATACATGCTACTTTGCACGCTATTAAAGCGAGGTCTAAGTACAATTCCTCATCTGCCGAATTATTAAAGCATGATGATACATGATATGTTGCCATAAAATGCGAAGAACCCACTGGGAATGAACCTTCGTATACTGGCAATGGCTTGCGATCATTCCACTTGAACGTAGGATGATCATCATTTGCAGCAAAGTCGTTTTTTACAACTTCCCAGAATGCATCATTTTCGTCATAGTTATCGCTGACTATGGTACCAAGAGTATTATTCATTTTCCTGCTCTTTCCCGTTAAAATTTGTTACTTATCCCATTTTCTATTTTTAAATTCCTTATTTTATTTTTTTGTATTTTTAATTTAAAACCAATGTCTAGCAAAGGTTTAAATAAAGCATACAACTTATTTCAAAAATTCAAAGTATTATTTCTAAGTGTGCATAAATAAAATTAAATCCTCGATTTTTGTTGAAAAATCAAGGATTATTTAGTGTTAAGTTATGCACATTATAGTTTTTACTTCCTTGTGCACTTAAATTTTTAGTTTTAAGCTCACAAGGAAGTAAACAAATAGTATTAAAAATTACCGAACATCCTGATGGAATGGGTTAAATACAACACTACAACGCTGGAAACTCTTAACATCAACATACCCAGTGGATGCCATTGTGCGCCTTAACGCACCAACATAATTTGTTTTTCCGTCTGCCATATGACTTGGACCAAACAAGATATTCTCCAGCGGAGCAACAGTTCCAACATTCGTACGCATTCCGCGTGGCAAAGATGGATGGCGAGCTTCTGCTCCCCAATGCATTCCACGTCCTGGAGCCTCGGTTGCTCGTGCTAAAGGAGTTCCAAGCATGACTGCATCTGCCCCCATAGCCAAAGCCTTAATAAAGTTGCCAGATGTTCCCATTCCGCCATCTGCAATAATTTGAACATACCTTCCGCCAGATTCATCCATATAGTCGCGACGAGCTTCGGCAACATCTGAGATTGCAGTTGCCATAGGAGCTTGAACGCCAAGAGTATTCATAGTTGCAGAAACTGCACCTCCACCGAAACCTACGAGAATTCCAGCTGCACCAGTTCTCATTAAATGCAAAGCTGAAGTGTAATCAGCACAGCCTCCCACAATAACTGGAACATCAAGATCATAAATAAATTTCTTTAGATTAAGTGGTTCATGATCTTTAGAAACATGTTCTGCACTAACAGCTGTTCCACGGATAACAAAAAGATCTACTCCAGCTTCTAACACAGTAGAATAGAATTCCTGAGTGCGCTGAGGAGAAAGAGCACCTGCAACAGTAACTCCAGAATCACGAATAGTGCGCAAACGTTTAACAATAAGTTCAGGCTTAATTGGTTCAGAATAAATTTCTTGTATACGCTTCGTAGCAATTTCGTTTGGAATCTCCGAAATTTCCTTTAGAAGTGGTTCTGGATCATCGTAACGAGTCCATAAACCTTCCAAATCAAGTACACCCAAGGCGCCCATCTGACCCATTGCAATAGCCGTATCTGGGCTAGTAACAGAATCCATTGGCGCAGCAATCACTGGTACGTCAAAACTATAAGCATCGACTTGCCAGGACGTAGAAACAGCCTGCGGGTCGCGAGAACGACGAGAAGGTAGTATAGCAATATCGTCAAGTGAGTAAGCAACTCGGGCTTTTTTGCCCAATCCTATTTCAATTTCCTGAGACATACTTACAAGGCTAGTGTCTTATCATGACGAATCAACATGCCGAAAATTATTTAACTAATTTATAAGATATTTCTATTGAATATCAGTGTTACTTATGCAATGATTCGTAAATAGATTTAGCTTTAGCTTGACCGATTCCAGAAACCTTTTGTAAATCGTCAACACTCGCATCTTTTAATTTCTTAACACTACCAAATACGGAAAGAAGACGTTTTTTGTAAAACTCTCCAATACCAGGAATCGAGTCTAGTGACGAATTTAACATGGCTCTTCTTCGTTTCTGCCTATGATAAGTTATAGCAAAACGATGCGATTCATCTCTAGCTCTCTGTAGCAAATATAATCCTTGGGAGCTTCGTTTAAGAATAATTGGGTATTCATTATTAGGAAGCCAAACTTCTTCAAGCTTTTTAGCCAAACCGCATACGACTATGTTTTTTATTCCACAATCTATCATAGCTTTTTGTGCTGCTCTGGCTTGTTCTCTACCCCCGTCAACAACTATAAGATTAGGCGTATAAGCGAATTTTTTATATTTTGATTTTTCAAGATTTTCTCCGTAATCATCATCTACATCGCCACTACTTGTGTGCTTAAAACGCCTAGAAATAGTTTCATACAATGCGCTCAAATCATCAAGTTTTCCGTTGCCATCAGACCCTTTTATGGAGAATCTTCTGTACTCGCTAGGTTTAGCAATACCATCTTCAAATACAACCATTGATGCAACCTGATATTCTCCATTTACCGTATTGGAAATATCATAACATTCAATACGCAAAGGAGATTCGCTCATTCCAAGAGCTTCAGCCACCTCGTTCATGGCGCTACTTCTTGCATCTAAACTGCTGATTCTGCTGGACTTCAGTCTCATTAATGATTGTTTAGCATTATCATTTGCTTGATTCATAAGATTTCGTTTATCGCCACGTTCAGGAATCTTAATGCTAACTTTAGATCCACGCAATTTGCTTAACCAATTTTCCAAATTTTCACATTGATTCTGTGATATTTCAAAAGGAATGATTATTTCTCTAGGGATTGGGGTAATTGGGTCTAGTAAATCTCCCCTTCCTGTTGATTCTTGCCTTTTTTTACGCTCTTTTGTTGTTTTTGCACGATACGCTGAGTCAATATATTTACTCTTGGTATTCTCCAAGTCAATCTGCAATGCATTTCTTGATTGCTCTATTTTCAAAGAGTCTTCATATTGCAAATTATTATTTGATTCATATTCTGAATAAACTCGCATAAGCAAATTCGCTATTATATCTGCATCGCTAATATCCTCGCTTCTTTCAACCTGCCAATTTTTCTCTCCTCGCAATAAGCCTTCGCGAACAAAGAATGCGTGAACGCATGCCTCTAGAGAATCTCCACTAAAACCAAAAACATCAGCTTCAACATTCTCGTCAAAAACAACAGAATTTTGTTGCATAACAGTTTTAAAAATGTTTATTTTATCTCTTATTTTTGCAGCATTCTCAAAATCAAGATTATCGCTAGATTCTTTCATTTCTCTTGTTAAATCGTTAATGTAAGAATCACCTATAGAACCAGTTAGTACACCAACTAATTGTTCAACATTATTTCTGTGAGTTTTACGATCCACTTTTGCAATGCAAGGTGCAGAGCATTTTCCAATGGCTGCAAGAAGACAAGGTCTACCAGTTTTATGAGCTTTGACAAAAACGGATTGTCTACACGTTCTTACAGGAAAAGTCTTAAGCAAAGAATCTAGACTGTGCCTTAGCTGCCACACTTTTGCATATGGGCCAAAGTATCTAGTTGATTTAGAATTCCTATTTCTTGTGATCCAGACTCTTGGAAAATCATCATTCACAGATACGGCAAGATATGGATATGTTTTATCATCTTTAAAAACAACATTAAAACGTGGATTAAACTCCTTAATCCACGTGTATTCTAGTGTTAAAGCTTCAAGCTCAGTGTTTACAACGGTCCATTCTAGACTTCGAGCTGTTAAAACCATCGACTGAGTTCTAGGATGAAGCTGATTTAACGGTTGAAAATAATTAGACAACCTATTTCTTAAACTTTTTGCTTTTCCAACGTATATTACTTTCCCCTTATAATCTCTCCACTTGTATACTCCAGGTTGATTTGGGATATCGGAAGTTTTTGGTCTAAATAAGTCTCTCGTGTCACCTAAAAGTGATGCTCCAAAATTATTTTTAACTGAATTGTTCAAAATGTCAGTAGTGCTTATATCACTATTAGACAGATGAGTTTTCTTCCATTTGCCTTGACTGCTTATAGCATCTTCTTTGATATCTATGTTATTATTCACAATTTCCATTATGTTTTCACCTCCTTTCATAAAAATACTTTTTAATAATATTTCCTTTAAGATTTGAGCATAGGCTTTAAGAATTTGCCCGTCCAACTTTTTGTCGATTTTGCAACTTCTTCTGGAGTGCCAGTGATTACTATTTCGCCGCCTTTGTCTCCTCCCTCTGGTCCTAAATCAATAATCCAATCCGCGCATTTTACAACATCAAGATTGTGTTCAATAACTATTACAGTATTGCCTTTATCTACCAAAGATTGAAGAACGCTTAAAAGTTTACGAACATCTTCAAAGTGCAATCCAGTTGTAGGCTCATCAAGAATATAAACAGTTTTGCCAGTTGAACGTTTTTGCAACTCTGTAGCAAGCTTTACTCTTTGTGATTCTCCACCAGATAATGTTGGAGCACTTTGTCCAAGTTTAATATATCCAAGACCAACTTGTACAAGAGTATCCAAATATCTTGAAATAGATGGATATGCTTTAAAGAATACAGCAGCTTCAGAAATTGGCATATTCAGCACGTCTGAAACAGTTTTACCGTTATACGTTACGTCTAGAGTATCTCTGTTGTACCTTTTCCCATGACATTCTTCACATCGTACGTATACATCTGGCAAAAAATTCATCTCGATTTTAAGCGTTCCGTCTCCGCTGCAAGCTTCGCATCTTCCGCCTTTTACGTTAAACGAGAATCTTCCAGGACCATAACCTCTAACTTTTGCTTCTGGTGTTTGAGCAAAAAGTGTACGTATTTTGTCCCAGACACCAGTGTAAGTCGCAGGGTTTGATCTTGGCGTTCTGCCAATAGGGTTTTGGTCTACGTGAACAACCTTGTCACAATTTTCAATACCAACAACTCGTTTATGAAGTCCTGGAACAATGCGAGCGCCGTTTAGCTTATCTGCTAAAACTGGGTAGAGTATCGAGTTTATAAGACTAGATTTTCCAGATCCAGATACTCCTGTTATGCAAGTAAATATGCCTAAAGGTATTTCTACATCTATATTTTTAAGGTTGTGTTCTTTTGCTCCAACAATAGTTAGTAAACGATTTTTGTTTATTTTTCGACGATTTTTAGGAACTTCTATGCATTTTCTTTTTGCAATATAGTCTCCTGTAATTGAACGTTTTGCATCTTTTATGTGATTTGCTGGTCCGCAATATACTACTTCTCCACCGTTTTCTCCAGCTTCGGGTCCAATATCTACTAACCAGTCGGATTGCCGAATTGTATCTTCATCATGTTCAACAACTATAAGAGTGTTACCTAAGTCGCGAAGATTGTGCAATGTTGATATGAGTTTCTCATTGTCTCTTTGATGTAATCCTATTGAAGGCTCGTCAAGAACGTACATGACTCCAACTAGTCCAGATCCAATTTGAGTCGCCAATCTTATTCTTTGTGCCTCTCCACCTGAAAGTGTTTTTGCGGCTCTAGAAAGAGTTAAATAATTTAAGCCAACATCATTTAAGAATCCTAATCTTGCCTTGATTTCTTTTACAATTTCTTTAGCAATTATCTTGCTTGATCCTTCTAGTTTTAAAGAATTAATCCATTCAAGACTTTTTTCTATTGGCATATCACATATGTCTGCAATTGAGTATGAGTTTATTGTTACTGCTAAGACTTCTGGACGCAATCGTTTACCGTTACATGTTAAGCATGGAACTTCTCGCATGTACGACTCGTAGTATTGGCGCATTTGATCTGAGTCTGTTTCATCATGCTTGCGCATAAGAGTGCGCACTACACCTTCGAATCCTGTTGAATATTCTCTCTGCCTACCCCATCTATTTTTATAAGATACTTTTACTTCGAAATCATGCCCATAAAGTATTGAATTTTGCGTATCTTTCGACAATTCACACCATGGTGTATCCATACTAAAACCAAGTTCAACACTTAGCCCTTGTAGCACATGCCTATAGTATTCCCCTGCAGCTTTATTTAGTGCCCAAGGTTCTATCGCGCCTTCATTAAGTGATTTTTCTGTATTTGGAACAACAAGAGCAGGGTCAATCTCTAGATTGTAACCGATTCCAGAGCAATCGGGGCACGCCCCATAAGGAGCGTTGAATGAGAATGTTCTAGGCTCTATTTCTGATAAATTAAGCTGGTGATTGTTAGGACAAGCTCTGTGCTCAGAAAAATTTCGGCGTCTGCATTTAGAATCAGCAACTTCATCTACAAAATCAGCTATAACAATTCCTTTAGAAAGTTTTAAAGCCGTTTCTATAGAATCAGTCAAACGAGTACGTATGCCATCTTTTATAATTAACCTATCTATTACAACTTCGATTGTGTGTTTCTTTTGTTTTTCTAAAGTAATATCTTCAGAAAGCTCGCGCATTTGCCTGTCTACAAGCGCTCTCGAATAGCCGTCTGATCTAAGAAGAGTAATTGTATCTTTGAATTCGCCTTTTCTGCCGTTAACAACAGGTGCTAATATTTGCAATCTTGTTCTTTCTGGTAAAGAAAGTATAGAATTAGCCATTTGTTGTGGTGTTTGAGCACTGACAAGTTCGCCACATTTAGGGCAATGAGGAATTCCAACTCTAGCAAAAAGAAGCCTTAAATAATCATAAACTTCTGTGATTGTTCCAACAGTAGAACGAGGGTTACGATTAGTAGTTTTTTGGTCAATAGATACAGCTGGGCTTAATCCCTCAATAAAATCTACATCTGGTTTATCCATTCTTCCAAGGAATTGCCTGGCATACGCGCTTAAGGATTCCACATAACGCCTTTGACCTTCTGCAAAAAGAGTATCGAAAGCAAGAGAAGATTTACCAGATCCTGACAATCCAGTAAAAACAATCATACGATTTCTAGGCAATTGTAAACTAACATTTTTTAAATTGTGCTCTCTAGCTCCTTGTATGGTTATCTTTAAATCTGAAGGAACAGAAGACAAATCATATACTAAATTATCATTATCTTTTACAGGCTGAGCAGAGTCGAGCATAGATTGCAAGATGTCAGCTTTTTTAGTGCATTCATGGTTTTTGTTATCTAAAATTGCATCTTGGGATAAAGGTAATTGCATGTTTTGCGAATAATCTGATTTGCTTTGCATTCTGCCTCCCTAAGAGCTATTTTAAGAATCAAGACTTTGCACCAAACTCACTATTGATTGAGCACTAATTATACAATACAATTAATTATAGAACACTTGTTCGAAGTAGATAATTTTCTGCGTGTTGTCGAAATACATAGAAATATAAAGAATAAAATCCTTTAGTAAAAACTATGCAAGCCTAACTGTATAATCGTGAGTTTGGCTAACACATTTTGAAGATATTCAGATTAAAGCATTATTTTAAGGAGTGGGTGCAAATGGCTATTGACGCACAAGGATTAACTATACAAATTGGTGCGCGTACGCTATTAAACCCTACCGACTTTCATGTAACAAAAGGCGACAAAATCGGCTTAGTTGGAAGGAATGGAGCTGGAAAAACAACTCTTACACGAGTAATAACAGGAGAAATGCTCCCAGCTGGCGGAACTGTACGAGTAAGCGGTGGATTGGGGTATCTACCACAAGATACTCATGCAGCAGACCCAGAACAAAGCGCGTTAGATAGGATTATGAGCGCTCGCGACATTTCATCAATCGTATCTCGTATACGAAAAGCAGAAAAAGAGATGACGAATCCAGATCCAGATATTATGACGAAAGCCATGAATCGCTACGATAAGGCCATTGAAGACTTTGAAAAAGCTGGTGGATACGCTGTTCAATCGGAAGCAATATCGATGGCAAACAGCCTTGGGCTTCCACAAGAAATTATGAAGCAAGCTCTTGGAACTCTATCTGGCGGTCAACGTAGACGAATTGAACTTGCACGAATACTTTTCTCCGATGCAGACACGCTGATCTTAGATGAGCCTACCAACCATTTAGATGCAGATTCTATAATTTGGCTGAGAAACTATTTGAAAAAATTCTCTGGTGGATTCTTAGTAATATCCCATTCAACAGAATTGCTAGATGAGGTTGTAAATAAAGTCTGGCATTTAGATGCACAATTGGCTCAAATAGACATGTATTCAATGGGTTGGAAAGCATACTTACATCAACGCGTTGTAGACGAAGAACGCAGGCGCAGAGAACGAGAAGTGGCTGAAAAAAAAGCTGAACGCCTTATGAAACAAGGTATTCGTTTACATGCAAAAGCAACAAAAGCAGTAGCAGCTCAAAACATGATGCGTAGGGCTGAACGTCTGTTAAGTGAAACAAGCGAAGCACAAAGTCGCGAGAAAGTAGCAGATATTCGTTTTCCAGAACCTGCTCCTTGCGGACGAACACCTATTATGGCTGAAGATATTTCAAAAGCTTATGGATCCAATATTGTATTTGCTGGCATAAATTTGGCTATAGATAAAGGTTCAAGAGTTGTTATTCTTGGATATAATGGTGCTGGTAAAACAACCACTTTACGTATTCTAGCTGGAGAAGAAAGTGCAGATACTGGCAGCGTAAACTATGGGCATGGCTGCAAGATTGGCTATTTTGCTCAGGAACACGACACTTTGGATTTAGATGCGACAGTATTAGAAAATCTTCAGCATGTTGCTCCAGATTTAAATGACACTCAAGCAAGATCTATGCTAGGAAGCTTCCTATTTTCTGGAGATGACGCAATGAAGCCAGCTAAAGTGCTTTCGGGAGGCGAAAAAACTCGTCTAGCCTTGGCAACTCTTGTAACTTCAAAAGCAAACGTGCTTTTGCTCGATGAGCCTACTAACAATTTAGATCCAGCTTCTAGAGATGAAATTCTTAAAGCCATTGCAAAATACGAAGGCGCTATTGTATTGGTTACTCACGATGAAGGAGCAGTTCTTGCGTTAAACCCTGAACGAGTTCTTCTTATGCCAGACGGTGACGAAGATTTGTGGAGTGATGACTATCTTGATTTGGTTGCGGAAGAATAGGATTTTAGGATTGCTATGAAAACAACAGCTAGATTTGCTAATTTTACGCTAAAACACATTTTCCATGTTCTTCGCGCGCCTTTAGCAATCTTGCTGTTAATAGCATTGTTTGAATGCACTGTTGGAAATATTCCATTTTGGAATAGTGTTACTGGCAGCACAGATAGCATGTTTGCACACAATGCAACTGGTCTAGGTATTGAAAGACTTTCTTCTGGAGGACTTTTAATTACCGATCCTTCGGAATCTTATTTAGAAGTTAATTCCGACGGATCTTCACCATATATTCAGCTTAAGCCTTCACTAATTACGCCGAAAAAAATTGGCAAAAGCCCTGTTAAAACGGATGTGCATGTACGAATTGATGTTAATAAAATCGCTGGAAAGCCTTTAAGTACCAACCCTAGAGCCATTAGTTTTGCTATGCTTCCAGTTCCAGATCAAGCAATTGGAGTTAAAAGCACTCTTAGATTATGGATACAACATCCTAAAGGAGATGTTGTAGACGTTGAGGATGCTAAAGCAAATGTTAGAGCACCTTTTAGCTGGAATTGGGGTCGCGTTTTTCTTCTTATAATAATTTCAATTTTTATTGCATTATGGAATCCGTGGTCTAAGCTTTGGAAAATCAGACTTAATACAAAGAGTATTAATCAAAGACTTTTACTTACTTTATTTTGGACACCTTTCCTTTTGATTGCTATTTTTGCAATATTTTGGAATGTTTTTAACGGTATTCCAATGCATTTTGATGTTGCTGGAAACTACACTTACGATTTTGATCAATACGCACGTACAGCAGACGCTCTACTTAAAGGTAAGACTCATCTTGATTTACCTGTTCCGCCGCAAATGCAAAAATTATCTAATCCGTATGACCCAATTGCAAGAAATAATCTTCTTTCTGATTGTGTACACAATATTTATTGGGATCATGCGTATTATAAGGGTCATTGGTATTCGTATTTTGGTGTAATACCAGTTGTTTTATTCTTTATCCCGTATAAGATTATATCCAATTTGTGGATTCCTGGTGGAGCCATGCTCCCTACAACAATAGCCACTTTCATATGCTTAATTGGATTTTTAATTTTTGGCTCACTATTGGTTATTCGTCTAATTAAACGTGTTAATCATCAGGCAACTCTTGCTTGTGTATCAATTTGTTTAACCTTATTCTTTATTACTTCAAACACCGTTTACTTGTGGTTTAGAACATCCTTTTATTCAGTTCCAATGGCTGCATCATTATTCTTCACTTCACTAGGATTATGGTTTTATCTCGGATCTATTAAAGATGAGGAAACTATAAAATCACACAAAATAGTGGAACAATTAAAACCATCATCAATAATATCGTTTAAGCATATTGCAGCAGGATCGTTGTTTATTGCTTTTAATCTTGGTTGTAGACCAACTTTTATAATCGCTTTTCTATTCGCAATTCCGCTATTTTATACTCATTTTTACTCATATATTAAAAATATTATTATCAGTGACAAAAAATCTATAGAAAATCTTAAAAACTTATTAAAGCTAATTCTTTGCATAATTATTCCATTTATAATAGTTGCAATACCAATCGGATTATATAATGCTTTAAGATTTGGGTCCCCTTTTAATTTTGGCAATGAATATCAGATTACGATTACAGATATGACTACAATGCGTCTCCCTTCGCAGAACATCATTCCATCCATTTTAAGTTATATAGCTTTGCCAATACGTTTTATATCAACTTTCCCTTGGATAGCAATTCAACCTATTGCTTTTGAAAAATGGCAATATGCAGAGCCAATGATTGGTGGAATGTTTACATTATCTCCACTCGCATTACTAGGAATTATATGCGTTTTCACAATGACTAGAAACATGAGTAAAATCGCTACAAGATTAGCTATAATATCTGTAATTTCTGGCATAATCGTTATTGTTTTTGACAGCTTAAAAGCTGGGATAGGATGGCGATATATTGCGGATTTTGCATGGCTTTTCGCTTTAAGCGCAATAATAGGTATTAATTCTTTGCTACAAAAATATGCTGATATTACAGTATGTGACACTTGGAAAACTAAAACATTATGCTATTTACTGCGATTCGTTATTTTTGGTCTTCTATTTTTCTCCATAGCAATAGCTTTTCTAAGCTGGTTCGTACCAGGCAGAGAAGACTCAATACTACGTTTTAATCCTCAAATGTGGCATACTGTGAGATGCTGGTTCACATTAATCTAATTTGTTTTCATTAATTTAATTCTTCCAGCATTGTATGAACAGTATCTAGCAACGCTTTAACACCATACACAAATTGTTTTTCTTCTGGCAACAAAGATAATGCCAAATATCCATTATTTGGCATATCGAAGTAATAGCCAGGCTGAGATACAAGATGATAATCTTGCATAAGTCTTAGAGCTAAATCATCATCATCTAAACACGATGGAACACGGATAAGAATATTCCATCCGCCTTCAGCACGCAATGCACTAACGCAACAATTTGGGTAGTTTGCAAGCATTTTTCTAAGTGTTTTAAGATTAGACCTAACTCTGTTTTGAACAAGATTGGTTTGTTCTTTAGCACATTGCAATAATTCCGGAATTCTTTCTGATACAGTTACACCAATTGGAAGAAAATCATCAGCAATAACATCAAGGCGTTTCATAGCATCCTGCACGTCTTGACTAGGTCCCGAAACCTCAATCCATCCAACTTTTGCATGCGGAGCTGCAAGCATCTTTGAGAATCCATCTAAAGCAAAAACTAGCGTAGATTCTTCACCTGCTAACCTACAGTTTCCATCAAAAGGTTCTAGACAATAATCATAAAAAACTTCATCAGCTATAATTGCCACATTATTTTTATTGCATAGTTGCAATAATGCGTTTCTTTCTTGAGGTTTTATATAAGATCCTGTTGGATTATTTGGATTTATTAAAACAAGTGCACGAATACGATTATCCGTATTCTCTAAAAGTTCTTTAACCCTAGGAATATCAATAGTCCAAGAGCCATCATAAACAAGCGGATAAGGTATAGATTTTACGCCTTGTAGCCTTGCAATCGATTCTATAAGAGGATATCCAGGAGTCGGAGCTAAAACAGAATCACCGCAATCACACATTAGCATCATTAACCATGCGTATGCTTGAGAAGTTGATGATAATACGTATAGATTATCTGGATTAAGAACCTTAGCTGAACTACCCTTCTTATTTACAATATTTTGATCTACGCGATTATCTCTATGATTTATAAAGTTAGCAAGAATGCGCCTAACTTCGACAGGACCTCTAGGATCCGCAGTATATTTTGCATTTAAGCATTCTGGAGAAAGACCATGTGCCGTTGGGTTTGAATCGTTAAGTTTTATAAGTTTAATACCTTTAGATATAGCAACACGTTGAGCCAGAATAATTGGATTTGGCTCACTCACATCAACTCTAGAAGAAAATCGCACTCGACTACACTAGCGCATTGTATAAACCAAATATATAAAAATACAAAAATATGCAATACAAAAATGCGCTGAACGCAAAAGCATCCAGCGCAAATAAAATATCAAAAATCCTTAATTGTTTCTTTGCTGCATTGCATAATATGCCGCACCGATAATGCCAGCTTCATTATGCAAAGACGCAACTACAATAGGTGTCTTAATGTCGATATGAGGCAAGAACTTCTCGCTAACACGGCTAACACCGCCGCCAACAACAAACAGGTCTGGGTTAAAGTACTTTTCCATCAAACCATAATACTTAGTAAGACGCTTAGCCCACTTTTTATAACCCATGTCTAACTTTTCGCGAACAGAAGAAGCAGCATACTTTTCCGCATCTCCCTTACCCTTTTCAAGCTGAATATGACCGAGCTCTGTATTAGGAATAAGAGTACCGTTATAAATCAATGCTGTGCCAATTCCAGTGCCTAGCGTAGTAGCGATAACCAAGCCATCTTTATCTTTTGCAGCACCAAAGTGTTGCTCAGCAAGACCAGCAGCATCAGCATCATTCACTACAGTAACAGGACGACCGCAAGCTTCGCTGAACACTTCTGTAACATCCACACCAATCCAAGATTGATCGAGATTCGCCATAAACTCAAGCTTCTTTCCAGGCTTAATAGGAGCTGGAAAAGCGATTCCAACAGGAACATCTGCAGGAACATCAAAATGCTCAAGTTGCTGACGAACAATATCTGCAACAGCTTGAGGTGTGGAAACCGCTGGAGTGAGAATCTTATATCGCGGTTCTGCAAACTCGCCTTTTTCCAAATTAACTGGTGCAGCCTTAATACCAGAGCCACCAATATCTACGCCAAATGCTTGTGCAGTGTCAATCATCGTTAACACTCCCCTCTGAATGTCGGACAATGGGATATCATGTTCATTCTACAATATTGCTAAAGCGACACGCTTATATATTGTCTATTTAATGATAACGATTGCATAAA
>QWCD01027901.1_pt1 | contig 39714 bp, 28 predicted proteins | sample 1972461 | NCBI WGS metagenome assembly QWCD01 (sample SAMN09866717, study PRJNA288562) | Human vaginal metagenome isolate term4_vaginal, whole genome shotgun... | isolation source: vagina | host: Homo sapiens | place: USA: California | reverse complement strand
CTCTTCCTGGTGTTCCAGGCGTTGTGACCCCTGCTCCTGCTAAGCCAGGTGCTGCTGCTGGTAAGGCTGGCGCTGCTAATGGCGCCGCTGCTGGTGCTAAGACTGAGGTTGAGAACAAGAACGGCAAGGACAAGCGCGGTAACACCCACACTGGTACTGGTGTTGGCGTAACTTTGACCGCTTTGGCTGCCACCATGCTTGCTGGCATGGGTGCTGCTGTTCGCAAGGCTCGTCACTAAGCATTGCGCGCGCACTTATGCTAAGTGTGTGAGTGCGCGCTTGAAATAGGCTTGCGTTAGGCGGCGGCGCGTGTTTTGTGCTGCAGCTTGCATGCGGGGTTTAGAGTTTGCTCGGTTTGCCGAAATTTCCTTTTCTTTAGTTTTAAAGGCTTGTTAGGTTTCTAACAAGCCTTTTTCTTTTACGTGTTTTGTTGTCGAACACGCTGATTATAGCTACAAAAAGCGTCTACTGGTTTATCAAACTGCTTTTAGGCATAGTTATACTTGTTTCTAAAGTATATTTGTCTATAAAAGATGGTGTTATCTCTTCTCTGGAATTCGAATAATTTGCAGCGTAGGCCGCAATTTCTGCTGCTTGGTTTGTGGTGTAACCATATAGCATATATGCTGCTAGTGCTGATACAAAAGCATCACTGCAGTTGCTATACTTCTCGATGTTGGGTTCGTTGCTATTTACTATTTTTTCTTCTTTGTAATCAGATAGTAAGTATCCTTTATGCAGCATATTTATAATTACTGTTTTTACGCCTTTATTTATAAAAGATGAGGATTTTTCTTTTGCTATTTCCTCAATTCGATCAGTGTTTTTACTATCTATATTCGTAAATAAAATATCTATTTTATCTATTATTTCTTTCGGTATGTTTTCGGATGAAACATGATTGAATATGATTTTTGCACCAGCTTTTTTAGCGATTTTGCACGCAGATATTATTGCATCGACAGGTATATCTGATTGAATTATGCAATATGCTGTGTTTTCAAACAAATTAGCTCTATCTTGTATGTTTGATTGATTTAATGTGCTATTTGCGCCAGATATTACAGATGTTATTGAATCTCCGCAAGCGTCTACTAATGTGTACGCTTTTCCAGTGTGAGATTCATGTTTGCGTATTACGCCAGATGAATCTATTGCCCATTGTGAAAGTGTTTTATATATTTTGTCTGCATCCAAGTCGTATCCAACATTTCCTATTAGGGTTACACGTTGGCCAAGGTTAGATACTGCTATAGCTTGGTTTATTGCGCTACCGTTTGGATAAGTTTTAGAAGTTTGAACATTAATGCTTTCATTTTTACTTGGCAAATTTTGCACAGATAGGAATGTGTCTAGGTTAATAGATCCTATAATTGTTATCTTTTGTTTTCTTAGCTGAGACGGTGATCCTATAGTTCTTGTATTGTCCAGATGGAATTCTTGAACGAAAGAAGTCTTTGATTCATGTCTTTTTTCTATTTCGTTTATAAGCTTGCTGCACAAGTATGACCCAAAATCAGCGTTGCGGATTGTATATGTAGATATTTCAGAGTTTTTTGCCAGTATAGGCTGTTCGTTTGTGTCGTTTTTTATGGATACGAGTGAAACGTCCTCGGGAATGCTTCTATTTAGAGAAGTCATTAACTGTTGAAATTCTAAAGCTTTTCTATAATGAGAAGACACGAGCGCAGTAATAGAGTGATCGCTTATTTTTTCTACTAATTTGTCGTTGAGGTCAAAAAATATTCTGCTTTCGTCAAAATCGAGGTGATGGTCAAATAAGCATGATTTGAATCCGTTAAGAAAATCTTTTGTTCTTCTTCCATCTGTCATTAAGCATCCTATTGATGTGTGGCCATGCGATATTAGTTGTTCCGTCAGTTTATATGCCGCATCTGAATAGGGCAATAATAGTGATTCGTCGCCTCCTATTGATCCAATAGTTAGCCATGGTATCTCGTGTTCAATTCCTTTTAATTTATTAAAGCTTTCTTTGCTTACTGGCTCCCATATAACGCCGTCGATTTTGTGCTTGCTAAGTGCGCTTATATTTTTACTTTCTTGTTCTATGTTTGAATAGCTATTGAAAACTACTGTTCCATAGCCTGATTGTTGTGCTGTTTGTATTATTCCGTCTAAAGTTGTGTCAAAAGATATTGAAGATCTAAGAATTACTGCAATATGCCAAGTTTTTGATTGCGACGATATTTTTGCATATGGAGTGTAGTGATATTGTCGTATTACAGATAAGACGCGCTCGCGAGTTTCAGAACTGATTGAATCATCTTTACTGTTAACAATTTTTGACACAGTTGATGCTGAAACTTTGGATAATCGAGCTATGTCTTTAATGTTCATTTGATTCCTTCTTTTTTGTCTTCAAAGATATAGTTTATTCATAACTGTGCATTATTGACAATAAGTATTTATTATTCTAAGATGAATTATGAAAACTGTTTAGGAAACAATTTTCATACAGTGTTGTTTTGTTGAAATTTTGAAAGAATTAACAACTTTGCAAGACTTATCAACATTTTGTTGAAGGGTGGTGCATGATGGCAAAGAAGCTATTATTTATTGAGAATATTAAGAATCAATTCTCAACTAAATCGTTAGTTTTGATTCCTATTGCAGTAGGTATAAATCTTATTGGCGGTACTCTATGCTCAACGCTAAAGCTCCCTCTGTTTCTAGATATGATTGGAACTATGGTAGTTGCCTGCTTATCGGGACCGTGGGTTGCTGCCTTAACTGGGTTCTTAACAAATGTATTTTTAGCATTGGTGGCAAATCCAGTTAATTTACCTTATGCGGTAGTTAGCGTTTTATGTGGTCTTGTTGTTGGTTATATGGTTAAGGCAGGTTTATTCAAAAAGTGGTGGGGTGTTCTAATTGTTTGGGTTGTTGTAACCTTAGTAAACGCCGTTTCTGCATCACTTATAACAGTATTTGTTTTTAGTGGAGCAACTGGCATTAATGGAACCTCGGTGCTTACTGCAACGCTTGTTGTAGCAATGAAAAATATTTTTGCTTCTGTATTTTCATCATCAATTATTGAGAATCTATTAGATAAGGGAATTGCTGTTGCTGTTGCCTACTTTATTGTTAAAAAGGTGCCTAAGAGGTTCTTAAGTCAATATGCTGCAGGCAATTCAGATGATTCGGATAATTCTGATGAATCAGATGAATATGATGAAGATTCTGTTGATTAATTAGTTTTTTGTCGAAGAAGCTGATTTAACAATCTTGAATCAGCTTCATGGTTTTATGGTTTCATAAGTTTAACGAGGGAGTTATGTTGCAATGAGTGATAATAAAAGTTGTTTAACATGGCAGCGTTGCGATAATAATCCTGTTTCTATGCTGAATCCTATAACAAAAATAATTGCTATTTTTACTTTAGGAATCTCATCTATGGCATGGCCAGATCCTTGTCTAGGAATTGCATTTATTGTAGTTCTTTTTGTTGTAGCAATTATTGCAAGGATTGTTGTTCCATATGTAAAACTTATGTTTGGCTTTGGAATACCAATGACATTAATGCTTATGTTTATACAAGGGCTATATAGTCCCAGTAATAAAACCTTTATAGCGGATTTTGGATTTGCAAAACTTGGTCTCGAAGGAATGATTTATGCGGGAAGAGTAGTAGTTACTGTTCTAGTATTTTTGGGCAGTTTTTACATTATGAATAAAACTACTTATATAGGCAGTATGGTCGCTGCTTTAACTGGCATAGGTCTTCCTGCAAAAATAGGTTACTTAGTTTTAGCAAGCTTAAATGTTGTTCCGCAAATGCAAAGACGAATGTCTGTTATTAGCCAGGCTCAAAGCGCTAGAGGGTTAAAAATGTCTGGAAGTGCGATTGGCAGATTGCGTGCGCTAATACCTTTACTTGGGCCTGTTGTTTTAAGCTCTTTGACTGATGCTCAAGAGCGAGGAATGACATTAGAAACGCGTGGCTTTGGTGTAAGTGGAGTAAAAAGAACAAGCATAGTAGAAGTCCAATGGAGAGTTTATGACTCAGTTTTGACTTACATGTTATTACTAATTCTTGCTATCTCTTTAGTCTTGTCTACCTGTTTCTATGTTGGAATTATTCCTTATTATGGGGGTCTAAAATGAATAATATTCTCTCCGTAAAAGATTTTTCATATAGATACAGCGGTAGTAAGAAAAGTGCATTAAAACATATAAGCTTTGATGTTAAAGAGGGAAGCTTTTTATGTATCATAGGCGCTAACGGATCTGGTAAATCAACATTATGTAATGCATTAGTTGGTTTAATACCGCATTATTTTGTTGGCAAATCGCGTGGAAAAGTGTTTGTTGACGGCAATGATGTTTCTTCTTCTAGTGTAGCTAAACTTTCTAAAACAATCGGTCTAGTATTTCAAAATCCGTTTAATCAACTTAGCTACACTTCGGGCACTGTTGCAGAAGAGCTTGCATATGGATTATGTAATCAAGGTGTTGCTCGTAAGGAGATGACTGAAAAAGTTATTCAAGTTGCAGAATTAATGCGTATAAGTGATATTTTAGACCGAAATCCTCTTGAGCTTTCGGGTGGACAGATTCAAAGAGTTGCATTTGGGTCAACTTTTATTATGGAACCTAAGATTTTGGTTTTAGATGAGTGTACAACACAACTTGATCCACTTGGCAGCGAGGAGATTTTTGACATTGTAAAACGTCTCAATAATAGTGGCGTAACTGTGATTATGGTTGATCACGATATGGAGCGCGTTGCAAGGTGCGCTGATACTGTTATGGTGCTGGATAATGGCGAAGTTTTTACAAGTGGATCGCCTTATGAAGTATTTACAAATCCAGATATTACTAATCACGGAATTGAACCTCCAGACTACGTAAAACTCGGTTTTGCTATTGCCGATTGCGGAGTAAATGTGACTAAAATTCCTATCACCGAGAATCAGGCAGTTGATCTTGTTAAAAGTAGCATACGTTCTAATAAAAGTGAGGTTAACTCATGAAGTTAGATGTTATCAATCTTGTGCACGAATATAAATCGGGGCACAAAGCGCTTGATGGTGTTTCTTTTAGTATTAGCGGCAATGAGCCTGTTGCAATAATTGGTCAAAATGGCGCTGGTAAAACAACGCTTGTTAAGCATTTTAACGGTATTCTTAAAGCAACTTCGGGCAAAGTCTTAATTGATGGTATAAATGTTGATACTAAAGATACCTCTGAATGGGCTTGCGAAGTTGGGTATGTATTCCAAAATCCAGATGACCAGCTGTTTTTAGAGAGCGTTCGTAAAGAATTTTCGTTTGGTCCAGAACAAATAAAAATGGATTCAAAATTAATCGAAGAACGCATGGAATTAGTGTCAAATCTTGTTGGTCTTAACAATAAGTTAGATATCCATCCTTTTGACCTATCTTTAACAGAGAAAAAATTCTGCACTATTGGCGCAATACTTATGATGGATCCAAAAGTCATTATTTTTGATGAGCCTACATGTGGTCAAGATGTTTTAGGGAATCTACGTCTTAAGAAGATTATAAAGACGCTGCAATCTCAAGGAAAATTGTGCATAACAATATCGCATGACATGAAGTTTGTTACGGAGAATTTTAGTCGAATAATTGTTATGCAGTCTGGAAGAGTTTTGTTAGATGGGCCAGCAGAGAAGGTGTTTTCTCAAACGGATATCTTGCGATTATCTTTTGTAACTCCTCCACCGATTACAAGAGTTGCGCAAAAAGTTGGTATGAATGGCACTCCATTTACTGTGCCAGCGTTTGTTGAATTGTTTAACAGTGAAAGGTGAATAATATGGCTGACGTTATTGTACAAATTTATGGAATTAGGACTGTGGAAGATGCGCGTATGGTTGTAAGTCTTGGCGCTAAGCATATTGGCGTAAGCTATGGGCATATTCAACATACTCCAGGTCAGTTGTCTTGCTCGCAAGCAAAAGAGATTTTTAATGGTGTACAACCAGGTGCCGTAAGAATTGGCTTAACGTGTTCGGAGAATATAGACGAAATTAGTGAAGACTTAAATTTAGCAATGCCAGATGTTTTGCATTTATCTGGAGACATAGAAGGTATAACTCCTGAACAAGTTGGTGAGTTAAAAAGTAGGTTTCCTGAGCTTCTTATTATGCAAGCTATACCTGTTCTTAAAGGCGTTCCTTTAGAAGAGCAAAAAGTTCTCCAATATGTTAAAGATTATGAAAAAGTTTCCGACTTCTTTTTAATAGACACAAAATCGCCAGATGCTAACGACATAGGCGCAACTGGAATTGAGCACGATAGGTCTATCGATAAGGAGATTATTGACTCTACATCTGTTAAATGCATTATTGCTGGAGGCCTTGATGCTTCTAATGTTGCTGATGCGATTCATGATACTAACCCGTATGGTGTTGACTCATTTAGTCTTACAAATTACAAAGACGAGCGTGCAAATACGTTGAGATGTAAGGATCCTGTAAAAGTGGAAGCTTTTATTAAGGCGGCGTTAAATGCATAATGTTATTGTTGTTGGCGATGCAAATGTAGATATTATAGTTCCTTATCCGCGATTTTTGAATAAGCAAAGAACTATTGTTAAGTATCCTGATGTATCTATTCAAGGTGGAGGTACTTCTGCCAATACTGCTGTTGCGCTTTCTAGATTAGCAGTTAATACATATTTTGTTGGTTCTATAGGGAATGACCAATATGGTCGTTTTGTTTTAGATGATTTTGCTAAGGAAGGCGTTGACACAACCTATTTGCGCACGCATGCTGAGTTAAATACCGTTGGAGTGTTTGCGTTTGTAGATGAGTTTGGTGAAAGGTATTTGTGGGGTTGGCCAAGAGAGAGCCAATCCTTTAAGGTGCTAGATCTTGATGATCGCATTATGAATGCTGTTAGAAACTCTGATTGGATTCATTCTTCTGGTATGTGCCTTGTGTATAACACTTCTGCAAGAGATTCTATTACGCGCATATTTAGAGAGGCTTATAATTTCGGAATTCCCACTTCATTCGATCTGAATTTACGAGTTGATAATGGCGTATTAAATCCTGATTTTTATGATGCTTTGATGGGAATAATGCCATATGTAACTCATTTATTGGGTTCTGGTCCAGACGAGTTTTCTTATTTAGGAGATGATACATGGGAAAATAATGCAAAAGATTTATCTGTTAACGGACGTACAGTTGTTGCAAGAGATGGTGCAAACGGCTCTATAGGATTTAAGAATAGTAGCGTTATATCTGCTCCGCCGTTCAATGTTGATGTTGTAGATACTATAGGTGCTGGCGATATTTATAACGCTGGTTACATAAAATCTATGTTGGATTGTTCTAATATTGAACGATCCTTACTGTATGGGAATGCTGTTGCTGCGTATTCAGTAGCGCATAAAGGTGCTAGGAATTCTCCTAATATCAATCAAATTAATGAATTTTTGTTGCATTATGATGTAAAAACTTTCAAATAACAATTGAGGTTATTGATTAATAAATAATGCAATAAATAATAAGTTACCAAACAATATGATAAGGAAGTCATTAATAATGAGTAATAAAAAGAAAGTAATTTTGGATTGTGATCCAGGTCATGATGATGCATTTGGAATAATGATTGCTGTTAAGCATCTTAATGTTCTAGGAATTACAACAATTGGCGGCAATAGCCCATTAGAAAATGTGACGACTAATGCAATTAAAATTCTTGAAGTTTTAGGCGAGGCAGATAATATTGGTGTTTACCCTGGGCATAGCTGTCCTATGGTTGCGCCTCTTGTTACTGCGCCTCAATTCCATGGTGTTACTGGTTTAGATGGTCCAGTTCTTCCAGATCCTGTTCATAAGCCACAGAATAAGCATGCTGTAGATTTTATTGTTGACACAGTTATGAGCACAGATGATGTAACTCTTATAGCTACAGGTCCGCTAACAAACATAGCATCTGCAATAAATAGAGAACCTAGAATTGTTGATAGAGTCAAAGAAATATGCATCATGGGTGGGTCTGTTACTTTTGGAAATTGGACTCCATCGGCAGAATTCAATATTTTTGTTGATCCAGAAGCAGCATCTAGAGTGTTTAATTCTGGAATTCATGTAAAAATGACTGGAATTAATTTAACTCGTCAATGCGATCTTAAAGCAGAGCATGTTGCTAAATTTAGGCAAATTGGAACAAAAGCAGCAATGTTAGCTGCTGATTTAACTGAATTCTTTATAGGAACATGTGCTGAAGAAACAAATCTAACAGGCGCAACAATGCATGATGCTTGTGCTGTAACATGGGTTGCTTTCCCTGAACTTATTAAGGCTGTGCCAATGCATATTGACGTTGAGCTTGATGGAAAGCTAACAAGAGGAATGACTGTATGTGATTACAGACATCTACGTGGCGAAAATCCAGCTGTTGATTTAGAGCGTACTCCAACTATGGAGCCAAGAGGTAAGGAACCTAACGCAGAAGCAGCTCTTGAGCTAGATTTCCCTGGATTTGTAGATATGCTTTACAAGACTCTTGAAAGTTATAACTAATTTAGTTTTAGAAACAGTATTAAGAAACGCTATTTAGAAACATTGTTCATTATTAACAATCTATAAAGAAAGGGCTTGGGATGAGGTATAAATTAATCCTTTGGGATTTTGATGGAACCATAGCCAGTACAAGCGAAGACGTGTGGCGTTCCATAAACTATGCCGCATGTGCTTGTGGGTCTAAGCTTCCTGAAGGATTTATATCTAATAGTTCTAATTTGAGTAAGTCAACATTAGAAATATTTAAGTGCCTCATCCCATATCCTGGATTTGAATTTTATAAAAAATTCGATTCAGATATTAGTAATCATTATAGGAATTTAAATAATTTTCATAGTACGCACATGTATGCGGGCATTGCTCGGCTTATTTTGAAACTTAAAAAATGCGGAGTAATAAATGCAATAGTTACGAATAAGCCATTGGATGCATTGGAAAAGATTTTGAATATAAAAAAATGGATTGAGCTATTCGACAGTTGGATTTCTCCAGATTCTTTGTATTCTGAATCGAAAGTTTATATGAGCAAGAAAGAAATGATTTCTTTAATGATTAGTAAATATAATATTAGCCCTTTTGATTGTGTATATATTGGAGATTCCTATAGCGACGTTGAGTCTTCTAGAGAAAATTGTGTTGATTGTATTGCTGTATCTTATGGAGACGGTGAAATCTCTGCATTGAAGTTGGCCAGGCCAAAGTATTTAGCTAATTGCGTAAATGACATTTCTTCAGTTCTATTTTCTTCTGATATTGCAAATGAAGAAAGAAACTCTTTGCTGGAGGTTCGGTAATCATGATTAATAATTTTGATCTTTGCATTGGAACTAAGTTTGTGTTTGGCAGGAATGCTCAATGTAAAGTTGGAAAAGAATTAAAAGATAGAGGTATATCTAAGGTTCTTCTTCATTATGATGGGGGAGAATACCTTTCACATATTCTTTTTGATATTAAAAATAGTTTGCATAAATACAATATTGATTTTGTTGATCTTGGTGGAGTTGAGCCAAATCCGAAGCTATCGCTAGTTAGAAAAGGTATTGAAGTTGTAAAAAATAATTGCATTGATGGCATCGTTGCAATTGGAGGTGGTTCGGTAATTGATTCTTCTAAAGCTATAGGTATTGGAGCTGCTGGTAATTGTGATGTATGGGATTATTTTACTGGGTTTGCGAAAGTAAAGTCTAGTTTGCCAGTGTTTTCTGTGCTTACTTTGCCTGCGTCGGGTAGTGAATCAAGCAAAGTAGTGGTTATAAATAATGACTCTGAGCATCTTAAGCTGCTTATATCTAATACAATAGTCAGACCTGTTGTTGCTTTTATGAATCCAGAGCTAACTCTTAGCGTCCCAGCATATCCAACAGCATGCGGAATAGTAGACATGTTTAGTCATATTTGCGAAAGATATTTTAGCGATGATAACGATTTCGGGGTAGTGGATTCAATGTGCGAGGGAGTTCTGCGCACTCTAATTTCCATAGGTCCGCGCTGTTTGGAAAATCTGGAAAACTATGATTTGCGTGCGCAGATTATGTGGATTTCAACAATTGCTCAGAATAATACTTTTAGTATTGGTCGCAATGAAGATTGGTCTACGCATACGTTAGCGAATGAGATTAGTGCTTTATATAACACTCCTCATGGTGCAACATTATCTATAATCATGTGTTCATGGATGAAGGTTGCTTCTAGAAAGAATGCTAAGAGATTTGCTAGATACGCAAAAGAAGTGTTTGGCATTTCTACTGAGGCAAATGTTAGCACTGTAGATAGTGAATCTTATTTAGTAAATAAGGGAATTTTGGAAACTGAAAAGTTTTTCAAATCCTTAGGTATGCCTACGAGTTTTGAAGATGCTGGTTTGCCGAAAGATGGAATCGATAAGATGCTGAGTCAAATTGAGTTCTTTGGTGAAGATAATTCTATAGGTTCTGTTGCAAGGCTAAATCCAGATGATTGTAAAAAAATATATCAGCTTTCTATGCATAGGGAAATCTGTTAGAAAATTCGTTTTTTAATGGGTTATTGCTGATTTAGCTGATTTATAAGTAAATGTTGTTGACATAAGTCAAATGAAGATTTGTGCCAGCGATGCTGCGTCAAAAATATAGGCGTGGCAAAAATATTCCATTTAATTGGAAGAATAGAAGAAAGGAATAGCCATGACTAAAGTTGAAGTCAGTGAGCGAACTAATGGCATTCCAGTTCCTGAAGAGGGAACTGAAGAGTTCGCAAAAATGAATAAAATGGCAAAAGTTGCAATTCCTGTTGTGCTCGCTATTTTTACTCTTGGCGTATTGCAGCAGCAGGCTTTTGGAATGATTTACGTAAATATTGGAGACCAGCTAAAACAAGCAAACCTTGCTCCATTGATCACGTCTTTGCCAGGAATTGTCTTGGGTATTGTGTGCGTTATTTATGGTTCGCTTGGTGATTTTGTGTCGCTAAAGAAGATGATGACATTAGGAACTGTTGTGTTTGTTGCTGCATCGGTTCTTGGATGCTTTGGTCATCTTAATATTTGGATTGTAATTATTGCTAGGATTTTACAATCTGCTGGATGGCAAGTTTCTGGCTCTATATTCTTGGTGCTGGTTTCTAAGTATGTAGAAAAGAAGAAGCGAGTTATTTGGTACGGAATATTTGTTGCAGTATTCCGTGCTGCTGCCGCTTTAGGTGTGTTCCTTGCAGGATATATGACCCTAGTTGATTGGAGAATTCTGTTTGGCATTGGCGTGTTGGCAGTGTTCTTGCTGCCAGTATTGCGTAAGAATCTGCCAGATGAACATTGCAAGGGCGCAAGGATTGATGTTATTGGCTTTGCGCTTATAGGTCTATTTGCAGCATCTGTAACTATGTTCTTTACAGATATGAATTATTTCTGGCTTGCTGCTTGCGTGGTGACGTTAATCGCATTTGTTGTTTATATAAATAAGGCTAAGAACCCATTCATTACACCTAAGATGCTTACAAATCCAGCATTTGCAATGACTATGGTTGTAATCTTTGTTGGATACTTCTTTAGCTACACTTTGAATGCAGGATGCAATGCTATTGGATTAAATGTTTATAAGATTGATTCTTCCCAAGTGTCTAATTGGCTTGTTTGGTCAATCATCTTAGCTGCGATTATGGGATTTGTTGCTGGTCCTATTATTCAAAAGATTGGACGCAAAGCTTCGGTAATTCTTGCTCTTGCGTGCATGGGATGTGGCTTGATTGCAATAGCTATTTTGATTCCTGCAGGTCAGATTTGGGCGCTTGCTGTTGCTCCGTGCATCTACTACTTTGGCACTTCATTCTTCTACCAGCCAATTGTTGATACTGCAACTTTGACAGTAGAACCTGAAGAATCTGGTAGAGCTTTAGGATTTAATGATTTGCTTCAAGCTATTACTGGTTCGATTGGTGTATCGTTATTCGGACAGCTTATGGCCAATGGCTCGATGAGCGGAGGATCTATGTTTGGAACAGCAAGCGGCCTTGCTTCCACATATGCAAACGTGTTTATGATAGGCGGAATTATCGTTCTTGCAGCTATGGTTATTTTCATCTTCTCTATGAAGATGATTTATAGCCATTCGCACGTTGAGAAAGATGAGGCGTAGTAGAGTCAGGTATTGTAGTCAGGTATTTTAGTAAATAAATTATTTATTGCCGTATTTAACTGTAATTGTTAAATTGCAGAGTATTGGGCATTGTTGAAAATTTTAGAAAGGTTTATAAGCAATAAAAGCCGCAGTGGATTTTTCGTTGCGGCTTTTATTTTGTTGTTGAACACGCTGATTATAACTACAAAATGCGGAAGATTTGCGGTTTCATGTAGTGTGTTTTTGCGATGACATGCCTTGCGCTACGCTTTAAGTTCTCATGCAAGTAATTGTTCGCGCGGTCTAAGCGCGCGAACGTCTTCGCTTGCGTTGAAAGCACACTGTGCTTTCAACCTTAAGCAAGCTCAGCGCTCCGAATTGGAAAATCGTTAGCGCGGTCTAAGCGCGCTAACGTCTTCGCCGCACGTAAAGTCCACTGGACTTTACGTTTGAGCGGCTCAGCGAATCGAGGTGATTTCTCGCGCATTATGCAGCTCGAAATCGTCGATTCGCGCTACGCTTTAAGCGAAAAGGTAGGTCGTCGCGCAATCACACTACAGTTTTGTGTAATGCATACTTTCTTTTTGATTGTCATCTTTTACATCAACTGTTTTATTTTATTGATTAAGATTTGCGCAGCATTTTTATGTGCTATTTTTCCAGGGTGACTGCATGCGCCAAGATTATTATCGCTAGTATTTTGTAATTCAATATAGAATATTTTCTTGTCGCTCGTTTTATTGCAGAAATCATTAATGGATTGTTTAATAAGATTCTCCAGCCTATTTCCAAGCATCCCATAGCACCAAATTATGGTTGAGTCTGGGTTAATCTTTCTAACTGTTTCTAATAGGTTATTTACGCCGTTTTTAACTATCTTTGCAGACTCATTATCTAAGAAGTCATTTTCGCTTGAGTTTAGAGCATTTTTATCTAAACTTAACTTGAATTTTTTATGCGTTTTCGGGTCTTCCCACTCGTTTGCAAGGCAAGCTGTGGCGTCGTTTGTTCCAAGATTTATAACAATAAAATCAGTGTTGATTACTGGTTTATAGCTATCGTTGCAACCAAATTCAATGTTTCTCCCTTGAGCAGGTTTACAAATTTTTGAGTATATATTTGTTAATGTGCAATTAGGATTATTTTCGCAGTTGCAAACTATTCCCCAGCCTGCTTGAGATATTACGCTAAAATCTGCATTTAAGGCGTCTGACACTATTCTAGGGTATCCATTCCAAGTGCTAAAAATGGCGGAGCAATATTTCTGTATACTCGCATTCGCGCATGCTCCTTCTGCGCTTGTTATACTGTCTCCTATAAATTCAAGAGTTAAAGATGGTTTTTCTGGATTCCTAAAGGTTCCATCATATATGACTTTTTCTATAACAAAAGTTTGGGTTGGGTCTTCGTGCATAAACTGTGTTTCTTTTAGCAAACGTATTTTATGATATTTGTTATCATCTAAATCATTAGATAATTGTATTAAGTTAATGCCATTGTTAAGTGCTTGTTTGCTTATTTGGCACCCATCTATGTCTACGCTTACCCAAGGTTCATATTGTGTGTAAGATGACTCAATTACAAGTTTTAGTGAGTTTCCTGAATACAAAAATTCAACGCCGCTTCCAGTCCAATAAGTTGAATAGTATTTTTTGTTTCCACAAGGATTTTTTACATTATTATATCTTCCTAAAACTCTATGTTTTACATCGAATATGTTAGATATTTTTAATCCAGAGTCTAGAATTGCTTGTTCGTTGATTGAGCAGTTTGTGTTATTCATAAAAGCCTTCATCTTGTATTTATAATTTTCATAAAATAGTCATCGGATAATAAACAGTAATAAAAAGTAATATATTTAATTGGAATTTTTTAGCAGCCAATCTATGTGCCAATCAAAAACTTGTCGAATCCTGTACAAGTCTGCAGATTTTCCTATAGAATTCCACCTATTTGCATATTGAATAAACCAATTGTTTATAGTCTGTACAAAGTAAGCTACTTGGTCTTTGCTTATTTTATTGCTGCTATTTGAATATTCTGCGCTTGCGTTAAGAATATACAATCCAAGGCTATTAAGTATTTGCTGGCCTTGAATACTTAAAATTGTTGTGTTTATAAAGTCTTTATTTATTCTTTCTTTGAGTGTGTAGCATTTGGAGCAAGAGTACGTTTTATAAAGATCATTTATGCATTTGTACAATGTGTTGTTGTATTTTTCTGCATTTAATATTTGTTGATTTCTATCAGTCAAAAACTGTTTTCTTGCTTCTTTTAGAGATATGTCTTTTTTGAATCCTAATAAGAATAAAACATCTTTGTTTGAATCGCCATTATCATCAAGCTCTTTAAATTGCACCGCGTCTGACCAGCTAAATGCTTGTGAGCGTGATGCTTCTTGAAGAATATTGCATAATTGAGGGCAAATATTATCGGTAAGAATATTGCTTATATCTTTTAATAAGGTATTTAGCGAATTGATATCTGCAAAATCGTGTTCTACATTGTTTTTACTTATCTTGCTAGATCCCCATGAGTATTGAGCAGTCATAATCAAATAAGGCAAAGAGAGAATTGGGTCATTTATATGACCATAATCTCCCCAGTCTGTGAGTAATAATCCACAAGCGTTATTTTTGTGAGCATATTTACACATTTTGGATATGTTGCTAATTGCACAATCAAAATCTGGTATTAGCCTATTCCATGTTTGTGTTCCAGGGCATACGTATTGCTGTGCGTTTTGATTACGTATTAATTTAACACTATCTTCTGTAACGTTTGCTGCATAATTCCAGTTTGCAAAAATAACATTTTTTGGAATGGCGCATAACATATTTGGATGTTTTAATGCAATATCTGCATACATTATTGGCTGTGATCCTATTTCTTGTAACGTATTGCATAATTTTTGAACGTAAGATGAATATAGGTTTGCTACGCCATCTTTTTGCGCAATTTCTTTGCTTTCTCCGCAGCCAAGATCAAAGGTTTCATCTGCACCAATGTTGAATTTATTTGATCTAAATAATGCTGCATAATCTTTAATTCTTTTACTTATGAATGGTATTGTTTGTGGGTTTACAGGATTAAATGTGTGATGCAGCATTCTTTCTACAAAGCTAAACGGCCTTTGTGATTGGCTAGGGAATTCGCCAAGATTTTTATAAGACGGACTTCTTAAAACTTCGTACATATGACCAAAAGTTGCCATAGTAGGAACAAGCTCAATTCCTCGGTTGTAGCAATATTCGTCTAGCTCAATAATTTCACTGCATGTAAGTGGAGTATGCTTAATCCACGATTCAATAGTATTTTCTAAATCAATAGTATGCTCAACATAAAGCTGTAGTTGGTTATATTTGTATAAGCACAATTGATCTACCAAAATCTTTAGCCAAGAAAGCTTAGGTATTCTACCTCTTGAAACGTCGTAAGAGTATGCTCTGACTGGTATTTTTGGAAAGTCTTCAATTTCTATTAAAGGCATACTTGTTCCAAATTGTTTAATTAACTGTCTTATAGTTTGTATTGCAAAACAAATACTCTGAATGTCTTTAGCTTCTACAGTGATTATTGCACGATTTGTTCTTGGTTGATTATTTGCTAATGACGTATAAATTTTATATTCTTGTGCGCAAAGATCCTTGTTTATTGATACATTTATGGCGCTTTTATAGCCATCCCCGTAGCTAACATTCCAATCAAAATTAAATTGATTTTTTAAGTCTACGCATAACTGTTTTCCAGCAGTAGTAATTCTTGTATCTGGTTTAATATTTTTGAAACTAATATAGCTTGACTCTGGAAGAGTTATGGAGTCATTTCCTGTAATTTTTAATTTTTGTGGATAAGGCACAAGTATGATTGTTGATTCTTTTATATCCATGATTAATGCTTCTTTGCTATTTTTGTTTAAGTTTTATCTTTTAATACATATTTAATATGATTAAAGATTTTTATTGGTAAATATTGGTATATTTTCGTATATTAAAGATGCATAATTCTGTTTTGAATAACAGAAATGCATTCTCCAATAAGAGTTATGTCGTTATTACACGTACAGCGTCTTACTGTGCACGAATGTTTTGGATTATAAGGGCCGTACTCTTGTATGGCTTCTTCCGTGGCGCTTATAAATACTTTGTTTACAATGTCGGATGGTCCATAAATAACAACATCTGTTAAGTCTAAAAGATTAATAGTTGTTGTAAGAGCTTTTCCTAAATAATGTCCAGCTTCTGTTAGTATGTCTATTCTTGCTTGATTAGATGTGAACATTTTTTTATGCAATATTTCTGCAGATATATATGTTTCTAAACATCCCTTTTTTCCACATGTGCAAGTTGGACCATTAGGGTCAACGGTTATATGACCGATTTCTCCTGCAGAATTGTTTATGCCAGTAATTATTGCGTCATTTATTAATATAGATGCTCCAACGCCTAGTGATAATTGTATAAATATAGTGTTTGATACTCCGTTGCCGAAAAATCTTTCTGCTAGAAGTGCGCTATTTGTATCGTGGTCAATAATAATAGGGCAGTCAAAATATTTGTTTAATTCTTCTTTAAGATTTATATTTTCCCACTTAAGATTTAATGAACGTATAACTTTTCCGTTGTTGTCTACAATTCCAGGAACAGCAATGCCTATCCCTAATATATTATTGTTTGATTGCTTTATAAGAGTTTTGCACAATTCAACTATTTTGTCTGCGCTAACATCTGTGTTTTTGTATAGTGATATTTCTGATCGTTTTAATATATCTCCGCATAGGTTGAGGATTGCGCCTTGTATTAAGCATGGTTGAGAAATGTCAATAGCTATAATATTCCAATAAGTTGCATCAACTTCTAGTAATGTTCCTCTTTTACCACGTTCTATTTTTGATTCATGCCCACTTTCTATAAGCATGTGGTCATCTAGCATTTCAGATACAACGGTAGAGATTGATGCTTTTGAAAGTTCGGTCTTTCTTACAAGCATTGCTCTAGAGAGTATTTGCTTTGGGAATAAATAATTGAATACTAACATTCTATTATTTATTCTTGCATCTGCGGGTAGTGTTTTTTGAGAAACCGTCATCAGCTGATTTATCATCGACTGGGGTATTTGGGTATCTTCCATATTGCATCCCATCTTCAAGCCCTTTTATTTTTATATGTTACATATTATCAGATAAATATATAGTTTGGAACATATACTAAAAGATGTTTTTAGAAATTATTTTTTTGAATTTACGTTTTTTGTATTAATAAGTTATATTGCGAAACGCCTTTATTTTCAATGTTTTTTGATAAATATTGTAAACGGTATTGCTTTTTTATTTTTTAGTGCAATAATTGTACTTAATCCAATAAATATGGACTTTACTTCAAGGTAGAGGTAATTGTAAGGAGTTTATTATGGCACTTGATTCGCCAATACGTATAGGTGTAGATGTTGGTGGCACAAAGGTGCTGTGTGCAGCTTTCGACACGCACAATAAGCCTATTGCGTATTCTCAAGTGTCTACTCATCAAGGAGAAAAAGAAATCGTTGATGAGGTGTGTAATCTCATATCAAAAGTGATTAAGCAAGTTAATAATATATATGGAAAGGAAGTTGATTTAAGTATCGGTATTGGAGTACCTGGATTAGTGAATCAAAACACTGGTTGCGTATGTGAATCGGTGAATTTGGGATCGCATAATCTAGATTTCAAATCTGAAATCTTAAATAGATTTGGAATAAATGCCTACATTGATAACGATGTTAATGCTGCAGCATTTGGTGCATACCATTATTATGGGGCAAATTCAAGCAGCTTAGTGTTCTTGAATTTAGGCACTGGTGTTTCGGCAGGAGTAGTTATTAATGGGTTGCTTTTCCACGGTTCAACTGGGATTGCAGGAGAGATAGGACACATAGTTGCAGACAAAGATGGTGCAATGTGCCCATGCGGTCAGCGTGGGTGTGTAGAAACAATAATATCTGGAAGCGCTTTAGCGCAAATGTGGCCTACCAAAAATGGATATCCTATTGCATCGTTGCTAAGAGAAGTCTCCAATAAAAATGAAAAGGCTGAAAAGGTCTGGCATAAATTCATATTCACGCTTGTAAGCACAATACAAATGCTCACAGTAACTTTTGACCCAAAAATTATTGTTATCGGCGGTGGCATAAGCAAAATAGGAACAATTTTATTAAAGGATATACAAAAAGTTATTGGTGAACTTGAGACAAAATCGCCATTTTTGTCCTCATTAAATATATCTAATCGTCTAGTGATTGCAGATCAAGAGGTGTTTTTTGGTGCGTTAGGAGCAGCTCTTATCGGCAATCACAATGACGATATAAAAAAGGAGGGAAATAATTAATTACATACATTTTCCAACTAGATATTGCTAATACGTAACTGTTAATACATAAATTGATTTCAAAGGAGAAACATTATGAATGCTATTGGTAAAGGTGTTATTGCTGGATGCGTCTCAATCGCAGCCGCACTATCGTTATGCGCATGCGGTTCTTCTGCAAATAATTCCGAATCTTCTACAGTATCTTTCCAAACTTGGAACCTTAAGAACGATACTTACACTCCATATTTTACAAAACTTATTAGTGAGTTTGAAAAAGAAAATCCTGGAGTAAAAGTCAAGTGGGTCGATCAGCCTGCAGAAAACTATGATTCAAAGTTATCTACGGATGCTGCAGCTGGTCAATTGCCAGATATTGTAAATGTTAATGAACAGCAAGCATACAATCTTGCAAAGTCTGGAGCGTTGCTGAATCTTAGTAAAGAAGCTGCAGGAATGGCCAAGGACTATTTGCCTCAGGTTTGGGATGGATCTAAATTCTCGGGCAATGGTATTGACGAAGGAGTCTATGGATTCCCATGGTACTTAAATATTGATGTTGCTTATTTGAACAAGGATGTTTTTGCTAACTGCGGTCTAGACATTAATAAGCCGCCAAAAACCTACAATGATTTATTTGATCAGGCAAATACGGTTAATGAAAAATGCGGTGGTAAGAGCTACATGATTGCTGTTCCATACGTATTCCCTTCGCAGTTTGAAGAGTATGGTGTTAACTTCTTGAGTAAAGACAGATCAAAGTTTACATTTAACTCTAGCAAGGGTGTTGAGTATATTCAGCATTATGCAGATCTTTATAAGAAGGGTGCCATTCCTAAAGATGGAATGAACGCAAACATAATTAACGCAGAGAAACTATATTTCCAAGGAAACATAGCGTATATGCTTGATTCAACTTCTTCTGTTGCCGCATTTAAGGCAAATGCTCCGCAAGTCTATAAGCAACTTGATGTAGCACCATTGGCAACAAACAAGAAGAATACACTTAACCCAATGCTAATGGCAGTAAATTCTCAAACAAAGAATAAGAAAATGGCTTTGAAGCTCGCTAACTTCTTAACAAACAAGAAGAATCAAGTTGAGTTTTCTAAGAAGTCAAATACTTATCCTTCTGCAGCTGGCGCAATGGATGATCCATTCTTTAAGAGCATTGACGAATCTACTATAGAAGGAAAGGTTCTTAAAGTTGCTAAGGAAGAAATTGACAATGGTACTGTTGCAAACTTCCCGCCAGAGATTTCCGATACTGACGGCGTAAACTATCTATCTCCTGAATTAACTCAGGCAATTCAAGGAGAAAAGGGAGTTAAAGAAGCGCTTGATAAAGCAGTTGCTGCACTAAACGACAGGTTAAAGTAATGATTTCTCCTATGAATAATCCACAAACCGAGTCGGCAGTGAGTCGCAGTAATGCGGCTCCTGCCCCTCGGGGCATCTTCCGTAAAAAATTTAACGAAGATGGATGCATATCTTGGTTATTTGTTCTGCCAGCTTTAATCATACTTATATTGTTTTGCATTTATCCGTTTATAAACACCATCTTAAGATCTTTTACAAACGCTAGAATGCTTATACCTGGGCACAATGTTGGATTTGCAAATTACGTAAAACTATTTGGCGATAGTCGTTTTGTAACTGCTATTTTCAATTCTGCTTTATACACAGTATGCGTTGTGCCATTTATGATTATTTTGCCTCTTATACTTGCTGCTTTAGTGAGTAAAGATTCAAAAATAATAGGATTCTTTAGAACAACCTACTACTTCCCAGTAGTGTTGTCTGCAGTGGTAATAGGGCTTATCTGGACTAACTTGCTCGATACAAGGGGATTAGTTAATTCCATTCTACAGATGATTCACGTAGTAACAGGGCCATTGCCATTCCTTACAGACAGATGGCTAACAATTTTTAGTGCAATGTTTGTAACAATATGGTTAGGTCTTGGATATTACATGATTATTTATTTAGCAGCTTTAGCTAACATAAATAAATCATTGTACGAAGCTGCCGATATAGACGGAGCTGGAATAATGCGCAAATTCTTCTGCATTACAGTACCAGGAGTTAGATCCACAATGACTCTAATAATGATGCTTTCGTCTGTAGCAGCATTCCGAGTGTTTAACGAGGTGTATGTAATTACTCGTGGTACAGGCGGAATAGGCGGAAAAGACATAACAATGACAATGCTGATTCAGCAAGAAGGAACAGGATTGAGTGCTCGTACTGGCTACGCTAGCGCAATAAGCGTTGTTCTGTTAATTATTGTTGGTTTTATAACAGTTATTCAGCAAATATTTGTTCACAGGGGTGCTGGAGATGAAAACTAATAACACTCATCGCGTTAGAATCGGAACGATAGTTCAATATTGCATTCTTGTATTAGTGTTCATATTGCTAGCTGGTCCATTAGTATGGGAAATTGCACTAGCATTTAAGGGCCCTAATGACAATGTTTTTGCAATGCCTCCGTATTTGATTCCGCATGATTTTACAGTGCAAAATTTTGTAAAAGCATTTAGAACAGTTCCTATACTTCACTATTTGTGCAATACCTTGATTGTTGTAGCAATGAATGTTTTGGGGAATATAATCGGATGCTCAATGGCTGGATATGCTTTTGGGTGCTTAAAGTTTAAGTTTAGTAAAATCGGTTATTTGCTTTTTGTTGCCGCAATCATCATGCCGTGCGAAGGTATTCTTGTTTCTACATTCCTTCTAGTAAAAGGTATGGGATTAACGAATACTCTGTTTGGTTTGGCTTTGCCTGGTTTGATTGGCCCGTTAAACGTATTGCTTATGGTAAATGCGTTTAAATCTGTTCCGCAAGATTTACTAGAAGCTTCAAAAGTAGATGGAGCGAATATTTGGCAAAGATTCGTGTATGTAGCATTGCCGCAGGTAAAAGGAACGCTTACTGTTATTGGAATATTGTCGTTTGTTGGAAGCTACAACGACTTCTTGTGGCCATTGGTTGCATTAAGCGATGACGATAAATATACGCTTACTGTTGGCTTGAATCGTTTACAAGGAACGTTCTATACGGATCCTAGATTAGTTGCGGCTGGCGCAATAATATCGCTTGTTCCTATAGTTGTATTCTTTGCTCTATTCCAAAAGCATCTTTACAAAGGATTACAAGAAGGTGGGTTGAAAGGTTAAAATGAAAGTCTTATTTCTTCCATTAGACGAGCGACCTTGTAACTATAAGTTCCCAGAGCTTTTAGCTAAAAGTAGTGATTTTGACCTTGTAAATGTGCCGTTAGAATTATTAGGTAATAAAAAACAGTCTGCAGATATTAATGGAATAGTTGATTTCTTGATGGATAACGCCAAAAAATGTGATATTGCTATAATATCTGCAGACATGCTTGTGTATGGGGGATTGGTTCCTTCAAGAGTACATAATTTACAAAGCGATTGTTTGCAAAGTCGCCTGCGCGTATTAGAAAAGCTCAAAAAAGTTAATCCAAATATGACTTTATTTGTTTTTTGCACTGTTATGCGCGCGCCTGCGTATAACAGCAGCGATGAGGAGCCTGATTATTACGCAGAATATGGTAGGAGTCTTTATTTAAGAGCATATCTGAGTGATAAAAAGATTAGATGCAATGATCTAACACAATTGCAGGAGAAAGAGTTAGAATCTTTTGATATTCCTCAATATGTTATTGATGATTATGAAAATCGTCGTGATAAAAATCTTGGTATTAATATATCAATTCTTGATTTAGTAGCAAATAATACTATTGATTATCTTATTTTTCCACAAGACGATTCTAGTCCATACGGATATACTGCAGTGTCTCAAAGAAGACTTCAATCAGCTGTTTATTCTAAGAGGTTAAACAGTAGAGTTGCTATGTATCCTGGATCAGATGAAGTTGGCATGACTCTGCTTGCAAGAGCGTTTTGTAAATCGCATAGAATAAAGCCTGCCATAAGTGTTGAATATTCGTCTATATTAGGGCCAACAATAGTTCCTTCTTACGAAGATAGGCCTATGTTTGAAAGCCTAAAATCTCATGTTTTAGCTTGTGGGGCAAGGCTTTTAGAAAATTGGGAAGATAGCGATTTAGGTGATTTAAGCGGTTTAAGTGGACTAAACAACATTTGTTTGATGATTAATGCTCCTGGAAAAGTTATGCAAGAAGCAGAATTTTCTGTATCTAATCATGATGTAACGTATGACACGTATAGAAATTTAAATTATTTTACTAATCATATCTGCGCGCTAGTTGAATCTGGTAAGAAAGTTGCATTATGTGATAGTGCGTATTCAAATGGTGGGGATTTGCAATTATTAACTTTGCTAGATGATAATAACGTTTTAGACAGAATTATTAGTTATGCGGGATGGAATACAAATTGCAATACTTTGGGAACAGTTTTATCTCAAGCAATTTTAGGCATTGATTCAAAAAGTATAAAGAAAAATATTGCATATAGAATAATCGAAGATGCGTTATATCAATCAAATATTCGATGGAATATAGCTAATAGGATTGATAATTATGGTGGTAATTATTTTGATGTAAAGCCATGCGAAGCGTGGGCTAAGTGTGAAGCTAAAAACTTGTTGCAGAAAGAGTATAGCAAGTTGAATTTATCGAAAGCGCTTCCTTTGAAAATCAATAATGTAGATTTTCCATGGAAAAGGATGTTTGAAGTTAATTTTGATTTGTTGTGAGGTCTATTGTGAGTTTATTGTGAGGTAAAAATGTGTGATTTGTTAAAAGAAGATGAAAAGTCATACCTGATTTCGCAGACTGCAGAAGATGTTGAAAATCTGTGTAACGAATTGCATTTTGATGATTGCCTAACGCGCACAATAGTACAATCTTTTAAAAATATAGATATTTCTGTTTTGATGGATTGCATACAAGACCTTTTTAATGACGGGTTTAATCAAGAGTTAGCAGTTGCAAAATTGAATGAATATTGTGCTGATGATAGCGGAATGCGGATTCTTTCAATATTTATGGTATGCGTTCTTTTGGTGCGTAGAAGATATGAACAAGCTGGAATTAAAGATGAAGTCTTTTTAAGTACTTTTGGTTTTATTAAAAGATTTGTTAAGAAGATTCGTGTTGGCAAGTATCCTTTTGTTTTTAGTGAAGAATTTTGGTTTCCACGTCTTCTTTCTATGAAAATATTTAGATTAGGTGAATTAGAATTTGAGTTTTGCAAAAGGCAAAATCTGGTAAGCGTACATATTCCGTCTGATGCAAAGTTAAGCATAGAAAATTTAACGATAAGTTTTATGTTGGCTAATGAGTTTATAGATAAGTACATTCCTGAGTTAAAGAATTGCACTTTTTATTGCATATCGTGGCTGCTTGATCCTGCTTTAGATAAGTTGCTACCAGAAAAGTCGAATATTCGAGTATTTAGATCTATGTTTCGAGTTTTTGGAATTGCATATTCTGACGACTATAAGCGTTGGGTTTTTGGAGAAAATTGCAAGATTTTTGGGCGTGGTGAAAATGGTGTAAATTGTGGCAAGGAAAACAATGTAGAAGCGTGTGGGGAAGTGCGCAAGGAAAGTGGCAAGGAAAGTGGCATGGAAAGTGACATGGAAAGTGGCAAGACGGAAACAAGTTTGCAAAAAAATATTAGGGAATATGTTGAAAATGGGGGAAGGATGGCGATTGGGTACGGAGTTTTAAAGAATGTTAGGTAGAAAATTTAACAGTGTTTGCTATTCGACACGCCAACGGGCGGCGGACTTGAATTTATAAATATTTCTGGTATAGTAGTTACTCGTGCTTCGGACTGGCATTAGTTAGCGAGAAAGCATTGCGGACATAGCTTAGTTGGTAAAGCGCAACCTTGCCAAGGTTGAGACCGCGGGTTCGAGTCCCGTTGTCCGCTCTAGGTCTGGTGAGTTATCGGCCTTGTGGTGGGTTAGCCAAGCGGTTAGGCAGCGGCCTGCAAAGCCGTATAGATGAGTTCGACTCTCGTACCCACCTCGATTGAGCGTGTTAGCTTAATAAACAACCTGGGCGGTTGGCGCAGTGGTAGCGCACTTCCCTGACACGGAAGGGGTCACAAGTTCGAACCTTGTATCGCCCACTCGAAAGGATTGCCTTTCACGCATAATTAAAAAAATTTTGGGTGATTGGCGCAGCGGCTAGCGCACTTCCTTCACACGGAAGGGGTCATAGGTTCGATTCCTATATCACCCACAATATTGTTTGTTTTCGCGGTATTTTACCGCGTTTTTTTTTTTATTCATTGACGTTCGCGCGCTTAAACTGCGCGAACGACACGATCTGTTTTCCGCTTTTTGTACCATTTTTAGGTCAAATATGGTACAAAAAGCGGAAGTTTTTCCGGGTTTTGTACGTAATTTAGGTGGAATATGGTACAAAGTGCGGAAATATCGTTCGCGCAGGTTAGCTGCAGAATTCAGAAAAGCGGGTAACAAAAGGCCCAGAGCAATCGCTCCAGGCCTTTGTTTGTTGGTTTATAGTACTTTAGCGCGTGCTAGCTAGTTGCGCTTCTTGCGGCGAGATACAGCCCTTCCTGCAGCACCCATGCCAGCAAGCATCGCAGACGCAAGAGCACTTAATGCAACACCAACGCCAGTATTACCTAGCGCTCCTTTACCTCTTCTAGATCCACTATTAGATCCACTATTGCTAGATTGGTTTCCATGATTATTGCTGCCATTCTTGTTTGCGTTATTGGCGTTATTGGCGTTATTGGCGTTGTTTGCGTTGTTTGCGTTGTTGCCGTTATTGGCGTTGTTGGCGTGGCTTCCGCTATCGCTACTACCGCCGTTGCTATCGTCATCGCTTCCGCTGCCGCTGTCATCTCCGCTTCCGCTACCACCGTCTCCAGGCTGCGCAATCGTGCCTGTAACAGTACTAGACGAGCCTCCAGCAGTGTTATCAGTGCTATGCTTTGCAAAAGCGGTGATCGTGCTTCCGTCTTTAACGTTTGCAGCTGGAATCGTAACAACGCCAGTCTTTGGATCAACAGTTACGCCGTTAGGAGCAGTGCCGTCAATCTTCCACTCGCGCATATCGCCCTCGGCGATAACGGTGACTGTAACAGTTTGCGGCGTGCTTCCGTCGCCTTCAGGCGTATACGTAATAACAACCTTATCTACGCGCGTATCCGTAAGATTTGGCGTTATTGTGGCGCTTCCGTCTGCAGGAGTGTCTATGCGTGGAACGGCAATATCTCCGCCAACCGTTACTTCAACAGTGTTTCCAGTCTTAGCAAAATCACCAGTGCCTTTTGTAGGCGTAAGGTTTACAATCGCGCCAGGCGTTTGCTTGTTGATAGTAATAGTGAAGTTGCCATCTTTATCTGCAACACCTGTTCCGATTTGCTTGCCATTGTTATCGGTAACAGTAATAGTTGCGCCTGGAATATCGGTTTTACCAGTAATCACTTGTTTTTCGTGATTGCCACTATCGCCGCTTCCGCCACCATTTGGAGCGTCTGCTATAGACTGTTCGGTAATCTGTGGAGTCTTGAATCCAGTCTTCTTCTTAGACACATCCGAAGAGTGGTCATCCTTATCCTTAGCAACAGCAGTAATCGTGCTGCCGTCCTCCAAGTCTTTTGCTGGAATCTTAACTTCGCCGGTCTTTGGATCAACAGTTACGCCTTCTGGAACGTCTCCATCCTTCTTCCACGTGCCGTCGTCGCCCTTCTTAACAACAATCGTGCGAACTGGCTTTTCTGGGCCGTTAAGAGGATTTGGCTTAGCAGTAATCACAATCGTAACAACTGTTGCGCTGTCACCGCTTGTAGGCGTTACCGTTACGTTTCCGCCTGTTGCTTTTCCGCTTTCACTTTCCGAAGGAACGGTGATTGTAGGAGCTTTTGGCTTTGCAATAACGTTTACGGTAGTAGCTTCGCCTTCATCTTTGCCATTGCTTGGAATAAGATTGAGCGTTGTGCCAGAATCTTGCTTAGGAATATCAACTGTAAAGTGGCCATTATCGTCCACCTTAGTGGTTATGTCGTTGCCTTTATCGTCCTTCAAAGCATTGCCACTATCATCTTGAACCGTAATAGTTGCTCCAGGTGTTGCATTACCCGTAATAGTGGTTTTATCAGGATTTTCTGGCGTGTTCTTTGCGCTACTATCGTTGATAAATGGCTTGTCTTTATCAACAACGTTTACTTTTACTATTACATTCACAGGAGTTGTAATATCTGGAATATTTACAACAACAGTTCCAGTTTGTTTACCAGTCTTAGACGTATCTGGCTTGCCAGTTTCCTTGCCGTCTGTATCCTTCTTCCAATCGAAAGTAGTGCCATCTGGGAAGTCACCATTATTGGCAATCATGTCTTTTGGCTCCGGAACATTGCCATTTTGTGGCACGCTCACCGTCTTGCCTTTTGGATTTGGCACAACAAGCACGTTTACAGGCACATCTACAGGAGTCATTCCTGGAACCGTAATAGTCACAACGCTTGGCTGGTTGCCAACGTGTGACGTATCAGGCTTCTTCTTCCAAGAAACCTCAGCATCCTTAGGCAAATCGCTATTATTCTTAATAACATCTTTTGGCTGAGGAGTGGTATCCTTGCTGTCAGTCTTTTGAAGCACGGTTACGTCTTTTCCTTCAGGAGATGCTGTAACAGTAATTTTTGCAGGCACTTCTTGAGGCTCTTGTCCTGGAATCTTTACAATCACAGTGCCGTCAACAGTGCCTGGCTTGTCTGTCTTTGGAGCAGCACCTTTCTTCCACTCGAAGGTGGTTCCCTTAGGTAACTTATCGTTGTCTTTAATGCTGTTCTTAGGATCTGGATCGCTGTTCTGAATAACGGTGGTTTCCTTGCCATTAGGCGCAGGGTTTACGTTCACAGTAACTTCTACATCAGAAGAAGTTCCAGTAGTGCCATTTACACCTGGAACAGTGACGGTTATTGTGCCTTTCTTCGTACCAGAATCCTTAGTATCTGGCTTATTGTCCTTCCAAGTGAACGTTGTGCCCTTAGGGAACTTGCTAGTATTGTCAGAATCCTTAATAACATTCTTAGCGTCAGGCAGTGTGCAATTTTGTGGAACGTTCACAACCTTCGCTTCTGGCGTTGGCAAAACGTTCACCTTCACGTCCACTTCTACAGGATCTTGGCCTGGGAGTGTAACAATAATCTTGCCAGTCTTTGGACCAGAGTTATTGGTATCCGGTTTATCTGAAGTCTTCCACTCGAACGTAGTGCCATCTGGGTACTTATTCGTTTTGTCAGAATCCTTAATAACATCCTTAGCGTCTGGCAAATCCGTGCCTTGTGGAACGTTGACTTCAGATGCACTTGGCTCAACAACGTTAACCTTTACTGTCACTTCTTGAGACTTTTGCCCTGGAACTGTTACAACAACAGTGCCTTGCGTGTTTCCAGCTGTCTTGGTGTCTGGCTTGTCAGTTTCATTGCCGTTCTCTTTCTTCCACTCAAACTGCGTGTCATCAGGGAACTTATCCTTATTGGAAATCATGTCTTCTGGCTTAGGTTCAACACCCTTTGGCACAGTCACACCAGTTTTCGCTTCTGGCTTTGGAGCCTTAATAATTACAGGCACGTTGATCACAGTTGTTGATCCATCCGGATACTTAACCGTTACAGGCACTTCAAACTTGCCAGCCTTATCTCCATTAGGGATCTTCTTAGCATCTTCCTTGCTAATAGAGTAAGTTGGCTTTGGCGTTTCATTTTCTGGCCAAGTAGGAATCGTAACCTTACTTGTAATTTCGTTATCGTTAGGCTTTCCGTCGTTGATATTCCTTTCAAGTGGTTCAGCTTGTGGAGTATGCGTATTCGCATCCGCATCCTTAACAACCACATGAACATTTACAGTGTCGGTCGTACCATCTGGGTATTTAACAGTAACCGGCACATCGCTTTCACCTGGAGTATTCGTATCTGGAAGCGTTGCTCCAGTTTCCACAGTCTTAGTCGGCTGCTCTTTGCCAGCGTCAGATGGATAATTAGGCACACTTACTTGACCGGTAATATCGTCATTGCTAATCGTTTCTCCGTGCTTCTTCGTAAGAGTTTTAGCGGTTGGTTCGTAAGAGTCGGAATCCTTATTCAAGATTGTAACGTTTACGTCCACATCTTCGCTTGTGCCGTCCGGATAAGTTACTGTTATAGGTACTGTGTAAGCTCCAGGCTCTGAGTTTCCTCCTGGAATCTTCTTAGTGTCCTTGACTTTGTAAGAGATTTTAGTTGCATCTCCAACAAAGTGTGGAACCGTAACCTTATCAGTAATATCCTTCTCGCTAATAGTTGAGCCGTAAGGCTTTTCTAGCGTAGAAGACGTTGGCGTGTAAATATCCTTGTCAGTATCCCTAACTACCACTGGAACTTCAAGAACAACTTCTGACCCATCTGGGTATGTGACCTTAACAGGAACATTAGTTGTGCCAGTCTTAGTCATATCAGGCAAGTTGTTTTTGTTTACAAGCTCTACTTTTGTTTTGCTCTTATCCGGGGTCTTGCCATCAACTGTAGAAGTCTTTACAGCACCAGTGATATCCGCAGCAGTAATCTTATCCCTACGGTTTTTCTTAACTTCGTTTGCGCTTGGTGCGTAAGTCTTGGTATCAGGATCTCCAGTAGTAACTTTTACTGTAACGCGAGATTTGGAGCCATCAGGATACTCAATATTAACGTTAATATTTACGTCGCCAGGAGTTGTACCATTTGGAATATCGTTAGCATTTTCAACAGTTACGGTTGGTTTAGGCTTACTACTGTCAAAAGTAACGTGATTATTTACTTCATCTTTATTAGATTTTTCGCCATACTTCTTCGTTATATCAGTAACAGTTGGCTTATTTGTTTCGCTTTGTGGTTCGCCAATTGTTACCTTAACAACTGTATGATCTTCTGAACCATCCTTATATGTAATGGTTACAGGAATACTGAAATCGCCAGATTTGGTTCCGTCTGGAATGTTACTTGGGTTGTCAATAGCAATATGAGCACCATAAGGAAGTGCTATATCTTTACCAAAACTAATGCCATTACCGTTTCCAACACCAGTAATTTTACCGGATATGTTGTCAGTCTTTGGCTTCGAGTTGTAAGCAAATGTAAGCGTATTGCCTTGTGGGTTGTAGCTCTTGCTCTGCGGCTCGCCAATCTTAACTTTTACTGTGGCGTATCCAACAGAGTTATCGCTATACGTTATCTTTACAGGAACTTCGTATGTGCCAGGCTCAGTTCCTCTAGGAATCTTGGTTTTGTCGGAAATCTCAATTGTTGTATTTCCTGTAGGAACTTTGTTATTAGGCCAAGATATTCCGCCGCCAGTAGAAGTGCTTGTTATGGAATCTTCTATTTGCTTCTTAGTAGAGCCGTAAGGTTTATCAACCTCGTTTGTAGTAGGTTTATAAGTCTTACTCATTGGCTCTTGGATGGTAATAGGCACTTCGACTTCTGTTGTAGAACCATCTGGATAAGTAACAATAGCTGTTATTGTGGAGTTTCCAGGAGTGCTTCCATCTGGTAAAGTTTGGCCAGTTTTTACAGAAACTACTGGTTTCTTAGTTTGATCTTTAATCTTATAGTCAGTTGTTACTGCTTTCTTTATATCGTCTTCTGTTACTTTTTTACCGTTTTGCTTAGTAATACGCGTAGCGGTTGCAGTGTGTTCCTCCGCGCTTGTATATACAGCAATCTGAATAGGGAGTTTAGAACTATTACCAGCCTCGTCTGTTACAGTAACAGTACGGCTCCAATATTGGCTTGTTCCTTCGTTGGTTGGTGCTGTACCAGTTATATGAACAATAGCAGGGTTCTTAACACTGTGGTTGCCTGCATTGTCAACTGTTAAATTAGTTTTAGTAATTCCGCAATCAGGTACCGTGCTATCAAAGTTTGCGCCGACTACTTTGCCAGTGTTGTCGTGAACTTTCAGTGTAAGGTCAAACTTCTGTCCGCGATGAACTTTCAGCAAGTAATGATCTTTGCCTCCATGTGATGCTGTTCCTAGATCAGGCTTTTCAATAACAGGCTTAATAGTATCCGTAACAGTAAGCTTTGATGTAATTTCCTTAGTTGAACCATCTGGGAACGTTATGCGAATTTTAACGTCGCTCTGCTTGCCAGGTTTATTCCAATCTGGTTCTTTAACCCAAGAATACGTGGTATCTTTTGGCAAATCTTTCTTGCTAGTTTCCGAGATACCATCTTCAGCCTTTGGGTGATTATTATTGTTGCCATCTTCAGGAATGTTATGAGTTATATCCTTTGGAGTAATCTTGCCGAATTTATCTGCTTGATTGTGCACAATAAAGCGAATTGGGAAGTTCGTTTGATTTCCAGAGCCATCAACTGCTACAAGAGTCCTAGAGTACGCTCCGGCAGCCGTGCCATTCGGCACATTTCCTGCAATCTTTATAGCTCGAGGATCTTGTTCGGAACCAGCGCCTTTCTTTGACTCAAAATCAGATGAAGACAAGCCTGTTAATAAACTATTAATATTCAAATCTGTAACGTTGCCACTGTTGTCTGTTGCTGTTATTTTCAGTTCGCACTTGTCACCGTGGTACGTGTCAATCTTTGTGTAACTTGTTTTGCCTTCAGTAACCTTTTCGGTTACTTCAGTCCAAGTGTCACCAGGGCCTTTCTTGTACACCTTTATTACTGGTTTCACTGTATCTTGAACTGTTACAGCTACAGAAATCTCTTTAGGTTTTTCTCCAGGAATGGTGACTCTTACTGTGCCAGGCTTTTCTTTAACAGTTGAGTCGGTCTTAGGTTTAGTAACCCAAGTGTATGTTGTTCCAGAAGGAACATTTTTGCTGTTTTCAAATATCTTCTTAGCGTCATCATTAGTAAGTTCATGACCTAAGTCAACGGTAATAGGATTTGCTTTTAGCTCGTAAGGTTGCTTAACTGTTAGCTTAACTTCCTTCTCAGTTTTGTTTCCAGCTGCATCAGTAACTGAGAACTTGAGTTTATGTTCTCCAACTTCACTTGCTTTCATGCCAAGTATCGTAATTTTTACTTTGCGATTTTTTGGATCATCTTGTTTGCCTTGGTATTCAATCTTCAAACGTGAAAAATCATTATTTACAAGTCCCGCTAATGGAGCTGCAATATTGAAGTCGTCAATTTTAATATCATCTGTTGCTTCAAGATTAAAGCTTAAGTTTTCTCCAACTTTTGCAGTTGCATCGTTTGCTGTAAGTGTTGGCTTTTGTCTATCTTCTGTAGCTTGGTGATTGTCACTTCTATCGGAAGATAAATTGAAGGTATTTGTATGTTTATCCTGATGATTGTTGTATGAACTGCTTGTAATCGCATACACATTTCCTGCAGGTATGCTATTAGCTACAGTAATAGTTGCCTTACCGTCTTTGATTTCGGTAGTAGAGCCAATTGCGTTATTGTTGGCATCGTATAATGTAACTTTGTTTGTGGCACCTGGTATAAACCCAGTGCCGACGTTTACTACTACTTTCTGGTTTTTAATTTTTGCGCGACCGGTTAAATCTGTTTCAATAACAGGTGTTTTCGGCTTAACGTTAAATGTTACAGTAGTATCTTTGTGGCTACCGTCTGTGTAATGCACTCTGACAGTGTTATTAAAGTTGCCAATTGTGCTGGAATTAGGTGTTCCGCCGTACCATTCTACTTTTTGCGGCTTAACTTTATTGTCAGAATTATTTTCGAGTGTTATGTAATCGCTTGGTTGTTTAAGTTTATCCCCAACGGTTACAGTGTTCTCGCTACCTTTTGGTGCGTGCTCAAAAGCAAGTGGCTTTCTAACTGTTACAGGAATGTTCACTATATGGTAGGATCCATCCGCATATATGATTTTTGATGCGACTTGCAGAGTGTTTTTAGAATGTTTGAAACGGCTTTCGGATAGATTTGTCTTTGGTAACTTTTTGTCAATAAAAGTTATTGTACCATTTCCATCATTGCCTTTTATCTGATTTTCCAGTTCTTTTTCAGTAAGCTTATGCCCCCAATCAACAGTAAGTGGGGTAGCGGTTGGAGCCTTGTACTTCTGGTTCAGGTTCTTAAGATGTACAGTGACTTTCTTTTCTGCTTTGTTGCCGGAAGCGTCGGTTGCAGAAACTGTAATCGTGTAGTCGGAGTTTACTGGATTATTTTTTTCATCCTTGTGCTCAAACTTAACGCCATTAATTTCGTGTTTGTAAGGATTCTTTTCAGTTGCGTCATAACCGTCCTTATTATTCTCATCAAAGTTTGCATTCTTTATGCTATCCGGGAATCCTTTTACAGAGAAATTAGTTACTTTTTCGCTATTATCGGACGTGCCGAAAGTAATCTTTTGCTTATCACCTTGATATACGGTAATGCTACTGGAGTCGTCTGTAAGCTCCTTGCCATTAAAATACAGCTTTGGAGGCAAATTATCGCTTTTTGTGCGAGGGAAGTTTTCGTCGTGAGTTCGTCCGGAAATGAAGGTGTAAGCAGAATGTGTATTTCTTCCGTAAGAGCTTGTGTTTGCGTAAGTAAAAGCGTTTTGAATGTCGTCTGTTGTTACGCCTTGGCGCAGCTTTACCTTGCAATGCATGCGTACAGCGTAATCAACATTAACAGTTGTTATACCAATGCCGTAATTGTATCCGCTATAAGGGCTTGGTCCAGGAGCTATAGCCTTCTTAATAGCGTCATCTAAATCTCTTTCGTTAACGTGGAAGTTATCGGATATATCTCGTCCTCTACTTCCTCCGTTACGAACGTTCAATGAATTCTTATAAGTAGAGCCATTATAATCATGGTCATTGTTAAATAAATTCTGATCGAACGATTTGCTTGCCTCATGATTAAACAATTTAATATCATGAGAAAGGTTTGCATACGTTTGAGGTGAACTGCCATTGCGCTTGTAGAAATCAAATCGTAAATCAGTTACGGTATCGCCTTTATAAGCACCATTGTTTAAATCTGCAACAGCATAAGGCACTAGCCACACATATTGCTGTTTTTTAGACGATGTAAGCATGGACTTGCCGTCGTTGTTAAAGAACACGTCGAAGACTAGGTACTGGTCGTTTCCTATCGTTTTAACATGCGCATACATATCCGTCTTGTTCTTTAAGTCGTCGTAGTTGCCCTTGTTGTAGTCATCATGATTTTCGTCAGTGTTCACGTAACCTGCGTCACCATTGCTATTTTGGTAGCGGTAGCGCTGATACTCAAGAATATTCGGCGTATGCAGCCAAGGAGTAGGATCAGCGTCTGTGCTACTCACTTGAGATGCAAATGCCGCTGTAGTTGGAGGAAGAAGAATATTAGAGGATGCGAGGATTGGCTGACCGCCCAAGCAGGTGGCTGCAGTAAGAACTGTTGTAAGCGCGCTAAGTGACAGTTTGCGCGCGGTTGATGCGCTAAAATCGGCGCTTACGTTTACAAGTGAGCGATACTCTTGATTGCGAGCGTGCTTTTGGCGAGTGCTCTTTACCATAATAATCCCCATTCTTTTTGTGTTCTTCTTTTATTCGGCCGCTTTGTGGAGCATGCGATGCATTGCGATTGCTAATGTGTGCTTAACATGTATGCATTCAAGCTTTGCTCAATTACATGAACAGATAAATATTCATCAATTCAAGATATTATATCGTATTTTTGTTTTTTGAGTGAAATTTTTTAAGCGTGACGTTGACTACAAGTGTAAAATTTACTGATGGGGGGGGGGGGTATTTGATGCATATTATGTTGATATAACAATATATGGAGGATTTTATTATAAATTTTTAACCTTTTATGAAAATTTATTCAGATGCTACTTTGGCGTGTTGCACAACTAGGCGATTATACGCGGCGGGCAATAGTATAAATAAGGAGCAAAACGCGCGCGAATGGCAAGCAGAATAGATAGAACAGCTGTTGCGCAGCAAAAATCACATATAGCCAATAGGAGTGATTATGAACACCACTAATAATGATGAAAACAAAGCCGTAATCACCGTAGTGGGCAAAGATGCTGTAGGAATCATAGCAAAAGTTACGACTCATTTAGCAAATAGCAAGGCGAATATTTTAGATATATCTCAAACAATCGTCAACGGATTCTTTAACATGATGATGATTGTAGACGTAAACGAAATAAGCGTAGAATTTGGCGAGCTGGCCGAAGAGTTGTCAAAGCTGGGCGAAGGAATAGGCGTTAGTATACACTGCCAGCGCGCGGAAATCTTTACAAACATGCACAGAATCTAGGGATTAGTAGGAGAAGCCCATGCTAAATATTATGGAAGTGAGCGAAACAAACTCCATGATCGAGCAAGAAAAGCTCGACGTTAGAACCATAACAATGGGAATAAATCTGCTAGACTGCGCAGACGCAAGCGTGCAAAAAGTGTGCGAAAACGTATACAACAAGATTACGCGCCTTGCAAAAGACTTAGTCAGCACGGGCTGCGCGATTGAGCGCGACTACGGAATCCCGATTGTAAACAAGCGCATAACCGTAACGCCAATAAGCCTAGTTGGAGCAGCAGCGTGCAAAAGCCCAGACGACTTTGTGCAAATTGCGCACGCGCTAGATAAGGCTGCCAAAAAAGTTGGAGTAGATTTGATTGGCGGCTACTCCGCTCTGCCTGCAAAATCCATGACAGCTGCCGATCGCATGCTTATAGAATCGCTGCCAAAAGCCTTGAGCGAGACGGATATTGTGTGCTCGAGCGCAAACGTGGGGTCTACGCGAACTGGAATTGATATGGATTGCGTTCAGCTGCTTGGGCGAGTAGTCAAGCAAATCGCGCGCGCGACTGCAGACCGTGATTCGTACGGATGTGTAAAGTTCGTTGCATTTTGCAACGCTCCAGACGATAATCCATTTATGGCAGGCGGATTCCACGGCGTAACCGAAGGAGACGCTGTAATAAACGTTGGCGTATCTGGGCCAGGCGTGGTTTCGCGCGCGCTAGATGAGGCGCACGGCAAGGATTTTGCGTTCTTGTGCGAGACGATTAAGCGCACAGCTTTTAAGATTACGCGAGTCGGCCAGTTGGTTGCGCAAGAGGCATCTAGAAGGCTTGGTGTGCCGTTTGGCATAATCGACTTGTCGCTTGCGCCAACGCCAGCCGTGGGAGATTCCGTAGGCGAAGTCCTAGAGAAAATCGGACTTTCTACTGTTGGTGCGCCTGGCACAACCGCCGCTCTTGCAATGCTTAACGATCAAGTTAAAAAGGGCGGAATAATGGCCAGCAGCTACGTTGGCGGGCTTTCTGGCGCGTTTATACCTGTTTCGGAAGACGCAAACATGATTGCTGCTGCAAAGTCGGGATGCCTTAAAATAGAAAAGCTAGAAGCAATGACGTGCGTATGCTCCGTAGGCCTAGATATGATTGCGATTCCTGGAAGCACAACTGCTGCAACAATATCTGGAATGATTGCGGATGAAGCAGCAATCGGTATGATAAACCAAAAAACAACTGCTGTGCGCATAATACCTGTGGAAGGCAAAAGCGTTGGGCAAATGGCTAATTTTGGCGGTTTAATGGGATATGCGCCGATTATGCCAGTGAATACCGAAAGCTGCGAGGAATTCGTTTCGCGCGGTGGGCGAATTCCAGCGCCTGTACATAGCTTTAAGAATTAGGCGAATTAATCGCAAGTTAAGTTACGGTTTAATCATTACTTAAAATCATGACTTAAAGTCACGGTTGAGTTATGACTTAAATCATTACTTAAGTTATGACTTAAGTTATGATTAGTCCGCGCAAATCACGAATTAATGGAGTTTTACGAAAGGATTTATTATGGAAAAGACTACGCCACTAAGTGGCGAAATGCTTGCTAGCACGCTAAAAAAGATAGGCGAATCAAGCAATCACGTTGCTGTAGTAGGCTCCATGAACGCAGATTACACAATAGTTGCAGATCGTCTTCCAAATCCTGGAGAAACCGTAAATGGCAGTGATTTGCGCGTTCTTCCAGGCGGAAAATCGGGGAATCAGGCCGTTTCTGCAGCGAAAATCGGCGCGAACGTGCAAATGTTTGGCGCGGTAGGCAGCGACGAAAATGCAAAATTCCTACTAAACACGCTAGAATCTGCTGGAGTAGACACGTCTAGAATTTTGCGCGTAGAAGGCGTAAAAAGTGGCGCAACAGTAATAACAGTAGACGCAAAAGGCGGCGAAAACACAATCGTTTACGCTCCAGGGTCTAATGCAAAAGTGAGCGTTGAATACATTAATCAAAACGATGTTAAGCAAGCAATTTGCGGCGCAAGTGTTTTAGGACTTTGCCTAGAAAGCCCAATGGAAACCGTAACGGCGGCGGCAAAAATTGCGAGTGCGGCTGGCGTAAAAGTTTTGCTAAATAATTCGCCTTTTGTAAGCGAGCTGCCACGCGAGTTGATTGAAAACGCAAGCATCCTTCTTGTAAACGAGCACGAGATGGCGCAATTGCTTAAAATTAGCGAGCCAGAAGACGGGAATTGGGACGATTTTGATTGGCATGATGCGGCGCGCATTATGCACGAGTACGGCTTTGATGAGGCAGTTGTAACGCTTGGTGCAGAAGGCTCGGTTGTTTTAGACTATGCTGCGCAAGATGGCAAGAAGGCTGTGCGCATTTGCCCTCAGCGTGTTAAAGCAGTAGATACAACGGGCTGCGGAGACGCGTTTATGGGAACTGTTTTAGCAGGACTTGCAGCTGGATTTAGCCTAGCGCAAAGCGCGCAAGTTGCCACTTACGTTTCGGCGTATGCAGCAATGGGATTTGGAGCGCAAAGTTCGTATGGAAGTGCGCAGCAGGTTGTTCGCGCGTTTGAATAGTGGCGCTGTATGCTGCTAGACTAGTCGCGTATGCGTTTTTACTGATTTTGCAAACGGGAAGGCAAATATGTCAACAATTCTTGAAGGCACTCCAAAAAAGCAAATGATGCTTGTAACGGGTAGAGCGTATCCGCAACTTGCGGAAGAAACCGCCAACTACCTTGGAATAGACGTGCTGGAAACAACTGCCTACGATTTTGCAAACGGTGAGATGTATGTGCGCTTTACGCAACCAGTTCGAGGTGCAGACGTTTTTGTTTTGCAAGCGCACACAGATCCAATCAACAATTGGATTATGGAGCAGCTGCTTATGGTGGATTCTTTAAGGCGAGCATCCGCTAGAAGCATAAACGTTGTTGCGCCTTTCTTTGGGTATTCGCGTCAAGACAAAAAGCATCAAGGCCGCGAGCCGATTACAGCGCGACTTATGTTTGACTTGTTCCGATCTGCTGGAGCTACTCGTATTTTGACTGTAGACATGCATGCTGCTCAAGAGCAGGGATTCTTCGACGGTCCTGTGGATCACTTGACTGCTATGCCAGTTTTGATTGACTACGTTCGCAACACTATGAGCCTAGAAAACACTACGATTGTTTCTCCAGACGCAGGGCGAATCAAGGTTTCGGAGCAATGGGCTGCAAAGCTTGGCGGATTGCCATTAGCGTTTATTCACAAAACGCGCGATATAACAAGGCCAAATCACGCGGAAGCGCATGGAATTATTGGAGATATTCAAGGCCGCGATTGCATTGTTGTAGACGATATGATCGATACGGCTGGCACTATTTGCGAAGCTGTGCGCACACTTAAAGGCGCTGGTGCAAAATCCGTTACTTTGGTTGCAACTCATGCGCTGCTATCTGGCCCTGCAGTAGAGCGACTTAAGAGTTGCGGTGCGCGCGAAATCATTTTAACGGATACAGTTCCTGTTCCCGAAGAGAAGCGCTTAGAAAATATGACGGTTCTTTCGATTGCGCCTCTTTTGGCTGCTGGAATTAGGTCTGTGTTTAGGTCCGGGTCGCTTGTTTCGCTTAGAAACGCGCTTCCAGAAGACATGAAGCATAGAAATATTTACGCTCATTAGTGTGGTTGATTAGCTGTGCGGCGGTGAGTCGCAAGCATGATGTAGACTTAGTAGGTTGTTCGTAAAATTAAATATGCAAAAATTATTGCGTAATAATCGCGTAATAAATTGTGTAATGACTTGATTTACGAACGATTTTGCAAACACACTCCTGCTGTGGAAAGCCCGCAGCCGAATAGTCCGAAGGAGGTGGGTGATGTCTGCACACAAGTATGAACTGATGTTCATTGCCGATCCAGAGCTTGACGAGCGCGGTCTTAAGAAGTTGACCGAGCAGTATCTTGAGCTTGTCACCAAAGAGGGCGGTTCCGTTGATGGTACCGACTATTGGGGTCGCCGTAAGCTTGCTTACGAGATTGATGGCAAGAACGAAGGTAACTACGTTGTAGTGAATTACACTGCCGAGCCAGCACTTAGCGACGAGCTTGACCGTGTTTTGAACCTTAACGAATCTGTAGTCCGCACGAAGATTCTTCGCAAGGACGCAAAGTAAAGCGAAATAAAGCAAAGTAAAGTCAAGATTTGAAAATAGTCAAAATTATTTTGGATATGCTCTAAATTGTTCCAAGTCTTAATAGAAAAGAGGCTACGATGGCTGGAGAAACTGTTATAACTGTGATTGGTAATTTGGCTAAAGAGCCAGAAACTGCTACCAGTTCCAACGGTAGTGTTAGAACGTCTTTTACGATTGTTTCTAATTCCTCTACTTTTGACAGAAGAACAAACAGCTACGTTAACGGCACGCCATTATCGCTTAGATGCGTTGCATGGGGCGACTTAGCTGAGCATTGCGCACAAACACTTACTAAGGGAATGCGCGTTATTATTCAGGGTAGGTTGCGTGCAAACAACTACGTTGATAAAAACAGCAACGAAAAACGATACAGCATTGATTTGATGATTGATGAGATTGGGCCATCCTTGCGTTTTGCAACCGCTCAGGTTAATCGTTTGAGCTCGAAGGGCGGTTTTGCTGGGAACAATGGCGGATTCAATCAGGGCGCTGGTGCTGGAGCTGGTATGAATGCTGGTGGATACACTGGCGGTTATGCTGGCGGCGCGAATTATGCGAATAGTGCGGCTGCTGGTGCTGGAATGAATGCGCAAAATGGCGCTAATCAGGGCGTAAACGTTGAAGACCCGTGGAGTGCTTCTGCTCCATCAAACGGCGGATTTGCAACGTTTGGAGCTAGCTCCGATTTTGGTGGAACAGACGAAGAGCCAGAGTTCTAGTTTTTCTAGTTTTATGCGCGCGCTAATGGCGTCTAGTCGCCGCTGCTTTAGGGCAGATAGTTTAGCGAATATGACTTATTGCTTGTAAAACTAATGCTGGTAAAAATCTAAATACGACTTTACAATTAAAAACATCAGTTTAGCGTATAAACAAAAACAAAAGTTTAAAAATAAATGTTT